>ERZ1292632.2081-Hain-H43-01um-R2-2081-length-17542-cov-6_pt1 | contig 17542 bp, 36 predicted proteins | sample MGYA00564407_ERZ1292632 | MGnify/ENA primary metagenome ERZ1292632 (study PRJEB36523, sample SAMEA6512637) | groundwater metagenome | collected 2019-01-08 | study: AquaDiva: Metagenomics assemblies of 32 groundwater samples | reverse complement strand
TTGGATACTGCTACCTGTAAATCATAAGCTCCAACTATGAATCTGCCAATTACTGGAATCCTAGCTACTCTTGGTATTTTAGCTAAGACTGTTATACCCACATCTGCCAGATTCAATGGGTCAACTGCTGCCTCAGTAATAAACCTAGTTACTCCATTCATATCTGCTTCTTCCCAGGCAGTACCAGCAGCTACCCAAGGATTATCAGATTTCAGTGCTTTAACATATTCTTTATGGAGTTCTTCTCTTGATGGTGCACCAGGCATTGCAAGAAAGATTCTACTGAATGTAGGTAAGGCAGCCTCTGGAACTTCCATAGGAAATGCAGCACCAGTTACAGCCCCAGCTAATGGAGCTATGACATATCTCTGATATACACTCAATCCTTTACTTATAACTACCCAGGGTTGAGTAACTGCTAATTGTAGCTTCTGTAGAAATGTTAAGTCTGGAATCTTGGCCTCAGCTAGGTTATTCTTATATAGCTGATAATCTTCTTTTATAGTTTGCCAACTACCCACCCAGTTAGCCATATCTGGAGCTAAATCCTCTAATTTATCCTTAGCCTCTTTATCAGTTAGTCCAGTACCCTTGAATAGTGCCATCTTCTGCTCATCTGTTAGTCCAGGGTCAGATGGCAGTGCAGGTTGGGTTAAAGCTATAATAAGTTCTATATCTGTTAGTTGTCCTGCTGAAACTGGAGTAGCTCTGGCAGGTTTAGAGAGTGCTGCTTCTAGTTCACTTCTAGTCATAGGAAACTCAGTAGGTATCAGAGGCTTTAGCTTTCCAAATAACTCCCTTGCCCACTGTATATTCTCATTAGATGCTTCGCCAGTGGAGTTAAACATGGCTAGCATCTCTTCCTCAGTCTTAACCACCCCACTAGCCATAGCTGCTGGAAGACCACGAAGGAGATTTACTCTAATAGTAGATTGTAGAAGACTACTAGTTAGTCTAGCGTGTTCTCCCTTAAACTTATCAGCATCAGACCTGGCCTGGGAAGGATTTATTGTCTTGACAAGTCCACTCACTCCTGGCATTAAGTTCCATATATCCTTCCAGGGCTGATAAGGATTTATAGCTGGTCCACGCTTATCTAGTTCCTCAACTGCCTTTTGAGCTTCCTTATTAACTACTAATTCCCTGGTAAAATCTTCATTATAGGTTGGATACCAACGAGGAGTTTCGGGGAAGATATTGGGAGGAATTGGAGGAGGTTTCTTACCTGGTATAGGCTTCTCCTCAAACTTTATCTTAGGTGCACCAGTTGTAACTTCTGGCCCTCTTCTGCCAGGAAGTATCAATTCAAGGTATTTCCTAGTTTCAGCAAATGGAATGTTTCTTTGCCAGTCCTCTCCCCATTTGCTTACCCATTCATTTACTCTGCCACCACCAGCATTATAGGCAGCTAGAGCCTTAGCCCAGTCATCTCCATATTGAGCTAGTTGAGAAGACATAAATTGGGCAGAAGCAGGGCCAGCTTCATATGGGTCATAAGGGTTTATACCTAATCCTCTGGCTGTGCCAGGCATAAACTGCCCAATACCTACAGCACCAGCAGAACTCCTTCTCTTTCCATATATAAAATCAAGATTGAAGCCTCCAGTTTCCACATCTAGCTGCTTCTGGAATAGTTGTGCAGCCTCAGGAGAGCCAAATTGCTGCAATCCCCAACCATAGGCCATTCTCCTCCAATACTCAGAAGAGTTCTTAGGAACTTCATCAGGATTGGGAGTTATAGGCTCCTCAGGAGGGGTTATTGGAGGAGATATTCCAGGAGTCCCATATAGTCCTGGCATTATCTTAACTCCGCTGGTATTTCAGGGGAAGCAATTCTTGAAGGAGCAGCTTGCTGTCCCTGCAACATTGGCCCTAACTGTTGTTCTAGCATTGCAGCAGCTTTTTCAAATAGCTGTGAAGTATCACCATCTCCTGCCTCCCTTAGAGTATTAGCATGTTGTTTCCAGGCAGAGATTAGATTGATACTGATAGCTATGGGGTGTTGCAGAGCCTGGTCTGCTCTAGCAGCAGCCATCTCTCTATCAGGGTCTTTAATTTCATTCCATAGTAGATTCATAGTTGTTCTACTAGAGAATCTAAAGTCAGGAGATAACATTCTACTAAGAGTTGCTCGCTGAAGAAAGTCACCAGGTATATTAACTGCAACATCAGCCTTGACTAGGAGGAAATCTGGATATGTTTCAGAAATCATAAAGTCATCAATCATCAGACGACCATCACGCATCTGTCTAATCCAGGTATTGTTTATCTCTTCCAGAACAAACTTAATTGATTCAGCATAGTCACCTAGTATCTCCTGGGCAGCAGCAGTAACTTGACTCATAGCGTAGGCAGTTAAGGAAGCAGCATAACTACCATACATTGTCCAAGGGAAGCTACCTCTTTGTAGCATACCTTCCACATCTCTGCCATGAGTAGTTAGTTCTACTGGAAGAGGAGGAGTTTCCATTGGTTTAACCATTTCATTTATGCCCATCCTGAATATAGCTCCACGCTTATACATAGTATCAGGATTTACTATTCTGGTATCTGATTCAGCCATTTCCAGAATCTTAGGTTGAGCTACATCCCTAATTAACTGCTGGGCAAAACTTAATAGTCTATTATAGTTAGTGTAAAGGTCTGCATTGTCCGCTACAATACTTTCTCCAATTCTTGATGACCACTCCAAATCATAGGGCATAATGGAACCTCTATCTGGCATACCACTAGTTGCACCAGAGATTATAGGGATTTCAGCAAAGCTATCCATGATAGTAGTTGGTTTGACTATAAAACTATCTATCATTACAGTATTGGTAACTATTCCTTCATGATTAGCCCAGTAGTCATAAAGTGTTACCATGCCAGAACGTTTCTTATTTATGTCTGGCATCTCCCAGCCATTCCTATGACACTTCAACTGAGCCTCATCATAAGCTAACTGATAAATATGGAAATGGCTAAGTAAACCTTCACCAGAAAACTTAGGGTAGCATTCTGCTGGATTGCGTACTTCTGCAACAGCACCATCCAGTTCATCAGCATAAGTCAGAATATCATACCATCCAGTGGCTAGGAGGAATCCTACAAACTCTTTCAACCAACCTAACCTTGATACTCTTCTATAAGTACGCTCTTTCTTTTCCCACTGATATTCTAGGAACTTAATTATTACAGCAGTATCCAATCTTTCAGGGCCTATAAGTCCTTCTGTTGGAATAGAGTAGGTTATTCCAGAAGTTAATATCTTTAACGCTTTCTTGAAGAAGGTTTTAGGGTCATTACTAATAACACACTCCATATCGGCTTGCTTAATGTCAGCATCATCAAGGATAAGGAGCTTATACCACTTCTTAAACTGCTCATTACGCCTATACCATAGCTTCCTATGCTCTGATGCCAGAGATTGCATGTTAGCATGATTTATGGAACTATCTACCATCTCCATCCTGCACTCCCCATATAGCCTCTTAGCATAGGTCTGCTCTCTCTACAGACTACTGCTATTGCAGTTGACATATGCAGGTCATCTAATCCCACAGTTACTACCTTATCTCCAGCCAATCTAACATTTCTCATCTCACTGGTTATGTCTTTATCATGGATATGAAGATGGGGTAGCATCTTCGATACTTCTTTCAGCATATAATCCTTAGTCTTGGAAGTGGTTAGCCATCCAATCTCTAAGGATGTTCTACCAGAAATAAAATCTTTCCTCTTATAAAGGTTAGGATATTTTTTCAATTCACTAATTACTGCTAATCCATGACTATTAGCCTCTGGAGCTAATAGTGCTTTATTGTAAAGATTTCCTAGATTTATAGCTAGTTGGGCAGTTCTCTCAGGAGGAATCATTCCTGCTAATGTTGCACAGTGCTCCCCAACCTCCACCTCATGTCCATTCTTCTCAATATGAAAGTTCCATACTGTTAGGGCAGTTCTAGTCTGCTTCCCTAATCCTGGGTCAATGCCTATTATATATCTTTTACCTTCCTCTGGTTTCACCCAAATCTTTACTCCATCAGGGCCAATAAAAAGTGGTTTAGTACATTCTTTCTCCTTCTCCAATAACAACTCATTCTCATAGAACATATCTGCCGCCGATAAAAAGCAGGAAATGTCATCTTCTGGAAACTCCTGATTGAATAACTTCGCTAATTCTCCATTTCTGCGCAATAGTTCTAACTCGTTGACTTTCATCCTCTTCCAGCGAATATGGTCTTCAGTAAGGCCATACTCCCTTATGAGTCTTTCTTCATCTGGAGTTAAATCCAATCCTTGGTATCTATCACACTCCAAAGCATAGGGAGAGTCATGTGGAAGTTTGTAATCTGGCTCCAACCACCAGGGATAGAAGTGGGAGGTAAATCGTGACTTGCCAATTAACTTCATTTCTTTAGAAGTTTTATATAAATCAGCGAAGTCATTATCCTCCCCATTAGGAGTAGATTCAATGATAATGTTTCCTTCAGGTGGAACCCGCTGTAGTGCAGCGGTCATTATGTGGCCAGTATCTGGCCAGAAGGCATATTCACTTGCCAGAAGGTTATGTATTGGCTCTCCACGCCCAAAGATATAAGCTCTAGCACTCCCAATATAGAAGGAACTATGTAACTCTGGCCAGGTTAATTCATAGCTGCTCTGATGTTTAGGTTGTGGGAACTCATTTGGAGTAGTTTCAACCCAGAAGTGTACCTTCCTCAACAATCTTTGAGTTATGAACTCCTCATGGGCTATAATGACACTGTTTACTCCAGGTCTAGTTATACAATCATGGAAGAAACAGGCCATATGTAAGGAAGTAGAACCTACCTGTGCTGGCTTCAGATAAATGTCTCTTCCAGTCATAGTAGCAAGCATATCCTGCTGGATAGGTTTAAGAATGAAAGGAACTCTCTGGAGTTGTTTGTTCTCTATCTGCAATACGTTTTCAATAAAGAACTTCTTATCACTCCTAAGTTTCCTTACAAGTTCTATGTTCATCTTACTGGAGGTCTTTGCAAGAACTCCATAAACTTTTCCCAGTTTTCTCTCGTTGCCCCAAGAAAAGTTCCAGGAGCACCTAAAGACCTTCGCGACTGCTCTTGAAATGTGGTTTGACTAGCTGCCCTCCGCTTCTCAGCAGCTATTCTTAGCTGTTCAAAAGTGGGCTCAGGAGTTGGTGTAGGAGTAGGTGGAACAGGTGGTTCTCTGCGCAGAGTTCTATTGAAGAAGTCTTCCCTTCTCATTTCTGCCTCCTTATAGACTTTACTACCTGAGCTTTGCGGATATTCCTTCTACTGGAGGCTGTCCTTTTAGCAGATGGTCTTTTATTTTTTGGCATCTCTATCCTCCTCTGACTACTTGAATTATCACTCCTATAATAGTTAGGAAGGTTACTGACCCTATGACTAATATCCCTCCCATAACTCTTTGTTGCCACTCCTCTATCCTTGCTACTCTATCTGGAATATCACATAGAGTAGAGGCAAGGTATAGCAGTATTTCTCTATCACCCATCTCCTCAAAGTTAAGGCGTATCTTCATACTTATCCTCTCTATTAGCTCTTATAGTCATCTCCTCTCGACTCGTCTCCCTACTTAGCTTAATAATAAGCTCAGAGAAGGAATCAGTATTATCTCTTCCTGACAATAGTCTCTTTAGCACCTCCATCTGCTGCGGAGTGTAGTGTCCACGAGCTTTTAGTAGATACTCATGTTCAGACTTACTCATAGGTTCAGAATCCAGTGACTTCTTAATTACAAGGAAGTCTTTCTCCAGTATGAGTGCATAGTTCCTGGTAAATCTTATGTTAATATGCTCATTAGCTAGAGTTTGTCTGAGTGAGTCAATGCACTTTACCTCTGCATCTGCAAACTTCTCATCATTTGTTCTCCATAGTTGAACAGTTCTCTGATGGATACCAGCTAGTTGACAGGCATCTCTAACTCCAAACCCACAAGCACGGAAAGCTAAATACTCAGTCTTGGTTTGCCTATCCATCTGGGGAATGATGGACTCTGCAATTTCCTCCATATCATCAGGATTTATTACAGATAGGTCAGTGGTAATAACCATCATACACCTTTAAGTCCATTGTAAACCATCCTAGCACGTTTGTCAAGGGGGTAATAACCTATGATGTATACTAATACTAGTATAACATTATAATAAGTACCTATTGTAGGGTAACAACATCCTATTGACAACCAAGAATCTCCATGATATAATAGAATAGAGGTGATTATGGACATATGGATGAGATACTGTAAAAGAAGGGCTAAATGTGCTAATGATTGTGAAGAACCAATAATCAAAGGAACTATTATGGTTGTAGGAAAGATTTGGAGAAGTAGGGGAGGAGAGAAGTTAGTATTTACTAAAATGTTCTACTGGCATCCACAATGTTGGATTTCCCAAGGTATCAGAGCTATAAAGGAGATAGGATATACCAATACTAAGAGAAGAATAGCTACCCTAAAGCTCACTACAGAACAGAGATATACTAGGAGTCTATTACTAAGAAGGAGAGCAATGATAAAGACTAGGTTAGTCAGAGCTATTGATAAAGGTGATATAAAAGCTATAGATAGGTTGCTAACTAAGATTATAAGTATCAGTGTGGAGATAGAGCCAGTTGGAGGTGCACCTAAGAAGTGGAATAGTAATAAGGAGTAGTAAATCCTATGCATCGTCGTATATAAGGTATATAAGTAAAAAGTTACGAGGAGGTCAACTATGCTGAATCGAATACTGAAGATATTGGTGGTAATACTGCTATCAGAGATAGTGCTGGCTTCATTAGGACTGCTGATAGCATACATAATGTTTATGACTAGTGGAGGAGGGAGCCACTTCATTATGGAGCCTATATAAGAAGGTACTATTATGGAAGCAACTATGGAAGAATTAGTAGAATGGCACAAGAAGTATAAGAGGCCCCACTGGAAGTGTAGTAAGAGTGTGGCTCATTACTGGATTTATTATGCAGAAACTACGTTGTGGAGGTGTAAGTATTGTAATCTGGAAGCTAGAACTCTGACAAGCTAGGGAGGAAAGGATGGGCCAGCTAACATTTTGGCGGAAGATATAATTTGCCAGGAGATATAATTTGCGACAGGAGTCCAAGCTCCACAAACGGCTTATTGTCCACCTGGCACCGTATCAAACTTTTCTATGATAAGGAAGATAATAATGGTGACAAAGGTAGAAGAGGTAATAAGGATAGTGGGGATAGCAAAGCTAAGTAGTGGATGTGCACATATGTGCTAGGCTATGGGCAAAGAGAAAGGGCCAAGGCTTGGTTGCCCTGGCCCCATCTCTACTTGGCGGTTTAGGGTCTAGTGGGCTTGACCCCCCACAAGATTCGGCGGTTGGTCGCATCCGACCGTCAACCTCTTTTCTAGTAATAGAGCCTCTAATCTCTTTTCCATCCTTTGAAGTTTGCGCTGTGCACCAGCTCGCTTGTGTGCCGACTTGCGATGCTTTACCCCCGTGCTAGGCATCCACCACCTCTTTCTTAACTAGACCGTCGGCAATCACTCGCCCCTTGACCGTTCCCTTGAGGTGATAAGAGGCGTTCCCCTTAGCCCTGGTTACTTTGTCCTTTTCCTCTTGGGTGACGGCTAGGGCCATGTCCGCTTCGGCTTTGGCCTCAATCTCGGCCTTCTTTGCCTTTTCCTCATCGGTGGCGAAGGTCTCAAAGAGGTCATCTAGCTTATAGCCCGTTTCCTCAAGAGTCTTGCCCGCTTTGCCGTCGCTATCACTAGCTACCCTCTCTCTCTTGGGCTTTACCACCACGGGAGTTCCATATCGTACATCCATCGCTTGGGGATTGTCCAGGGGTATGCCTATGGTTATCACCCGTGCGGTAATATCCGGATAGTCGGCGAGGTAGGCGGCGTTGAGGTCTGCCAATGCCCCGCTTACGTCCCCTCTTTGCATGAACTTCCCAAACGGCTCTCGGAATCGGGCGAGGATGGCATCGTACTTGGCCCTTAGCAATGCCTCAACCGCTACTTGGGCTTCTACCTTGGCTTTGAGTTCGGCGGCCTTCTTTGCCTTTTCCGCTTTGGCTTCGGCCTCCTTGATTGCGGTAACTTGAGCACTTGCCTTGACCACGCCGTCAAAGTTACCCTTGTCTAGGTCTTCTTTCATTTGTATCAAGAGCTCGTCTAGGGTTGCCATGACGTTCCTCCTTTTTTCTAGGGGCTTCCCGGTCACGGGTCACTATTCTCTTTTTCTATCCAAGTCTAGTATAGCACGAAGATGCCCACTTGTCAAGGGGTTGGCAAGTGATTTGGCGAAAACTTGGCAATTCCATACTTTTAAAAACGTCAAAGGGAAGATATAGAACATTAGTTCTAGCAGGGCGACACTAGCTAGCTTTGGTAGATAACTAGCAAGCCGAATGTTCTTAGCTTTACAAGCTACTGAATATAATAATGATAATAAGTTGATGGTTGACTTTTGCACCAAAGGGTGGTATACTAGGTATGTGATAATCCAAAGTTGGTTTGAAGGAGAGGAACTAAAGGACTATACGCCAGATGTGGCCGTAGAAGACCCCCATGTGCTACTCTATCGAAAACAGGTAGAGCAAAGGAGGGTAGCAAAGATTGACAAAGAGATAATGAACCTAGTGTACAAGATTGGAATAGATAAGGTAAAGGAGGAAGTTATGAGCTCTCATAACCCTGTGCTAAAGTCTGACGGAGTTCCATGTGACGAGTGCGAAGATGGCGCCAACCCTGGGATGATAACCGTCCTAGATTCCCAGAACTCCGACCCGCCCAGATACATAGACCTGTGTTGGAGACATGCTATGCAACTGGGATACAACCGCCCATTGAGGAAGTTCTATCCAGAAGGAAGATTACCAACGGAGGATTAAGGAAGGAGGTGATTGAGGTGACGAAAGTAGCAGACCTAGCAGAGGAGCTGATTGCCACCGCCGAATCCTTTATGCCAGAGGTGGTGGAGCCCTATCGTTCAGGCTGGATGGATGAGGACGCTCTGGAGATTATTTGGGCCTTCCGTGACGGTCTCAACACTATCCTGGCAGAGGGAGAGGTAAGATGAAGCTAGAGTGTACCAAAGGGGAGGAACAGATGGTACGGAAGGGGTTACTACCGATTCCAGAAGAAATGCAACAGTTGAAGAAGCTGGCCTCAAGACCATGCCAGCAGTGCGGTAAGGAACTGGGAGGAGAATGGTTACTAGGCCCAGTATGTGGGAAGTGTTGCCGAGCCAACCATAAGAGGGTGGCTGGGAGATGAAGCAACAGATGTTGGAAGGTTGCCTGATTGTGGATGCTGGTAGTGCTTACTAAGCCAGTGATACCTACTAGCATGTGTTACAGGAGTAAAAGATAGGCTATCACAACCTGTAGCAAGAGAGAAAGCCGAAGATGGCAAATGGCAACAGGGAAGTCGTGGGGTTCAACTTCCCACCCGGGAGAAGAGATGTTACCAACTTGGGAAGAAGGGGAAAGAGATGATAACCTTAGAGCAAGCACTAACGAGCGACCACTTCCATCTCAATGGTTGCACCAGGAAGGTTGGCCCCCGTGGTGGAATCAAGGAGTGGGTGGTAGTATGGTACAGAAATGGCAAGACGAAAACTTGGAAGACGAGGCCAGATGACTGGGAGATACCTGTTAGGCATGGCTTCTGGGACTATGGTTACATCCACTCCCTGAATGCCGTTCACTACCACACACCGGAAGATTGTGGTATTCTTCAACATGAAAGATAGGAGTAGGGAGATGGCAACCAAGCCGTACTACATGCTGGAAGGGCAGATAGACCTTGTAAAGGAGGTGCCTTGCCGACTTAATGGGGAGGAGTATGTGGAGCGCACCTACAAGGACCAGAACGGTGACCAGGCTATCATAGCTAGGAAATCAGAGATTGATGGAGATTAAAGTTAAGGAAGTGGTAGACTTAAAGGAGTGAAAGATGGAAACCTACCATGAGTTGACACCAGAACAACAGAACAAAGCTGTCCAGAGGGAAGTAACCAACCTGCTGGCAGCCATAGTGGAAGGAGCGATAAGGTTTGACAATTATGGAACTGACCTCCAAGTAAAGATAGACGCAGCTATGGAGAAGGCAGACTCAATGCATACTCCCTGGTTCGCACACGAGTACATCATGGACACTTGCAAGGATGAGATAGAAAGCATAGCTCTGGCTAATATGGAAGAGGCGCTCTTTCCAGAACCACATGAGTATTGCATAGTAGGTATCTTATGACAAAGACTAGGTGTGAAGTTTGCGGCATGGCAGAAGGAGTAAAGCACCTACCTAGCTGTCTGGTATGTGAAGTCTGTGGGAAGAGATACACCGAGACGATGAAGCGGACTATGCACAGGTATCATCTTCAACTTCCACCAGCTTGTAGCAAAGAGTGTGTAAGAAAGCTGTTGGAGGAGAAGAATGGGTAATCCATAGGTTAGAGAGGATGAGATGAAGCACTGTCGAAAGCATCCAGAGCTGGAGAGTAAAATGCTAAAGTATCGTCGCGGTGTCCCAATGAACAATGCCAGAGACGCCTGTGCCGTATGTGAGAACGCTGCTGCGCTAGACATTATTGCGCAGGAAGCAAGGCGTGAGGGAGCAGCAATGGACAAGCTCTATGAAGCCCAGGGCCTATTGTCCCTGCCAGGAGAAGAAGCAATGAGCCCAACAGATGAGGAGATACAGGAAATGCAGAACAGGGTCAGTGAGGCTCAGGCCGAGCACGATGAGGCAAGGGCCAAGTACTATAAGGCATCGGACAAGCTCGCCGATGCAATGGACAAGCTCTATGAAACCATGAGGAGCGGCTACCCCAATGACTAAGTACTTCAAGATAACGGTGGAGGCCAGAGCAGCATCATCACCAACCAAAAATGCCTTATCATCAGACGAACTTGATACTAGCAGAGAAGTCGAAGGTCTTATACTAGCTACCTATGAGTTCAATACCGTGAAGTATCATCACAGCCAGCTGGACACTGAACTAATGGAGTGGTTAGATAAGGAGTTGTTGCAGAATGCAAAGCAACAGCTGTTGAATGATGTGTAGAGATGAGTAAGATGGAATGGCTAATGCAACCACCAGTAAATTACTTTGGACCTCCACTAAAAGGGTATGAGCGAGACCAACCCTGCATCTGGTGCACAAGGCCAGGAACAGTTCTACTGCTAGGCAGAGATATGAAATACTATCCAGATTGTGGTCTTCAGATTATTCCTGACTATGCAGAAGACTTCTTCATCATGGAGGGTAGAGATGAGTAAGATAGAATATGGTAATCCCTACACGCATGAAGAGCATAGTCGGGAGAGTGCACGTCCCTATCCAGGAGGAAACCCTAGCATGTGCAGATGGTGTGGCCAGGTTCCACGAACTCTTTTCAGATATGATGGTAGAACTGGATGGTTCTGCAACAAGAGATGTTACCAGACCTATTACGGTTTGCCAGGCAGATAAAGACTACAGTGGAGCAGTAGATGAGTGAGAGGGAGAAGAAATGACAACCCTTTGTGAGTCCTACCATAATAGTGCCGCTGACCCTAGCCGCTGGTGGGGAGAGATTGTGCATCCAGCGCATCTTGATGAGAATGACAAGTTTATCCCTAATTCGGAGTTTCGCTGGAGTGCAACAGGTGTTATGGGGTTGTTGGCTTGTCAGCAGGAAGTGCGTGACCGTGCAGTGCACGAGATAAACACTAGGGGGCAAGAGTTCTGGGATGCCCATTCAGATGAACTTGACATACCTCTGGCCATGTTTGGGTAAAGGGAGGAAGAACAAGATGAGTGAGACAACTGTGGAGCTAAGGAGGAAGTTGAAAGCCCATGAGAAGTATGACAAGTGGTGGAATAGCCTCCCATTGGAGAAGAAACAAGCTATCTTCAATCCTGGTTTGGAACGGGTAGTTGTATCTTCACCAACTGACCCAACCAAGCATCCTCTGTATGAGCAGATGGAAGGTGGGCCGAAGTTCAAGAAAGGAGAGTGAGATGAAAACCAAGATAGTTGACCAAGCTATCCAAGCAGCCAAATACCTAGAGTATGCAAAGCTGAAATCAGAAATTGAAAGCTGTGAGCAACGCTTGAGTAGGCTGTTTGCTGAGATGTCAGAAAAGGACATGGTAAGACTAAGCAAGGAAGAAGCGGAGGATGAAGATGTCACGGCAGTTTACCAGGTGGAGGCATAAGATGTTACGCTCATGGTGAAGTAGTAAAGCAAAGACTAAACACTCGTTAAGAAGGAGGAATAGATACCATGACAATAAAGCATGTTGCACACTTTATCTGTGATGTTTGTAGCATAATAGTGGAGCAAGAAGAAACAGATGTGTCTAACATAGTCCATCCAGAGGGCTGGGATAGACTAGAAATCACAGGTTCAATAGTCCATGATGAGAAGATGCTCTGTCCAAAATGTGTATTTAAAGTCCTTGGAAGTCTACAAGAACTGGGCTTTTTCATGGACTGATATGAGTAGAGCAACTGCAATCAAGAGACAAATCCTTCGCCAACGTGGTCTTACCAGGGTTGCCCAGAATCCTGGAGCTGCCATAATCTATAAGAAGCTACGACCAGTTCCTACCAATCTGGAACACTTGAAAACTCCTAAGATGAAGATGTACGAGTTGCAGTTTGGCAAACCGATAGAGGAGTTGCTACTCTCCAATTCAATCAGGCAAGTCGCAGCGATGCTCCAAATGCACAGAGGGTCAGTGAGTAAGTGGCGCAGGAGATTGAACCTAGATAGAACGTATGCTTTACCTGATTGTTCTCAGTGCAAAGTAGCTAGAACTACTTGTGTCAGTGGAATATGCCACATCCTAGTAGATAAATCTGACTGGGATGCAGTAGACTTGAAGAGGCAGAGATTGCAGGAGAGAATAGATAACTAGGAGGAAGATGAGATGGAATACTGGCGTAGAGATATGAACTGGCCCCTTGATAAGGACTGGAAATGTCCTATCTGCGGAGCAAGAAACCTTACATGGGGCTTATCACATGGAGAGTGTCGCTGTGATTCCTGCCATGTTCAGTTTATGATGCGAGAAGGTGAAACTATCCTAACAGTTCCACAGTGTACCTTAAAATCAAAGTACTTCACCCCATTTAAGCGTCTGTGGGAGGGAAGTGGAAGACCCATATCAACGATAACTAAGGAAGAAATGAATGCAGAGCTGGATGCAGAGCTAGTAAGAGGATAGATAACTGATGGACAGGATATTAAGACGAGCACACAATCGTCTTTCCTACAGAGAGTGTGAAGTGTTGAAAGGAATTGCGGAGGGGTTGAGTAGTAAGGAGATTGCCAACCATCTTTGCATTACAGCTAAGACAGCAGACAACCATGCCTCAAGTATCTGTAGTAAATTAGAGGCAACTAACAGAGTCCATGCAGCTATCCAGGGCATTGCAGCAAACATTATCTTAATTAAGAATGGAAGAATTGTAATAGGAAAGGGGAGATTATAATGCAAGATACTATAGAAGGTATTGCAGGACTAGCAATACTATTCTCATTCTATATAGTGATACTGGCACTTATATTGAGAAGAGCAGGATACCGCTGGGGCTATGCATTTCTCTCACCCATACCATTTGTCAGTCTTATAATAGTACTAATGCTGGCTTTCTGTGAATGGCCCATTGAGGCAAGGCTAAAGAAGTTACAGCTTCTAATAGCTCCTAAGGACTAGTGTAGTATATACAACTGTGGAAGTATTAAATGTTAAACAACTGTTGGAGTACAAAGCACCAAGTGAATCTCCTATCATCGGGGGTGGAATACTATACCCTGGAACTAGAATGTTCTTATATGGCAGGTACAAATCTCTCAAGAGTATGCTGGCAATAGACCTAGCCTTTTGCATTGCTCACGGTATCCCTTGGCTAGACTACAAAACAAAGCGAAGTAGAGTAATGGTAGTTCAGATGGAAATTCCTAAAGCTATGTTCAGGAAGAGAATAGAAAGGTATTGCAGGAATGGTTATGCAATCCCTGACAACCTATACTTCATCAATGAGCCTTATCTGAAACTTGACAGAGATGTAGGATTGCAGAAGCTAGAAGCAGCATTAAGAGCTTTCAATCCAGATGTACTAATCATTGACCCACTGTATAAAGTATTATCTGGCAACATCAATGACCACCAACCTGTAGAAATCTTCCAGTCGAACATTGACAAGTTGAAGGAGCAGTTCAGTCTATCAATCATCATCATTGCCCACCCAAGACAGAGATTACTTAGCTCCACTGGCCTAGTTCTTGATATGGGTGCAGATGAGTTCATGGGTAGTAGTAACTGGCCTAACTGGGCTGATACTATAATAAAAGTTACTAGGGATTCAGACTACTCCCCATTCATTACCTTAGCATTTCAGGTAATGAGACATTGGGAGCCTACTGGTGATGAAGATGAAGAAATGCAACCAATCAGAGCTAAGATGACTAGCTTCTTACATTGGAGAAGATTAAATGATTGATTCCATATATGATGATGCGTAACAATAGATACTTATTATAATGTTATAGTAGTATTAATATACATCAACAGGAGGCAGGATGCATACTTATGATTCCATGAAAGCAATGGAAGATGCAATAGACAACTATGTGAAACATCATATATACCTAATGGAGGATTGGTCAGGAGGAAGTACCTGGACAAAGTTACTAGTAGATTTAGAATCTTTGAAGGAATCTTTTGACAGATTCTATGAACTGTGCAATGGAGTAAATATGATGTAGAAGTAATAACGATTCAGTAAAGCAAGGGAATAACTAATAGGAGAGAAAGGTGACAGAAGACATAACAAACCAGATTAGCATTAGGAACCTGGAAGTTGGTGGAGGTCCAAGAACTCCACTAAGGAAGTTCAAGGGGAGGTTGGAGAAGTATAATACATATACAGATACATGGGAAAGAACTCAAGTCAAGTTACACTTCACTCAACTGGAGGTAGAGAAATCAGATGAGCCTTATGACCTTCCTATTGCAGAGATAGACATTCCATTCAGTAAAAGAGAAAAGTCTAGGTGGGGTATATTCTCCAACAGTCTAGCGAAGTTTCTGCAACCTGACCAGGATATTGTTGATTCAGTTGGAACGGAACTCGAGATGTCCTGGACAGACGGTCATATGCTCTATGATGGTAGGGAGAATAAGGATACTCTCCAGGCATCATGGGAAGTAACTGGGCTGAAAGGTACAGTGGCAGAGACGAAGGTAGATGCTATGACCAGGGCTTTGGAGTTGTTGAACAAGAAAACTCTTAGTCAATTTAACTCTGATGCTCTAAGTGACCCCGTAATTAGGAGTGATGAAACGATGCAGAAGTCCATTATGGATGGGAGTTTTGTAACAGCAGTTGTGGAAGGAAATCAGGTTACTGTAGATGCAGATGGAGTATATCATAAGGTAAGCTAAATAAGGACTGGCTGGTAGCAGCGACAGAGCGCCACGGCTGCACACCAGGTTTAATCGCCTGGGCCAGCCAGCCCAAAGAAAGGAGCGAGTGTGAAGTATAGCAAAGCGGCCCTAAGCAAGATGCTCACCATGGACGCCCTGGTTGAGATGTTAGCTGCGTACAGTCGAGCCGAGCTTGGTCGCCATCTCCCGAAGGTTAGGATAGAAGATGTTCTAAACACTCTGTCGCAATACTGTACGCAGGAGGGAACCAGGGCGAAACCCAAAATCTACGACGACACCCTCCTCCGTATGGTACAGTGGGAGGAAGGCGAAGTCGGGCACAGATTCGAGACCTGGGCGCTGCAGGAGATAATAGGGATGTCTGAATATCAGAAACGCATTTGCATCAAATGTGGCAAGACCTTCTGGGGGACCTTGTGTCCTAAGTGCTTCTTTGAAAAGCCTGAGCCGGAGAAGAAGGAAAGGATATGAAAACGGCAGTCTACAAAAAACTAGATGGCAGTGACCTAATCATTGAGTATGATGAAACTGCTCCTTGCATCATCTGTGGTGAACCAGTTGTGGAAGCATCAGTGGGAGGAACTGCTATTTGTCCTTGGTGTGATATGGGTAAGTGCCGCTTCTGCAAGGTTGACCTGCCGTTGGGAGAGGCAAAGATTAGGGAGCACATGGCCTGGCATAGACTATTCCCTTACTAATTAATTGCGGGAGGTACAGGATGGAGAGGAAACTTAACGCAGAGTTAGTAAGCCAAGGATTGGTAAATCTGGAAAATCTATACAGGGATTCCAGCAGAAAGGATGGTATCCATGCAACAGACTTAATCTACTGCCTTACTAGGAGTTGGTATGATAAGTGTAAACCACTGCCACCAACTCCAGATGAAGTAATGCTATTCTCTATTGGTTGGGGGTTACAGCAGGTAATGTTCCCAATAGAGCAGCAGATGGAACCAGTAGAAATAGATGGTATAATCTGCTCTCCTGATTTCAAGAGCAGAGCTGGCGCAGCAGAGTTAAAGACTACCAGGATGTCTGCAATGAGGAAGAACAAGACTACTGGTATCTCAGATTACGCTGAGTTTCCAGAGACTTGGGTTGAGCAGATTAAGGCATACTGCTATGTCACAAAGCAGACAGAATATGATTTGCTAGTACTGCACTTGCTTGGGAGTTACAATCCTCCATTTCCAATACTGGTAGGTTGGAAGCTCACCTTTGAGTGGGAAGAGATAGTTCAGTTCTGGTACTACCTAATGAGTAGAAAGGAGATTTTAGACCATGCACTACTAACAACAATGCCACCTACGCCATATCAGTATTGTAAGGAGTGGGAATGTAAGAATTGCAGAGATAGTTTACGTTGCAAGTTAGATAATTAGGGGGAGTGAAGGAACTAGGCGATGACAAAACTAGAGGCGGAGACTTTATACAATGAGGAGGCCAAGCAACTCAAAGTGGTCTTTGTGGGTTACTACAAATATCTCTTCACCTTTCGGGGTGAAACTGAGCGCATGGGTGCAACCTTCACCTTCGGTGGAGACGCCGACAGTATTTACAAGCACAAAGTAGATACCCTGCCAAAGGCAGCCCCATGCTCTTTTAGGTCTATCGAAGATGACTACATGGGAGTGTCTATTACCGATAAAGCCACAGGTAGTTCCTTTGAAGCCAGCTATGATGAGTAGACTCAAGGAGTCCGTTGGCTTGAGCCGCCTCCTTAGCCTAGCCATCATCCTGGTCATGGCCTCCACCCTGGTTATAGGGAATCTGGAGAATCTGAATCTACCCGACACGGTGGGAGGAAATGGAAAATCTCCTGGGACGAACATTCACAGCAGAGGAGTTCTTCGCCGGGCTGGTGGTGTTGACGGTCCTCTGGCTGGCCGTCTGGTTGTGGCGCAAGGTCAGGAACCCTTATACGTAAGACCCTTATACTATAGGCAGGAGGTGAATGATGAACTGGGGAATGGTGGTATTAGTGATAGGGCTCCTGCTGCTGTTCCTGCTCCTGGCGGTGCTGTCGCTGATGGCGAAGGAACCCCAAGGGAACTAAGCGACCGCAGCGGTAGGCGCTTTATCGTCAGGGTTACATACTATCTGGACAGAGGCA
>ERZ1292632.2080-Hain-H43-01um-R2-2080-length-17545-cov-6_pt1 | contig 17545 bp, 13 predicted proteins | sample MGYA00564407_ERZ1292632 | MGnify/ENA primary metagenome ERZ1292632 (study PRJEB36523, sample SAMEA6512637) | groundwater metagenome | collected 2019-01-08 | study: AquaDiva: Metagenomics assemblies of 32 groundwater samples | reverse complement strand
AGGGCAGTCTACAGGATTGGCTGCCGAGGTTACTCCGTCAAGCGATATTACAATCGATACTGCGGGTGCTGTTACTATTGCTTCTGCTGTTGTAACGAGGGCGAAGATGTCAGTACCTGCCGGAAGTATTGCTGCAAATCTTATTACGGCAACAATAGCTACGACTGGCACAACGTCGGGGTATACTATTGTCGCTGAGGCTGGTAGTTTAGCCAGTGTTGACTTTTCTGGTGTTGATGTCTTAGCTGCTCATGATAGCAATTATATAACGTTCTCGATTACAAATCTTGGACAGACTGGGGTTGGTTCAACGGCGATGCTTGCGGCTACTGATGCTAACACTACAAAGGCTACAGGCGGTACTGCGCTTGCTGCTAATAGTAAGAGGAGTTTGGCGGTACACGGTACTGGTGGAAACCTTGTAGTGGATAAAGGTGATAGGTTAATAGTTAGCGCTGCTGCTACTGGCACACTAGCGAATACTGTTACTTTCCCAGCGTATGCCCTGAGATTCTCTGGAACGACTTAAAATGAACAACTTATTGCGGGGGTGGTTTAGAAATCATCCCCGTAATATCTTTTGTATACACAATGGAGATTGTGATGAATGAAAAAAAAGTAAATTATGTGCGTAAAATTGGATTTACAGAGGTCTATATTGAAACGCCATTTCTAAAAGAGAGAATTGGCAAAGATATGGAATATTGTTCTATTATAGAATCTAAAGATAAACCTGTTGTTTCTATCGCAGAAGAAATAGAGGTAACTATTCCACGTGAAACATGTTGTGATACAAGCGATGACAAGAAAGACAATATACTTATTGAAAGTATTATCCCTAAAAAGTCTGTAGGTAGGCCACGAAAGAATTAAGGCATAATGATAAATTGTTATACTCAATTAAAACTAGACATACTTAATTATAGCTTAAACAATTCTATTGAATCGGCTCTTTCTTCGATTATAAGATTTGGGCAAGAAGAACTTGAAAGGATCGTACTCGAAAGAGGGTATGGTCTTTCGTTTATGGAAAAATCACTTCAGTATACTCCTGGTATACTGGCCGATACAAATACATTTCAATTGCCAGACGATTATCTTGAAATGTTATATATCTCACCAAGTAATCAACTTATATCACCAAGCATATCTTTGTCATCGACATCCGGAACCCTCAATGCTGGAACATATTATTATAGAGTTACTGCAATAAATAGTCTTGGGGAAACTTTGGGTTCTCAGGAAAAATCAATAACAGCAGGGGCAAGCGCGGGGGTAATTATATCGTGGAGCGCAATTACCGATGCAACTAGCTATAAGATATATGGTCGATCACTTAGTAATGAATTATACATTGCCACCACAACAAATACTACATATACAGATAACGGAAGTATAACTCCATCTGGTATATTGCCCCAATTCAACACAACAGGGACTGCGTTGTATAGACAACTAGATAGGCTGATACCGAAAGTTTTTGATACAAGATATAGCAATTATATTGACAGTCTAAACAGTGGAGTACCGTGTGTTTTTAAACGTGAAGGAAATGAGTTAGTTTTTGATAAATATGCAGATGTTACCTATGGATTGGTTTTAAGATACTACAAAAAAGATGTTACATTGTCTGATACTGTACCAACCAACGATTGGACTAGCAATGTGTATGAATTGTTATTGTATTCGTGCCTTATAAAAACGATCCCACTGCTAGGAGATGATCCGCGTATCAAAGTATGGGAGCCGATGTTTCAGAGAAGCCTTGATAGTGTAAATACAGCGAATGCAAGAGAAAGACAGTCCGGTAAAACAATAAAAAAGACATCTAATAGTCCATTCTTTAGGAACTAAGATATATGTCGGGACTTAACGATTTAAACGAAAACCAGCCGTCTGGCCTTAACACTCCAACTCAGGCAGACAATGAATTGCGGGCATTAAAAGCCAAGATAAAGGAATATGCCGCAGTAGAACATGCGTATGATGGTAAGCATAAATTTCTTGTGACTGCCGTTTTACCTGCTAACGATTTCGGAAGCAATCGGTTGGTAATAAAAACCACAGTAGGTATGCCAGATGAGATATGGTATGACAACGGTATTACATGGAAGAAGATAACAAGCAATAGTGAAATAGTTGCGATCATCGCCGACTTGTTAGCACATAAAACAGCTATAGTTTTGGATCATCCAAACTATAGCGTAACAACAGACAAACTTAAAGACGACAGTGTTGTCTCTAGTAAGATTGGCGATGGGTCTATTATGCGTCATCACATGGATGCTGCACAGTCAGGCGATCCCGAATTCCCAACCGCTTCGCTGGTAAATGGTTCTGAGGTAGACGCTACTTGGCATACTCATCCTACCGGTAGTATTTCTTTTGGTATGAATTTCTTAGCAGCAGAAATATTGGTTGGTTCTGGGTCTGCCGCTCAGGATTGGACGTTTTGTGACGCAACAACTTTAAGCAGTGGGGTTATACCAGTAACAGCGAAGGGTGTGATGTTGCGAGTGTTGTTTAATATTGAAGATTATAATGCGGCTATATCGTCTTTTTGGGGACGCGCTTCTGTTTCTTCTGGTATTTTCTTATTACATAGAAGTAACGTTGTGCCTGTCTCCGCTGCTTCGTTTGGACAGGTGTTGTGTCCTTTAAATGGTACTGATGGGTCTTTTCAGTATAAGGTTGATTTTGTAGCGACAGGAACTTGGGATGCGTATGTACAAGGATACTTTACATAAATGGATATACATATAAACAAATACAATATCGCTGTAACGATAAACGGAATAACGCTTATAACTAGGGCAGCTATAGACTTTAAGGCTAACCCAACTCTAGCTGTAGGCGATGTTAAGATTAGCAAAGATGGTGGGACTTTTAATAATATTACTTCATTGCCTACGGTAACTCCTGCCGCTGGAACATCAGTACAAGTAGTCCTTTCAAACACGGAAATGCAGGCAAAGGAAGTTGTTGTTGTGTTTATAGATCAAACCGGCCCCAAGGAATGGGAGGATTTGGTTTTTAAGATAAGAACTTATGGACATGCTTCTGCTATGTATCCTGGCGATATGGATGACATTGACGATATTAAAACAAAAACCGATCAATTGCTTTTTGATTCTTATGGTGATATTAAAGCAACTTTAAATTATACAGCGGGAACAGTTGTTGCCGATGCGGGTAATGGGAGTTCTCAGTTCAAGACCGATCTTAGCAGTGGTGTAAACGATTTCCATGCCGAAGGGTGGATTCTAATAACCAGTAACGCCCTAGCTGGAACTCCACCAAGGAAAGTAAAAAGTTATAACGGCTCCTCAAAAAAGGTTGTGTTGAGTTCGCCTTATTCTTCAACCCCTGCCGATGGTACTACTTTTAAGATTTTCGTGGAGTAGGAAATATGATTGTAACAGATATTAAATATCGTTTAAGTGGTGGGACTTCAAACACAGACCCCAAATTGTCACTTGGTGGTGTAATATCTAATACAGAGGTTAGTACCGCAAAACATGGGTTGTTCGACTACGCTAAACCAGAAGAAGCTGAAATTGGAAGTGTTAAATATAGATGTGTGTTTGTTAAAAACGTACATGTGTCAGAAACCTTGTCCGATGCAGTGTTGTACATGTCATTAGAAACTACGTCCTCATATACTACCATAGATATTGCTTACGACAGTACAGGAACTCAATCGGTTGTTAATGAAAACACTGCCCCTTCTAGTCCAGTATTAACATTTTCAAAACCAACAAGCAAGGCGACAGGTATTGCATTGGGCAATATAGCACCTGGGGCAACTAAAATGATATGGGAAAGAAGGACTGTTACTGCGGGAGCAGTAAAGTTAGTGGGCGATACTGGTCAATTAATGGTGGTTGGGGGTACAGCCACATAACATGTCTTGGTACTATTTAGAATCAAATTATGATATTGGAATACCGTTAGATTATTCTTGGGATATTACTGAGAATCTTTCTTTGCCCTTATCGTATTCATGGGATATCCAGAACAATCTAAGTAGCCCGCTAAATTATTCATGGGATATCTGGGGTTACATTTCATCGCCTTTGAATTATTCGTGGGATATTTTAAACAATGTTTCATCGCCTTTTAATTATTCATGGGACATATTAGATTACTTGACAGGCAAGGCTCTTTATATGCTAGAAAAACCAAAACAGATTACCAAGTTTTTGAGTGAAAACATTGATAGGTTTACAAGCAAAAGAAACCAAATGAAATATTAATGAGGTGATATATGGCCGACGTTCCAGTTGTAGGTGGCGACAAGAACACGTGGGGATCAAAGCTAAATACATTCTTAGCTGTAGCACACGACGTTTCTGGCTCAAATGGAGGAAAGGCTCGTTCTGTCGATACTCTTTATAATCCTTCACCAGGAACAGTTCAAACTGATGTCCAAAGCAAGATTAGAAAAACAGTCCATATATCTGATTTCGCTGACGACAATATTGGTACAGCTATAACAGCTATAAGCACAACCCTTACAACATTATATATAGACAAACCTATAACTTACTCATCGTCATTGGTCATTCCAAGTACTGTTGATATTGTAATACTAGCCGCAGGTTCTATGGACATAACCTCTGGCACTATTACGATAAATGGTGGGTTCTTCGCAGGCTATCGCCAGGTATTTTATGGCAATGGCAGTATAAGTTTTTCGTATGGGAGTGTCGACGAAGTTTACCATATATGGTTTGGACATACGGTAGCGGGTATAAATAAGGCACTTGTTTCGGCAGGTAGAACAACTGTTCGTGTAATCAAGTCGATGACATTGGAAAGCTGTATCTTGATAGGCAGTAACCAAACGCTAGACCTCGGCAATGTTATTTTAACTGCGAACGCATCAGTGTCAGACCCAATGATTCGTAATATCGATATATCTGCGGGCAATTCTAATATCCTTATAAAAGGAGGGTTTTTTGAGGGGTTAGGTGCAACACAGACTGTTTCTAAAGCTGTTATACACTTCAAAAAAGTTACTGACGGTGTTTTGTTTATGGTTAAAGTCAACAACTCAGGTTCTTACATAGGAGATGCCGACTCGGCTGGTGGAATCTTTGTAGAGGATTCTGCCCGTGTAAAAGTGTTAAATTGTACCAGTAATAATAGTTATAATTATTGTGGTCTTTATGTTTTGAACTCGTCTCATGTGGATATAGATGGTGGTGATTATATAAATGATACAGGGGTATATGGTAATAGCAATATAGCCGTAAACACATCTCCTTATTCTTCTGTAACACGGACTAGGGTAATCAATTCTGCTGGTAGCCATATATCATTTAACTCAAAGAATGGTAGGGTTTTGGGTAATCTTTGTATTGGCGGTGCGCAGTCGCTTGGCTTTGGTATTACTACCGGACATGATTCATCTATATATAGCGCTGACAACACTATTGTAGAAGGAAATTCCGTATTCAATATGAAAAAGTATGGTATTTTATGCCAAGGTGATACGACAAATAAGGTTGTTATTAGTACCAACAACATAGTAGGCACTGATAACATAGCTAATGGAAGCGAGTATGGCATTTATGTGTCGTCTGACAATGCTTCTTTAATTGGGAATAACATAGAGAATGTTTGGAGAGGAATGTATGTTATATCGACAACCGTAGGGAAGGGTTCCGTATTTAACAATAACTCTGTCGATTTATGTAGAGATATTGGTGTTGTACTTTCTTCTGAGCGAAATACACTAATCGGTAACAAGGTTACAAATAGTACCGGGGCAGGTATATACGTTGGTGCGTCATCGCATTATAATATTATCACTGAGAATTCTTGTTATTCTAACACAAGTCCTAAAACACAGACTAAAGGAATTGATATTAATTCTAATAACAATATTGTAAAAAATAACATGTTAGTAGGTAATCTTACTAATGGTTTTACTAACAACGCTTATAACAATATTATTGAAGATAATCTTACTGATACAAATACTAATATAGGTGTAATAGATATACTTGATAATACAGGAACTCCATCAGTGTTAAATTTGGAATTAGCATATACTGGAGGAACAACGCTTATCACAAATCTTATAAATGGAACTGTTGGTCAAGTATTAACGATCCTTTCAGTGCATATAGTTACTCTGAAACACACTGCCGGTATATTGCACCTTTCAGGTGGTTTAAATTTCGATATGGTTGACGGGAGTTCAATAACATTAAGAAGGATTGCTAATGGTGTTTGGCGAGAGGTTTCAAGGTTGTATTAATTATGGAAATTGTAACAAAAAGGGTATATGAAGAGTTTTTGATTACTATAGACTTTGGAGATAGATTCCAAGTTTTAGAATCTATCGCTTCATTTTCTGTTGTATGTGTAAATTTATGTACGAATACAGCAGAACCTTCTTTGTTGTTTTATGAAGACTCCGTTTACCAGGCCGAAGATGTTGCTTATGGCGAAGGGCGGTATGGAGGAGTACCAGATAACATGGTTTCTTCAGTCACGTTTGGTATTGCGAATGGCATTGTTGGAAACAAGTACAAGATAACGGCAGTGTTAACAACTAATCTTGGTAGTGTATATGAAGAGGATGTTATTTTAGAAGTAATAGACGATGTTGTTGAAGGATATCTACAAAAACAACCATCTGAAAAGTTCGTCATTCTGGCTAGTTTTGTTCACAGATTAAACAACGACGACATTCGATATGACGATACTATAGCATCTCAGACGGTTACGGTAATAAGACAGTCAGATGGCGTAGATGTTACTAACAGTGTCGTGTTTTCAAGCGGCTTAGAAGGAACAGAGAAAGTCAAAATAGGCATACAGGCCGGTAGTGATATAGAGGACTATCGAATAATTAATAAGATAGTTTCTGTGCAAGGATACAAATACCAACTAGATAGTTTATTGAGCGTAAAGGATAAATAATGTCAAGGCTAAGCTATGGTGTGGATAAAGTAGATGTTGGTCTTGTAACAAATCTACCAAGCAGGTCTGTTGTTTGGCGTGGCGGCAGGAATATTTCATTTCGTCCTGGTGTCGTAATGAAGATACCAGGTAAAGAATTATTGACTACAATTGCCAACACCCCGATAAGGGCTAAATTCACGTTCAAAGCTTATGACAATGTTTGGCGAACGATTGTGTGCAGTGATTATAAGATATACACATACACCAATAATTTTACCATACAACAAGATATAACCCCAACGATACCGCCAACATCAACATCTGCGGATACGTGGTGTTTTGGTCTTATAGGTGGAATACTGATTATAAGTAATGGGGTAAACCCGACATGGAAGTGGGATAACTTTGCTGGTGTAGTTACTCCGATAAGCGGAATACCTCAAATATGTAGAGCTTTAAATGTGGTGAATAATAGGATTATCTTAGGCGACATACAAGAAGGGGGTTATTCATTCCCTGCAAGAATCAGATGGTCAGATATTATAACCGTAACTAAGTGGGATAAAAACCTCAAGCTTGATTCTGGACAAGTAGACTGTGTAAGCCCTTACACGTCTATGGATGGTATAGATAGGGTGCAAGCCATAACAAACATCGGTAGTCGCCTGGTGATCTTTACTGAAAGAAATATATGGTATGGAGTCGATACGGAACATCCATTCATATTTGTTCCTGAACCGCTTGACCAAAACATTGGATTAGTTGCAAAAAAGGCTTACGTTAAAACACCAAATGGTCTTTTCTTTATGGGTCAAGAAGACTTCTACAGAATAACCCAGGTGTTGCCTGAACCTATTGGGTTTAGAATAAGGAATAGTTGTTTCCCTAATATCAACAAGGCGAAGATAGAAACTACATTTGCTTATTATAAATACAGCACAAGAGAGGTAGTGTTCTGTGTACCAACAGGAACTAACGAAACGCCTGATACAGCTTTTGTATATCAACTAGAAACTGATTCATGGACTATTTGGGATGTAGACTATTTATGTCACGGGACATACTTCGATAGTAGCAACATGTCATACGATACATTACCCTACGGCTCGTATGATAGTATTACCGATTCTCGTTATGACGACATGGGTATTACTGGGCAATTGCCCTCAGAGGTAGTGGGTGATGCAAATGGTCAAATTCTGAAGCAAGATTCTGGATATAACAATAACGGTAAGCCAATAAATGCCTATATCGAGTCTGGCTATTTTCTTGGCAAGGATTATAACGGAAACGATCTTGTAGATATAAACAAAATTATCTACGAGGCATGGCCTTCTTTGAAGCCTCAAGATTCTATAAATCCTTTAATGGTGCAGGTAGGAGTTTGTGAGAATTTACATCAGGCTATTACCTGGTCAAATCCCGTGCCTTATACTATCGGGGTTTCAAGAAATGTTAGTATGCGTATACAAGGTATGTGGATATGTGTCAGATATTACACAGACACTTTAAATTCTCCGTTTATTTTAGACAGTTGGAAATTGAAATTTGATAAAGGGAGTAGCAGATGAGTAATACAGAACTAAAAGTTATAGAAAAACCAATTGAAACGGGGCCGGTAGTGGTGGCAAAGAAACCTGAATTTATTTTGGAGCTTATCCCTCCTGATTGTGCGAATTATTTATTTCCCATAATAGAGCCGTTGGTAGACGAGTTAGCAAAGAAAAGCCTTGGTGAGTTTACGACAGGCTTCACCTACGCAAAGGTGTTATATGGGGCTGTCCAATTATGGTATGGTTACGTAGTTGACGATAAAGAAGAATACCTCAAGGTAGACGAGAAAGTCACGCCAATGGAAAATAAAACCCGAAGGCTTTTCAATAGCAAGGTAAAGAGGGATTTCGCTGGATATATTCTAATAGAATTCAATCCAAATGACCCAAAACCGCCACATATATGGCAAATTGCGATATTACCTAAATACCAAAACACGAATATAATGGAATTGGGGCAAGAAGCCCTACTCAAAGAATTCGATGCAATAGGGATTAAGGAGATTACTATGTCAACATCTAGGGCTGGTTGGCAAGACATAGCGCCAAAGATGGGGTTTGTTGAGACATTTACCATTTACAGAAAAACTTGGAAATAAGAAGGCGGTTTTGTTATGGGTAAGGGTGGTAGTGGGGCAAGCAATCAAACGGTTACGACGAATCTGTTACCAGATTACGCACAGCCATACGTAATTGCATACCTTAACAAGATGTCAGAATTATCTGATAATGCTTATGCTACTTACCCAGGTGCTACTTATGCTATACAGAATGCCGATGAATTAGAAGGTATAGCTGCGTTGGCTGATAGAGGTAGAAACGGCAGCCCTCTTGTCGCTGCTGGATACGCATCAATACAAGATGTGTTGGATGGGTTTAGATTTAATACTAACACAAAGATAGACGAAGCATACGTAAGACAGGCTGAAGTTTTAGTGAAAGAATTTGAAGAGGAAACTTTACCTGTGATAAATCAATTTTTCAATATGCGACGTAGCTATGGGGCTATGTCGCATAGCTGGGCGCAAGCAAAAGCAGCAGAAAAGGTAATGGCTAAGTTGCAAAGTATAGGGATGGACTTGTATTTCAAAGACTACGTGCAGGAAAGAACCCTACAAATTGGTAACCTTGACGACGCTATAGTATACGGAGACCAGTCCGCCGCAGATTCGGATACACTGAGGCAGGCAGGAGAACTTCAGCGGGAATGGCAGTTGGGTAAGCTCGAAGATGATTATAAGAAATGGCATGACGAAACTACAAAAATCATCAAGAGGTTAGAAATCATCGGTAATGGATTGAGAACCGTAGTGGGTGCTCAACATGAAGTAACTGAACCTTTCTATAGACCAAGTGCATTTTCAGCAATAGCAGGACTGGCATTAGCCGGGGCGGGAATGTATGCCATGTATAAGGGATCCAGTACTAAGCAGCCAAGCCTTGGTACGAAAGCTGGTATGCCGGAAAGTTTAACGCCAAATAGTCTTAACAATACCGCGACAGGTTTAATGCCAGCACAGGAAGGTTTAAACCCAAGCAGTTGGTATAGTACAGGCGTTGAGTCAGGAGCTAGACCGGAAAGCTTATCGTTGCAATCCCAATTTGATAGTGGGCAAACATATAAACCACAGTTGAATTCAAATGGAATTAATGATATATGAGTTCAAGCAAAAATTCAACAACAACGATGCAGGGGCTTCCTGTTTGGGCAGAGGGATATGTAAAGTCCTACCTGGCTAAAGGGAATAATATCGCCTTTGCCACGCAGTACGACTCGTTTTTTACGGTCTATCCTGAAGAAACGTGGGCTCCTCTATTCCAAAATGAGATTGACGGTATTGAAGCATTGGCGGACAGAGGTAGAAATGGCAGTCCTCTTATAACTAAAGGCACGAAAGTCATCACAGACATTCTTGACGGTAGTCACCTTGTGGGTAATAAGCCTCAGTTCCAGGATATGCTAACGAAAACCACAACCAAACCGTCTAATCTGTTTGAGACACAAATAAGGAGTAGGGTTGGTGGTTCATTATATAGTATTGGAGATTTATCGGCAAATAACCAAGCCTATGATTTGTCTGCGCAAATTTCTAAAAGATATAACGATAGGGCTGCCGCATCGCTTTACAAAGATAGTTATGATATTGAACGAGTTAATCAAAGCCGTATTCTTCCAAAGGCTATTGATTATTCAAAAGAAAGTATAAAAAATGCTGAATGGCTAAGGAAATCAGGCGTTCATTATAGGGCATGGTTGCACGGAAAAAATACAGAAACTTATAAGGTGTGGTACGAGGGTCAGGTTTTAGAAGTCAATAGGGTCGAGGTCTTGGGAAATACAATTCGGGCACTCGTGGGGACTCATTCCAAAAAAACAGTTCCTTTCCGATTTATTAGTAAGGCGGTAACAGTAGCGGCTGGTGCGGCCAGCGGTGCGCTGTCAGGAGGGATAATAGGTTCGTATGTTTATCCTGGGCCTGGTACAGTCATTGGGGCAGTTGTTGGCGCAATAGTAGGGGGCGTTGTTGCTTATTTCTCAAGCTAAAAAGTACGGAGATTGATTATGGGTGGGTCGAAAGGAACATCTACAACGACGATGAAGAATGTTCCTGCTTATGCAGAGGAATATGTGAAATCCTACTTGCTCAAAGGGAATAATATCGCCTTTGGTGCTGCGTATGATTCGTTCTTCACCCAATATTCAGAAGAGACATACGCGCCTTTATTCCAAAATGAAATCGATGGTATAGCTGCATTGGCGACACGAGGTAGAAACGGCAGTGTTGTAATAGATAAAGGCGGTACTGTTATAACAGACAGTCTAGACGGAGACTACCTCGAAGGTAGTAATGCAGCCTTTCAAGCTATGTTGGTTGATGCTACAACCAAACCGTCTAATACATTTGAAACACAGATAAGGAATTTACTCGGCGGAACCTTGTATAACATTGGTGACTTATCCGCCGAAAATCAAGCATATAGCTTGACCTCGATCATTGCGGCAAGGTATAATAACAGAGCTGCCGCGTCCATGTATAAAGCTAATTACGATATGGAGCGTATTACTCAAGATAGGCTTCTTTATCAAGCGTCAGAATATTCTAAAGAAAGTGTAAAGGATGCCGAGTGGCTGAGGAAGGCAGGGATGTTCTATAGGGTATGGTTACAAGGGTCTTATGAAGATAGTTATAAAAACTGGTTTGAAGGTCAGGTGCTTGAAGTCAACCGCGTCGAGGTCTTAGGAAATACAATTCGGGCACTCGTGGGGACTCACTCAAAGAAGACGTCGCCGTTTTATAGGCCAAGTCCTGCGGGGAATGTGATTAGCGGCGCTATGTCTGGTGCGGCGATGGGTGCTTTGATGGGTGGGAAGACTGCGAATCCGTACATGATAGTCGGTGGCGCTATAGTTGGTGGAATTGTTGGGTATTTGTCGTCTTAGGAGTTTAAAAGGAGTATTAAAAATGGCTACAAAAAATTATGGTACTTGGTTACCTACTGATTATGAGAAGATTGCAAGTGGTGACGACAAGCTAGACATAGCTGGCTATCCAAAGACAAGAATTTTAAAGGAAGTCAAACCCAAAGCAAGACTTAATTTTGACGAGTATGCGCCATTTGGATTTAAGCCTGAACTTTCTTATGAAGACAAAATAAGCGGATTGCCAGAACAAAACATACATTCCTATCCAACGACAAGTAGTTTACTACCGAATGCCGTTGCATCTCAAGCAGACAAACCTTACAACGGAAATAAGTTGTTTGAACAGGCTAATAATCCATTAGCATCAAATCTGTCTGACAATATAGGTACTACTTATCCACAATCTACCTCACAAACCCCTACAGCCGCAGTTGCAGGCAAAAAACCTTCCTACAAAGAATTCTTCAAGAATTTAGGAAGTGATAAAAAAGAAGCCATTAGTATGGCATTGTTAGCAGCGGGGTTAAATATAATGGCATCAGCAGGAAGAACTTCTCCCACTCCTATAAGCACTATGGGATTGATAGGTGAAGGCGGGATGCAAGGACTTAATATGTACCAGAATGTAGATAGGTATAACAAAGACATGGGAATGAGGGATGCTTATTTAGGATTTGCAAAACAAGCGGCTGATCAATCTCAAGCAACGTTTGGTTCGAAGCAGCCATATTTACTTGAACAAGCTAAGCGCGAAAATGAAATACAAAAAGCACAACTGAACAACGCTCGCAATCCGGAACAGAAGGTAATAAATCTTGGTGAATATGGAACCGTAATGATTGATAGGTTTGGAAACGCAACAACAATTGCAACTCCCAACGCTAGAGGCGGAATATCTGAAAAGGAGTACAAAAATCATGTTGCTAAACAAAAAGAGATAATAAGCTGGGTTGTGCCGAACGAAGCCGATTTTTTTGCCAAACTTTTCGAGCTAAAGGATCCGGCGCAAAAGGAAGCGTTAATAGCATCTAATCCATCAACGATTGAAAAATTAAAAAAAGAACTTGAGAAGCCAGAGAATGCAAAATATAAAGCTCAATGGCTTATTTCTGAGAAATATACAGATGAATATTTATATGGGCAAGGCGGGGGTGTTAATGCTGGTTCAAACCTATCACAGACGACTAGTGAAAGACAGCCACCGATACAGAAACAAATAGGAAATAAAAACTATATACTTGATAATGGGAAATGGTACGAACAATGAGAGAAGTTACTGATGTCAATATATTGAATCAATTAAATAGTTCTAATGCAGGATTAAAAGAAATTTCCAATCCTGGTATATTGAGACAATTAAATAGTCCGAGTATAGGATTAAGAGAAGTTACAGACCCTAACATATTAAAACAATTAGGTGAGCCAATGTCTCCCCCTTCCGAAAAGCTGCCAAGCCGAAGCCTTTTTGGGGACGTTGTTGCGTCTACCGTACAATCAATCCCAAGACTTGGGGAGCAAGTCGGTTCCGCTCTGAAATATATTGACCAACCAGGCGGTAGTGATATTCTAAGAAATGCCGGACAACGCCTTACCGAATACCCTGAAGAGCTTGCAAAAAAATACGACATATTTAAACCAAGCGAAGAATCTCAAGCAGGCGGTGTAGGCGGATTCGCCCGACGTGCTGTTACTGGCGCATTTAAGGAATTGCCTTCATCTGTAGCTCCTGCTTTGGCGGGTGGTGCGACAGGGGCGGCGATAGGTGCGGCAATACCAATTCCAGGGGCTACTCTAGCAATGGGATGGGCTGGGGCATCGACCGCTACTTTCGGGACGTTCTACGCAGCATCATATCAGCAAGCTTACGAAGATGCTATCAAGCAAGGCATACCAGAAGATAAGGCGAAAAGCGTAGCCAGGAGAATAGGATTAATACAGGGCGGATTAGAAGCAGTAACGACACCTATAACTTTAGGCTTCGCATTAGGTAAGAATCTGGTAAAGAGTATATTTTCTGCGCCAATAAAACAACTTGGAAAAGATGCGGCTATCGAAGGGGCTAAAAAGGTTATCACTGAGGGTACAGAATCTATTCTTGGTAAAACAATAAACGAAATTATTACTCCCACAATCAAGCAATTAGGTAAAACATATATAACGACTGCACCTATTGAAATGACACAAGAGGTTGTACAGGACGAATTGGATGCAATGGTTCGTCGTCAGGCTGGTATGGAAGCACCTGCGTTTGGGGAATCGGCAAAGGAGTCTGTGGGGCCTGCTGCTGTAATGGCGGGCTTAATGGTTGGCGGTGGACATGTATACAATAGGCGGCAGATAGCCGCCGTTAAGCAATCGTTAGAGAAGGCTGATACCAAGATAGAGACACGTAAGAAAGCAGCACAGGTAACCGCTTCGATGGTTGCTGGAGAATCAAAGAATCCTGTAACAGCACAATTGTGGTTGAATAAAGCCGTAGAAGATATCAATGCTGGTAGACCTGTTGATGTCAATGTAACGTTAGAAGATATTATAAAGCAATACGAACCAACAACAATAAAAGAAACGTCGGATACGTCAGAAAAGCCTATACCTCAGCCCCCATCTACAACACAATCAACGCCAGAGAAACCATTATCGTCAACAGAACAATCAAAACAATTACAGAAAGGAGAAACAAGAAATGCCGAAGGGTTACGTGGAGATGAAAAACCAATTCAAGAAAGAAGGGTTGAAGGAGAAATTAGCGGAGAAAAAAGCAGCCAGGATTTGGAACGCCAAACACAAGGGACAGGAATCGGTGAGGCGGGGAAGGAAATAACTTCAGAGAGAGAAAATCCTTCATTAGACCGTAGTCCTAGAATCAATGCTATCCGTGTGGATAAAACCAAAGTCACAAAATCTTATGCAGAATTAAACAATATAAAACCAGACGAATTAATTACTATATATAGGGCCGTACCCAAAGAAACAAAAGAGGGTATAATACCAGGCGATTTTATTGCAGTTGATAAGGAAGTTGCTAGGTTTTACGCAAACGACTTACTTCGTCGGGGAAAAACAAATGAATCTAAGTATTTATCAATAAAAGTACCAGCCGATAGTATTAGATTGCACCCTGACCATCAAGCTCAAGGGGTGGCTAATGAGTTTATCTATAACCCGAAATCAATACAACAACCAAAGGGGGTGATGCAAGTTGAAGGGCAAGGGCAAACCGAAACCAGGCAAGTAGTACCAAGAGTGACGATAGGTGCATCTAAGCCGGAGGCGTCCCCTGCTATGGAGGCGACGTCTCCGGTATCATATTCAGACTTAAAAGGAAGCCAGGAATATCAGCCAACCTATGAAAATATAAGTGTTGGAACGAAATTAGTCTATCCCAACAATGCTATATATACTGTTACAGAAATCGACAAAACCGAGAATATACCGGCTAAATGGAAATATAAAATAGTCGGAGAGGGTGTAACCCAAGATGCTTATTTAGGCAATATTGAAAGACATTATAAATTATTACCTATTAAGTCACAGAGTGCGCAAGGAACTTCGCGGGTAGGGCAGGAGCCGCCGACTGGTGGGGTGGTTACTGCTTTACCAAAACAAGCCAAATTGCCTGTCAAAGAAGTGAAGCCTATTGATATCTCAGCTTCTGAAGCAGTAGCAAAAGGCATAAGTAAGGAAGAATGGATTAAGGGACAGGGGACTAAATTCTTTCACGGAAGCAGAATTCCCATAAGAAACGAAAAAGGTCTTTTCTCTTTGACTGAACAATTACATGTTTCAGAAGATTATGCACATGGTGCTGGCGGTTTAAGAGATAGGGGAAATCTAGATTTTGAAGTATATGACGCTGGGGATGAAAACGGATTATATAAAGCGATTCCAACAGAAAAAGGGCAATTAAGGTATGTTCGTAATGATGGAAAAGAATTAACAGCAAACGATATAAATAATTTTGTACAAGGATCACAAGCAACCTCTCGTGCTAAAAATGCAAAAATACATGAATATTATTTACCTAAAGATAGTAATATTCTTACATTAACTAATCCAACTGTACGAAATAATTACAGCAAAGATAATCCAGGTGTGAGACTATTATCAACCCTTGATAGCTATGGAAATCAATATGCGCAAGCTATAATAAATAGCGCTAAAGAAGGGGTTTTTAGCTGGAGCGATACTAAATTAAAACCATATCAGGATGCGTGGAAAGATGTTTTAATTCCTCAATTAGAAAAGAAAGGATATACAGGAATAAGATATCCAGATGATGGATGGATGACAACATCCGTATTTGATGTATCCAAACTCAAAACCTCCTCCGAACTCTCCTTCCTCTACGATGAGGCTGTTGAAGTAGTACAAAAAGAGCCAATTGTAGGGGCGGGCGAATCTCTAGGAATAAACAAAAAGGGGAAAACAAAACAGGTTCAGTTTGAATACGATAAGACAAAGGTTGACGTGCATCCAAAAATGGATTCAAGTATTGTGGACGCATTCGACAACATACCAACCCCAGACGAAGGTAGTGTTAAACGGTCTAAGGGTTATAGAAATACTGTTCTTGTAGAACAATTAACAGAAGCAATGCCTGAATTGTCTGTGTCGGACGCAGAGATGGAGATAAACTTTGCTATAAAGCCTTTAGCGAAGATAACTGGCAAATCCACTGAAGAAACTGCTGATATATATATCCAGCAAATTAAAAAGAGTACAACAAAAGAACTTAAATCTAAAAAGAATATATTACGACAATCAGGGCTACCACGAGCGATAGAAGAGAATGATACATTATTAGATTTTATACAACTACCAAAAGAAAAGCTGATAGATAATGTAGAAATTGTTGAAGCGGATATAGGTGGTTCTCCAAACGCGATAGCGGATGTATTTGATATAAACAATTGGGATATTGGACAAAATAAATTAAAAATACACGTTGATTGGCAAGTCTATGGCGGGAAATCTGAGAGCGAGAAAGAATTACTTATTTTACATGAAATGGGTCATGCAATATACCATAAACTAAGAAAGAAAAATATAGATATAGATAAGGATATAGGAATTGCTACTGAAAAATCTATTGGCGTCGAAGCTATTGCTAACGGTTTTGTTGCTTATGCAAAAAGAAAAAAACTCACTGATAGTTACTTGCTTAGCGAAGATGGGCCGAAAACAGAAAAGGCTAGGCAATATTTCAAAAAAATCGTACTTGACTATAAAATACAACAGGAAACAGGAAAAGGAAAAACAACAGAAGGGGAACGGAATGAAGTGTTGTTTCAAGCCGGAGCCGACAAGTTGTGGGCTTATGAAAGAAAACTATACAGGGAGGCATTAGAACGTGGGGAAAAGCAAGAGGCGGCGCACATACAAAGACTTGAAAGAGACCGTGTATCAAAACGACCTATGGGTAAAGAGCAAGCGGAAACAGTATCCGAGAGTAAGGGAGGCTATCCTGGATTAACGTATAAGGACGCTCGTAAAGTTGGGGCGGATAGACCTGTTTGGTTAGTGTTCAAAAAGGATGGAGTTGAGGTAGCGAAAGTACGAAGCCATTCTAAGGACAAAGAACTGTTTTCTTATTATAAAGGAATTATGCCTGAAGTTGGGGCAGATACGCTTACACAAGAAGAAATGTTGC
>ERZ1292632.2078-Hain-H43-01um-R2-2078-length-17556-cov-6_pt1 | contig 17556 bp, 19 predicted proteins | sample MGYA00564407_ERZ1292632 | MGnify/ENA primary metagenome ERZ1292632 (study PRJEB36523, sample SAMEA6512637) | groundwater metagenome | collected 2019-01-08 | study: AquaDiva: Metagenomics assemblies of 32 groundwater samples | reverse complement strand
CGCCTTCGGCGCGCGCCATTTTTTCGCTCACTCCTGCCGAAGTTTCAAGTTGTGACCCTACCGGGAATCGAACCCGGGTTCTATCCTTGAGAAGGATATGTCCTAACCGCTAGACGATAGGGCCGCGTTAAAACCTTATTAATATAACAAAAATCACCCAAAACAAAAGCGCCGCGATGAATCGTGCGGCGCTTGTGGGCAGCGAATATTACTTCGCCAAGTGCTTTTTGAGGATTTTTTCCGCCTGCGGCCTGATCTCGTCCCACGTGAAGATTTCTCCTTTCTTGATAGAAACGGAATACTGCTTGATTGTAACGCTCACCACGCCGGGGATTTTGAACAGGGCATCGACGAGCGGCCTGAGGCGGGATTCTTCGTGTCTTTCTTCTTTGTGGGCTTTGTTGAGGCCCAAGGAACCCCTGATTGTTTTCCCGACCACTCCGCGACTGTCCGCGTCTCTCACGCCTTTCCAGTCCTTGGAGTCGAACGTCATGATTCTGGCGTCCGTCAGGCGTTTCCTGACTTCCCGAGCCATGATATGCCGATTTGATACGTAACGGGGCAGCAGATACTCGTTGTCTTTTACCACAGAAATCTCCTTGAGTTTTGAAGGTTTACTTCTTTTTTTATTTAAGCATTAGTTATTAAAAAAGTCAATATCTACCTGTTTTGCCATTCTCTGTCCTATCTCACCAAAAGTTCGTCTTAGGCTCTGCAAGGCTAAACCTCGACATATATGTCGAGGTTTAGCCTTGCAGAAAAAACTTCCTATCCCGCTTAGAATTATCACCACGCAAGCGCACGGCCTCTAACGGGACTGCCACTCCCTATCCTGTCTGACCAAAAGCTCTTCCTTGCGGAGCGGCTCCGCCATGATTTCTTCCACCGCGCGTTCCATGCGCATAGATTGCGAACCTTTTATCAAAATCGCGTCGCCTTTTTTTATTATTCCCTCCACAAATTTCCCGGCCTTCCTGCTGTCTTCAAATTGAAAAATGTTTTTTTCGGATAAGCTTCCGATTAGCGCCCCTTCGGCGATTTTACGCGAGCGTATTCCCACCGTTACCAAAATATCGCAAGTTACCGCCGCTCTCTCCCCTACGGCCTTGTGCGCTTCCTCTGATTTTTTCCCGAGCTCAAGCATGTCTCCCAAAATAGCGATTTTTTTGCCGGTTACATTGAGTTCCTTCAAAACGCGAAGAGCTTCTTCGGCGGCAATCGGAGAAGAATTATAAGTGTCGTCTATTATGGCGGAATTTTTCACTCCCTTCAAAATCCGCAGGCGTCCGGGCGGAGGGACATGTTTTGAAAGCGCTTCAATCCCCTGAACGATATTGATTCCCAGTTCTTTACCCACCAGAAGCGCGGGCAAGGTCGCGTAAACGGAAACGTTGCCAAGCGAGCCGAAAAGCCGGACCGGCATGCTTTTTCCTTCATATTCTATTTTGTACGTCATTCCCGTCGGAAATCCGCCGTCGTCGTAGACAATCTGCGTATTGGACGCGACGATGGTCCCGTTTTTGTCAAATCCGTAAGTGGAAAAGCGCGCCTCGGTTTTTTCTTTCATGGACATGGAATCGGCGTCGTCTATGTTCGCCACCAAAAGACCTTTTTTCGGAAGCGCGCGGGCAACATTGCCGTCTTCTTCAATCAGTTCGTATTTGTCTTTAAAAAATTCAATATGCACCGGCAAATTGCCGAAACGGGTAATGACGGAAATATCCGGCTTGAGCCAGCGCATGATACGCCAAATGTTTCCGGGACGGTCGGCGCCGATTTCAAGAACGAGAATGTGCGGGAATGGCTCATCTGATATAAGCGCCAGAAACGCCAATAAAAAATTGCGCGCCCATTTTAGAGGATTCATCCAGGCATTTTCCAGTCCGAAAATGGAAAGAGGAATGCCGATGTCGCCGTTGTAACTCTTTTCGCTTTTCCTCGCCGAAGTGCCGCTTTTTAGTACCGTAAAAATAGCGTCTTTGGTGGATGTTTTCCCGACGCTCCCGGCGATGGCGACAATTTTCGGCTTATATTTAATAAGCGCTATTTTGGCGAAAATCGTCATCACGGAAACAACGAAAAATTTGGCGATTGATTTCATTATTGTTTCGGCGACCGGTCCGGAGGAATTTGATAATAATTAAGGAGAAACGAAGTAATGCGCATGAATGGGTATGTCAGCGTGTGCGAGGCGTAATTCACCCCCTTGGGATTCACGGTGTATAAAAACACGAGAAAACGCGGGTCATAAGCGGGGAAATAGCCGAAAAACGAGTGCAAATACCGGTCTTCGTAATAACCCCTGCCGTCTTCCTTCGCCATCTGGGCGGTGCCGGTTTTAGCCGCGATGCTATAGTCCTTATTTTTAACCGTCCCGCCTAAAAGCGCTTTGTCCACGAACTCCACCAGCATCCGCGTCATTTCTTCGGAGGCCTTACTGGAAATTATTTTTTCATCATTCCCGGAATAGGAAGGCTTGCGCGAAAATCCTCCCTTATAGCTTATGCGGTTAATGACATGCGGTTCAATCAAATATCCTCCGTTCGCAACCGCCGAAAGCGCCCGCGCAATCTGTATCGGAGTAAACGCGATACCTTGCCCGAAAGAAGCCGTGGCATATTCAACGTCGCGCGTGCTGTTTAGATTGTCGGCGAGCCCCGCGACTTCACCCGGAAGATCTACCCCTGTTTCCTCGCCAACGCCGAATTTTTTCATATAACTGCGGAATTTATTGTTGCCCAAACGCTTTTCCACGAAGACCATGCCAGTGTTAAGAGATTGGCTTATAACTTCCTGCATATTGACAACTCCCCTTCCCTTGCCGTCGAAATTTTTTATTCTGGCATCTTCAACAATTACAAAACCATCGTCGCGGTATGTGGTTTCTCTAGTGACGACTCCCGCATCAAGCGCCGCCGCCATGGTAAGAGGTTTGACGATGGAACCCATTTCGTAAACGCCTTCAACAAGAGGGTTCCCAAAAAGCGCCGTGTCTTTCACCGAACGCAGGTCGTTTGGGTCAAATCCCGGCACGGCATCCATCGCGTAAATAGCGCCGGTTTTTGGGTCCATAATAACGCCGCCGGTGAAATCGGAAGAGTATTCTTCATGCACGCGCTTAAGTTCATTGTGCAGAGTTTTCTCCGCTTCCGGTTCAATATTTAAAATCACATCACCCTCGCTTCTGCCGCCGCTTATTATTCCCTCCTTTAAGTTGGAAAATATTTCCACGAAAAAATTGGCGTATAAGTCGCTGTTTTTGCGGGAAAGAATATCCTCATAATATCTTTCAACGCCGTAACGTCCCTCAAGAAAATTTCCACCTTCGCGATAGCCGATAAATCCGATGGTACGCGAGCCGATTTCGTTCCACGGATAAAGGCGCCATTTTTCCCGGTAAACCTTAACGCCGGGAATAGAGAGGGCGTCTATGGCGTCGGCTTGGTCTTTGTTCATGCGATGAAGTATTTCTTCATACGGGTCTCCGGTTTTGGACGCTTTTTTAAAAAAATCATCATGATTTATCGCGACAATTCCGCTTAAGGCTTCATAAATTTTATCCGGGTCGGTAATTTTATTGGGCTCTATGGCGAGAAAAAATCCAGTGCCTAAAGTCGCGGCGGGCACAAGCTCCCCGGAACGGTCAGTGAAGAAAATAGAACCGCGTTCAAACACCTCAAGTGACGAAGCGGCGTACTGCCTGTCGGCCGCCTTTGTATATTTGTCGCCGTTGATAATTTGAACAAAAAAAAGCTTCGACGCTGCCAAGAGCGCGAAGGATATTATTAAAAATGAAAGGATTCTAATCCTTGTTATTCCATCAGTTGCCATTGTCGCGAAGGGAAAGAGAGCCGACACTTCCCTTGCGAGTAACAAACGTTTGATTGTTCGAATCTTTAAAACCGAGAGCTCTCGCGTGTTCAATAGAAAGAGAGTTAGAAAGGCCGAGATATTCAATTTCAAGGGCACTTACCATTGTTGATATGTTCCGAATTTCGGATTCCGCCACTTTGCGCTCAACGGTGAAAAATATGGTCGCGCCGATAAAATATAGATAAAAAGCGACAACTATCCCTAAAAAGCTCGCGATAGACGTAAACGCCGCCCTGTCAATGTTGTTTCCGATAATCGCGCTATTGAATTGCATTATTCTCTGTCTCATTTTATTTTTCTGTTTTTTGCGCTACTCGCAATTTGGCGCTTCGGGAGCGCGGGTTAATAATAATTTCTTCTTCTTTGGCAATGATTGGCTTTTTTGTGAGTATTAAAAGATTTTCTTTTTTTGCCTCGTCTCTAAAAAAATTTTTGACTATTCTGTCTTCCAGGCTGTGAAAAGAAATGACGGCGATTCTTCCTTTGGGTGCGAGGGCTTCCGTGGCCGCGGCTATTCCAGCCTTAAGCGCGCTTAATTCATCATTGACCGCGATTCTTATCGCCTGGAAAGTCCTGGTGGCGGGGTGAATTCTGCCGCGGCGGTATGCTCCGGGAACGGCGGCGGAGATTATTTCCGCAAGTTCGCGTGCCGTTTTGATTTCCTCTTTTTCTCGCGCGAGAACTATGGCGCGCGCGATACGACGGGCGTAACGTTCTTCTCCATAGCCGGCGATGATGTCGCGGAGATTTTCTTCTTCCCACTTGTTTACGACATCGGAAGCGGTGAAAGAATATCTCTCTTTACCAATACCCAAGGTCATGGCAAGCGGCTCGTCCTTAAGAAAAGAAAATCCCCTCCCCGACTCCTCAAATTGGAACGAACTCAACCCGAGGTCAAAAAGCGCGGCATCAATTTTGAAAATTCCATTTTCTTTGAGAACCCGCGCCAGATTCCTGAAGTTCTCACGTGCGAGAATTTTTTTACCCGGGACTTCCGCAAGGTATTTTCCCACCCGCGAAATGGCATCTTCGTCCTCATCAAGCCCTATCAGGGTCCCTGACGGGCCTAAGGCGGAAAGGATGGCTTTCGCGTGCCCGCCGCCGCCCAAGGTGGCATCAAGCGCCACAGAACCTTTTTTCAAAGCCATAGCCTCAATCGCTTCATGTAAAAGAACGGGGATATGGGTAATCGGCAGTTTATAGTTTGTAGTTTGTAGTTGGTTAGGTTTTTGGTTCGGTATTTCCTTCATGTTTGTTTGTATTTGCGCTCCTACCAACTACCAACTACTTACTATCAACTTCTGCATCTACACCGCGCCTAAACCGCCTAAATTTTCGGCCATGGCGTCGGCGTTTTTACCGATACCTTTCTTGTACTCGCCCCACCGCTTCTCATTCCATATTTCTATCCGTCCGAAAACTCCCGCAATTACCACCCGCTCAGAGAGGCCGGCAAAGTCCTTGAGCGAGTCCGGAATGAGCACGCGGCCGAGCGAGTCCACATCCGCCTCATATGCGCTCGCAAGCATAAAACGAGAAAAACCGCGAGTGTCACCGCGGCCGAGCGAAAGCTCGGATAACTTTTCGGCCAATTTCTGCCACTCATTCACGGTGTAAACGAAAAGACATTTATCAAGCCCGTTCGTTATGACCACCTTTTTACCGACCTCTCGCCGAAATTTTGCGGGCAGTGATACCCGTTTTTTTTCGTCCAGAGTGTGAGTGTATTCGCCGATAAGCATGCGGTTATTGTTGCCGCCAGAGGCATGGCGGAATGGAAAAAGCGGGGCTCTTCAATTTCCCACTTCATTCCACTATGTTCCATTATACCCCACTAGTTGCCACCCCATAGCACAGTTATCCACAAGGTAAAACCCCCGCTTTAAGCGGGGGTTTTGTGAATATTGTTCGTTGTTGGTTGTGGATTGTCGGTTGTTTTCTATCTCGGCTTCATTGTCGGGAAAAGAATCGTTTCCCTGATGTTTTTTGAGTCAGAAAGAAGCATGACTAGACGATCAACGCCCACGCCCACTCCGCCCGCGGGCGGCATGCCATATTCCATCGCTTCTACATATTCTTCATCGGACGGAGAAATATCTTTCTCTCCCCCTTTTCTCTTTTTTTCCTGTTCTTCGTAACGGGAGCGCTGTTCAATTGGGTCGTTCAATTCCGAAAACGCGTTAACTATTTCAATTCCTCCGGCTACAAGCTGAAAGCGGTCTATAAAATCCGGGTTGCCTTCTTGGCGTTTGGCAAAAGGAGAAAAAGCTACTGGATAATCGGTAATAAAAGTCGGCTGAACGAGGCGCGGGCGGCAAGTTTTTTTGTAAATGTTATCCATTATCTTTTCCGAAGAATCATATGGGCTAATTTCAACGCTTAACTGTTCCGCCTTTTTTATCAATTCCTCGCGCGATTTTTTTTCCGAATGAGTGATAAGGGCATAGCGCTTCAACAGGTCAAAAAACGAAACCCTGGCAAATTTTTTTGAAAAATCAATGGAGTTATCGTCATATTTTATCGTGGTTTTCTTGGATACTTTTTTTACGATGCCGCGAATCATTTTCTCCACGAAATTTATCTGAAAAGACGCGTCGCTGTAGGCCTCGTAATATTCAAGCATGGTAAATTCCGGATTGTGAGTAACATCAATGCCCTCATTGCGGAAATTCTTTGAAAGTTCATATACCTTGGTAAACCCTCCGACTAGAAGTTTTTTTAAATAAAGCTCGGGAGCAATGCGCAGATATAAATCCATATCCAATGCCTGGTGATGAGTTACGAAAGGCTGAGCAAGCGCTCCGCCCGCAATGCTTTGAAGAATCGGCGTTTCCACTTCCAAAAATCCTTCTTTATCCAAATATTCGCGGAGAAACCGCACGAGGGCGGAGCGCATGGAAAAACGCCCGCGTACTTCTTCCGACATCAGAGTGTCAAGATACCGGCGCCTGAAACGCTCCTCCACGTCCGTGAGCCCGTGCCATTTGTCCGGAAGAGGGCGCAGACTTTTTGAAAGCATTTTCCATTTGTTTACGGCGATTGTTTTTTCTTTCCGTTTCGTTATAAAAAGTTTCCCCGATACTTCAATGAAATCTCCCATGTCAACCGTGTCGACAAAAAGGGAAAAGCTGTCCGCGTCCATTTCATCCTTCTTGAGCAATCCTTGAAAAGTTCCCGTGCCGTCAAAAAAATCAAAAAACATTATTGAACCCTGCCCGCGCAAAGCGGTAACACGCCCGAGAAGAGCTACCGCTTTTTTCTTGGAAAGTTTCGGGAAAGAAGAGCTCGCTTCGGCAAGGGTGGCATCGCGCTTGGAAGACGCCGGGTATGCGTTTATCCCCTTTCCCGCCAGAAGTTTAAGCTTCTTTATGCGTTCATTTCGGAGTTCTTCAAGGGATGCCATATTTTATTCAACCTCTAAAATTTCATAAACCGCTTTTCCTTTCGGGCTTTCAAAAACAACCGTATCGCCTTTCTTTTTCCCCGAAAGGGCTACTCCCAAAGGAGAAGAATTTGATATTTTTCCTTCCGCCATGTTTGATTCTTCGGAACCGACAATGTGGAACTTCTGCGGCTCGCCTCCCTGTTTCCTTACAACGACAGTAGAACCGACGTCGGCAATCCCCGCCTTGTGCTTACCCACGATAACGGCTGATTTCAAAATATTTTCGATTTTGGCGATTCTTTCTTCAGCCCCCGCCTGGTCCTCGCGTGCTTGAATATACTCCGCGTTTTCAGACAGGTCTCCAAGAGATTTGGCAAACTCTAAACTTTCGGCAACTTCTTTGCGCTTTACGGTCCTCAGGTACTCGAGTTCGGCTTTCAGTTCGTTGCGTTTTTCCTCGCTTAGGTACTCCATAGTAGTGGAAAAAAGTATAGCATTCTGTCCGACAAATACAAAATTATTTGACCCTGTAGTAGATTTTGGAATTTTTAATTTGCGCCTTATGGCGCAATGCCAAAATTCACTACGGGGTTGACTTTTTATATAATTCATTATATTCTGCGCAAAGATTCAAAATTCGGAGGAAGCCATGAAAATACTAACGGCATTATCGGCATTATTAATCCTTTTGTTCCTGATAAACACGCTGGCAACCGCGGAGGAAACTCCCCCGGAAAACGACGCGGAGAGCGAAGAAATCCTCCAGGCGATTGAAGCAAAAAAGAGGGCGGAAATTCGCTCGACTTGCTTCAACCTCACCGCGGATATAATCCGCCGCCTGGATGAATTCAGGGGCGGTACGGAAACATCCGCATTCGCAATTGAAGAAATGGCGTTTCTGGCGCCTAAGGAAAGCAGGGGGTTTATTGTAAAAAGAATGGTTAACGCGGCGCTCGAATCGTATGAAAAAATAAAAAGTTTGGTGGTCGCCTACGACGCCTCGCGGGGAGAGTGCTCCCGGCTCCTGGAAGGAATGCGCGCCAATCTTCCGATGTAGTTCCCCCGCTGTCGCCCCGCCGTTTGCGTGCAAACGGCGGGGGTTTTTATTTCCTCCGTTGTGAGTTGTTGGTCGTTGGTTGTAAGTTATTTCAAATATTCCGGCGTGTTCAACGCCATCCAATCAAAAAGCCCGCGCATTATATAAACTCCGCCAAAAATATTCGTACCCGGGCCGCGTTCCATAACTACGGCAAAAGAGTAGCGCGGATTATCGTAAGGGAAAAACCCCGTAACCCATGAATTGACGAAATTTTTCGAAACTCCGAGCTCGGCTGTCCCGGTCTTGGCGGCAACCTCGGGAAACGGAACATAAAGTCCTTGCGCCGTTCCTTCCGTCACGGCCTTGCGCATTCCTTCTTTGACAATGGTAAAAAAATCTTTAGGCACATTTATTTCATTTTCCGTAAAATCACCCGGGCTACTGACCAAATGAGGGGTTAGAAGACGCCCGCCATTGGCAATCGCTCCTATCGCCTTAGCCATTTGTACCGGGGTTACTTGAAAACCGTATTGTCCGATAACGGTATGGTAAGTGTTCCCCAGAAACCAGTCCTCGCCATTGAAATTTTTCTTTTTCCATTCCGGTGTGGGAATTATTCCTTCAGCTTCTCCCGGTAAATCAACCCCGGTTATTTGCCCTAGACCAAAAAGGCGGGCGTAGGTGGCAAGTTTTTCTATTCCCAAACCGGGCTCTCCCTGGTAACCGCCGCCGATGGTATAGAAATAAACATCGGAAGAAACAGCAATTGCTTTCCTCATATCAACAAGCCCGTGGACCTTCCAATCTTTAAAAACCGATGTTTTGTCCGGGAAATACGGGTTCGGTATTGAAATAGACCCGGCGGAAAGTATCTCTTTCCACGGAGTAATTATTCCTTCGTTCAGCGCCGCGAGGGCGAAAATCGGTTTTAATATGGACCCGGGAGTATAAAGTCCGGAAACGGCTCGATTCAGAAACGGCTTACGCGGGTCTTTAACCAGTAAATTTATCGCTTTTTTGTCCGTTCCTTCTGAAAGCGTATCCGGGTCGTATTCCGGATAACTTACCAGGGCGATAAGCTCGCCGTTTTCAACATCCATAATTACCGCCGCGCCGCTTTTAAATCCGACTTGGCGCGCAAGGGTTTCAATAAGCCCGTAAAGTTTTTCCTGAAGGCGGACATCTACGGTAAGAGACAAGTTTCGCCCGTTCTTGGGCGGTTTGATTATTCCTTCCGACAATACGGCGCCGGTCGCGTCGGTTTCAATAAGCTTTGAGCCGGTGCTTCCTTTCAATACTTCATCATAAGTAAGCTCTATTCCGTCGCGGCCGAATGTTTCTTTTTGCCAATAAACGCCGCTTTTGTCGGCGCGCGGGTGGCCGACATATCCCAAAAGATGCCCTGTGCCGGAAATTTTTTTATAGGCGCGAAAATAAAAATCCTCCGTTTTTTCGGTTTCTTTGTTCCAGGCAAGCTCAACGCCGTTTCTGTCGTAAATAATGCCTCGGTCGCCAAAAAGAGGGATTTCGGAAAGCCGGTTATTCTCGCTCATTGCGCGATAGCGCGCTCCTTCGGCAATCTGAAGAAAAGCCACCCGCCAGAAAAAAACGGCAAAAACGGCAAAGAAAAAAAATCCGGCAATGAGAACGGACTTGCTTGAAATCGGGCGCTCCAACCGGCCTTCAAACTGCTGAACATCAAAATCCGGGCTGTTGCGCGAATCTTGGAATATTTCATCCGGAGCAATTTCGTGATTTATTTTTCTTTTTCGCCCTATCATTTTAGCCGTAAAGTATTAATCTTTTTTTAAGAACCGCCGCGGAAATATAAAGAATTAATGCGGCGATGGAAAGGAAAAAAGGGATTCCATATACGCGTAAAACCCCTCCCCCGTAAAGCAGGTCCAAAAAAAACGCCACCGCAAGATATTCATAAAAGTTTCGGAAATAAAAAAGGAAAAATAATCCCGCCAAAAGCGGCACCCAATACGGGAAAATAAAAATAGAGAGAATGATGAAAAAGTCGGCGGCAATACGGGCACGAATCATGTTTTGATTATTTTTCCACTTCCACGAAACGAAGCGTGGAAATGGAAATCGGTGAAAGAATAAAAATTTTTGCGAAGGGGTCGCGCGGATCGGAAACTACCGCCTCGACATAACCGACAATAGAGCGCGAAAGTGAAGGAACGACAACGCTGTCTCCTTTGCTCACGGGAAGCGCCCGCGGGACAACGGCTTCAAAACTTCCCCCTCCCCGCCCCATAAGAGTTATTGATATGTCTTCACTGCCAAGGCGCGCTTCGAATTCTCTGCCCGGGGTTGAGAACAAAGATACGAGCGCGGTATTGGTGTAAACGGCTTCCACCGTTCCGACAAGAGTATTGCCGTTGGCGAACACCTTGCTTCCGATTTTAATTCCGCCACTTTCTCCGGCATCAATCAAGAGAGTATCATAAGGGGAACGGCTCGGCCGCATAATGACACGCGCAAGCGTGATATCGCGAGAAATTTTTCTTCCGAGTATTTCTTTTAGGGCGAAGTTTTCACTTTCAATTTCTTCGACCTCTTTTAAACGCGCCTCCGCTTCATCAAGGTCAAACTGAATAGATTTGTTTTTTTCTATGATATCCTCTTTGTTTGACAACAATGCTTTATAGCTTTCAATATTTTTTACGGGAATACTGTCCGGCCCGGCGAATGCGACAAAAACGGCGGAAACAAGAGATGACGTGAATCTCGCCGATTGGGGAACAAAAAAAAGAAACAGCAAGACAGCCGCCACCGCAATAAAAAGAACGAATAATTTTCCCGCAGGGTTATTTTTTTTATCGTGCCGGTATATCATTTTCAGGGTCGATTAAAATATCGGCGTGTGTTTTAAGGTCTTCCAAAATAACTCCGGCTCCTCGCGCCACGGCGGAAATCGGGTCTTCGGCGATATAAACCGATATGCGAAGAGTCGCCTGGAGCAACTCGGCAAGTCCTTGTATCAAGGCGCCCCCGCCGACCAAAACTATACCGCGGTGCATTATGTCGGAAAGAATCTCCGGCGGCGTATCTTCCAAAACCTCTTTAACGGAATCAATAAAGTTGCCGATTGACTGCGATAGCGCTTCTCTTATGTCGGAATCCGTAATGATAACTTCGCGCGGAAGGCCGGTCAACAAATCGCGCCCTTTTACCGCCGCTTCCAAATGCCCGCCCGGCATTACCGCGCCAATGGCGATTTTTACTCTCTCGGCGGTTTTTTCACCGATTAAAATTTTAAACTCGTCGCGCAGATAAGAAATTATGTCCTGATTCAAGCGGTCGCCGGCAATTTTCAGATTTTTAGACCTCACGATACCGCCCAAAGATATAACGGCGATATCGGATGTTCCGCCACCGATGTCTATTATCATGGAGCCAACGGGTTCTCTTATTGGAAGTTTTATGCCGATGGCGGCGGCCATGGGTTCTTCAACAATATGGACCTCGCGCGCTCCGGCGCTTCTTGTGGCGTCATAAACCGCCCTGGTTTCAACGTTGGTAATCCCGGACGGAACGCCGACAACCACGCGGGGCTTGAAAAATTTTGGTGACATTTTGCTGGCTTTGTTAATCAGATAAGAAAGCATTTCTTCCGTCACCTCGAAATCAGAAATTACGCCGTCAACAAGCGGTCTTATGGCGACTATGTGGGAAGGGGTACGCCCGAGCATTTCGTGAGCCTCCGTCCCGACCGCCACAACGCGCCCCGTTTTCTGATTAAGCGCCACTACCGACGGCTCATTTATCACAATGCCGTGCCCGCGCAAATAAACCAGCGTGTTGGCGGTACCGAGGTCAATACCTATGTCATTTGAAAAAAGCGAATAGAGTTTCTCAAACATGAATGAATTTTAATGAGTGAAAGAATACGCCCTCACTTGTTTATGCGGCCGTTACGCCCGCCCACCGGCAGGCATGCTTCCTAAATTTACTTATTTAAAAATTCCGGCGAGTTTCGCGGAAGAAACAATTTTTGTTTTCGACTCTCCCCGCCTCTTGATTTCAACCCCTCCTCCCGCCAAACTCTTTTCGGAAATGACGGCGCGGTACGGAATACCTATCAGGTCGGCATCGGCGAATTTTTCTCCCACGCTTACTCCCTCTCTTTCGTCATAGAGTACCGAAACCCCTTTCTTTTGCAAGCCCGTATAAATAGCTTTAGCCGCCTTTTCAACCTTTTTAGAACCCGAGGAAAGCTCAATCAAGTGAAGTTTAAACGGCGCGACTTCTTCCGGCCAGACAATGCCGCGCTCGTCGGAAAGAACTTCAACGATTGTTCCCATAAGCCGCCCCAATCCGATGCCATAGCAACCCATGATAACGGGAATATCTCTTCCCTCTTTATCTTTATAAGCAAGTCCGAACGGTTCGGAGAACTTCGTTTTCAGTTCAAAAATATTTCCAACCTCGATTGATTTTTCTTCTTTAAGGTCCGCATTGCCACATTTGGGACATTCTGCTTTCCCCCCGGCAATCTCTTTGTTTATCGCAACAGAACATTTATCGCAAATATAAATAGTGTCCTCCCCTGCCTCTGTTACCGTCTGAAATTCATGCGAATATTTGGAGAAACTGCCGCCAGAAGCGAAAGTGAAATATGTGCGTGAACCGATGCCCGCGCGCTTAAAAATATTGGTATAAGCCTTCTTTATTATTTCGTAGTAACGGGCAAGGTCTTTCTCGTCCGTATGGAAAGAATACAGGTCTTTCATAAGAAATTCACGGCCGCGCAAAACCCCCGATTTGGCACGCAGTTCCATCCTGAATTTGTTCTGTATCTGATAGAGATAAAGGGGCAAATCGCGGTAAGACGAAATAAACTGCTTCGCCAAGGGAACGATTATTTCTTCGTGCGTCGGGCCCAGAGCATTTTCGCGCCCCGAAGAATCTTTCACTTTGTACAAATCGTCCATGCTGTCCCAGCGCCCGGTCTTCTCCCAGTTTTCTTTCGGCTGAAGAGACGGCATCAAAAGTTCCTGCCCGCCTGCTTTATTCATTTCTTCGCGGATTATATTTTCAATATTTTTCAACACGAGAAAACCGAGCGGTAGGTATGTGTAAACTCCGGACTGCAATTTGTCTATAAACCCGCCGCGGATTAAAAGGCGGGCGTTTTTGGAAACTTCGTCCTGAGGGGCTTCCTTTCTGGTCTTGGTGAAAAGTTCCGATTGCAACATAACGCTATTGTAACGTAGTTTATTTAAAGCTCAAAAATAACTTGACTTTTTACTATAATTATGTTTCACTATCTTCAGAAGACCCTGTTGACAAAACATTAGGAGCGAAGCATGCCCATCTCAAAAACGGTGGACTCAGTCAGTGCAAGAATTGCGGAAGCAACACTTCCGTTCGTTCAAACGAGAATCGGGAAACTTTTCCTGTCCGTTGTTATTGTTGGTCCGCTAACTTTCCTACCGACGGTGTATGTGGCTTGGACAGCATCAAACATTGACTCTCTTCGTACGCTGACTTGGCCACTGATGATTGTGGTCAATATTAGTGCGACTCTTGGCGTCATACACAACGGTGACTGGCGTATGAGATTAACGATGCTCATCTGGGTGTTGATGATGGCCGCAGTTTTCATCGCAACTCTCGTTCGTTAGACAACTTACAAATATCCAAGAACTCTCTCTCAAAGCCCCGCAGTATGCAGGGCTTTTTCATTTCACCAAAATTCGCGCAATATCCTGATACGTCACCACAAGCATCAGTGCTATGAGAAGGGCGAAGCCGATAAAATTTAAGGTGTTGGAAACCCCGCGCGGTATCGGTCGGCGGATAACCGATTCAATGGCGATGAAAAGAGCTCTGCCTCCGTCAAGAGCAGGGAAAGGAATCAGATTTAGGATTCCCAGATTTACGGAAATCAGCGCGACGAACGAAATCAGATACGCGAAGCCGAAATGCGACGCGGCTCCGACCAGGGACACGATTCCAATCGGACCGGCGAGCGCCGAGATGTCCGCTTCTCCAATGAAAGCGTTTTTTATGAGTTTTGATATCTCAACAGCGGTTGCTTCGGTGATTTTAAAAGTTTCTTTCGCCCCCTCCCATATTGCCAGGTGAATCGGGAGCCTCACCGTACCCATCATTTCAAAATAAACGCCGATTGCCGATTTGCCGTCCACAATGCCGTTTTCAGGAATCACAATTGCGTTTTTGCTCTCCCCTTTTCTTTCACCATAAACAATGGCTATTTTTTCCCCGCTATGCGCCGCGATGAATTCACGGACTTTTTCAGGCGTAAGTTCTTTCGGCTTTTCGTAAATCGTGCCGAGCGCCGTTACTTTGTCGCCCACCGAAAGCCCGGCGCGCTCCGCCGGTGAATTTTTCATAACGCCCGCAACGGTAAGTCCCATCTCGGTAAAGACGGCTCCCTTGGGCACCGCGCCTAAAGGCATTGGCATGCCCATCAGAAAGCCGGCGCTTAAAAGAAACCACGCCAGAACAAAATTAAAAAAAACCCCGGAAAGAACTATCATCGCCTGAACAATCCTCTTCTTACCTGAAAAACTGCGGCCGCGCTCTCCCTCCGGAATTTCTTCGTTCATGTCCTCGCCAAAAATTTTAACGTACCCGCCGAAAGGCAAAAGATTTATGGAATACTTTGTCTCACCGCGCGTCCAGGAATATATTTTCGGCGGGAATCCTATGGCAAACTCGTCAACCCTGACGCCTGAGCGTTTGGCGGCAATAAAATGCCCGAACTCGTGCGAAATTATGAGAACGGCAAGAACGATGAGAAATAAAACAACACTCATAACTATAACAAGTAACTTGTAACTATCACTTTTTTAAAATTGGTTATTGTCCGGTTGTTTGTCATTTCATTAGTTGTTTGTTGTTAGTTCCCCATCACTTCTTTCTCTTTCTTTTCAAAAACCGTTTCGAGATTTTTATTTGTTTCGTCCACGATTTTTTGAAGCTCCTCTTTGGCGCGAAATTTCTCGTCTTCGGAAATTTTTCCGGCGCGCTCTTTTTCCTGTATTTCGTGCCATGCCTTATCGCGCTCGCCGCGCACCGACACGCGCGCCTCTTCCAATTTTTCTTTCAGAAGCTTAATGAGCGAAATACGCCGTTCCGTGGTCAATTGCGGAAACGACACCCGAAGCCCCATGTCGTCTATTGATACCGAAAGCCCGAGGTTTGCCGACACCATGGCTTTTTCAATTTCTTTTATTTGGGATTTATCCCATGGGCTTATCCTTAAAACCCTCGGGTCTTCGGCGGAAATCGCCGCCACGTGGCTTATTTGAACGCGGCTGCCGTATGACTCAACCATGACCGAATCGAGAACCGAGGCGCTCGCGCGACCGGTATTAAAACCGCCATATTCTTTTTTCAGCCACTCCGCCGCGGCGGCGGCTTCTTTTTTAAAAACCGAAAAATCGTACATGTTGTTAATCAGTATATAGCTAAAGTTATGCCGAAGGAAGTATAAGCATGGCTTCTTCCAGAATTAATTTAACGGACGGGGCACGGTCGCTTAAATATCCGCGCAATGTTAGAAGTTCGCTGAAAACCGAAGCGGTTTCTTCCCCTACGCCGACAGAGCCGTGAAGAAGCGCCGAAAGTTCGTCAATAAGGATTATCGCCCGCATTTTGTCTTTTTCTTCAATAATGTCTTTGATTAGCGCATCGTTTATCCGCTCGCCGGGGCGCAGGGACAAAAGCCGTTTTGCGTCTTTGCGGAAAGGCGATTCCACCGGCGCGGCGGAAGGCCTGATTTCAAAAAGGCGAGAACGGAGTGTCGGGATAATGCGCTCTTTTTCCGGAACAATCAGGAAAAAATGAGTCCCCGACACCGGCTCTTCAAAAAGCTTAAGCATGGCATTCCCCGCTTCGTGGGTTATAAAGTCGGCGCCGATTATAAAAATCTTTTTCCCTGCCTGCGCCGCGCGGCCGGGCGCGGCAGGCAGGCCGCCGCCGTATGATTTTCGTGTGGCAAGTTCGCGGAGCGCCCTGGCATCGTCTATGGAAAGCGTGGAAAATTTTTGAATCACCACATCTGGGTTCCCTTGTGTTTTTACGCCTATCTCATCCCGTAAAAAGATAATCAATTTGTTTAAATTTTCCTCGTAAGGTCCTTCCACGAGGAATGCGTGATGCAAATCCTTCCCGGAAATATTTTTAGCAAATTCCATAAGACCTATTTTATATTGAATTTCTGTTTATTGACAAATAATAGTTTTTATGCTTAAATCCAAAAAGACGTATTCATTATAGGCGCCCTATCGCCTATTTAAATAATTCGCCGGCGCAAATTAGGGGGCGTTGGAGTTGGATGGGAGAAAGACATGACAAAATTATTTAAAGGAGTAATGGTCGTAATCGTCGGAGTGTTTGTGGCGGTCATTCTTTGGCTCATACTTCTTGGCTTCATCATGAAGGGGAAAGTATGGGTTGAGATTGACATGACTCAGGTCGCCGTGAAAGGAGAGAATTGCTTCGAGGTCAAGGCGATAGCCACGACAAAAAACGGGGACCTCATCAAAAACACAAAACTGATCTCCCAGGAAAAAGTCGCCTGTCCCCAGAACTACTGATCGTCTGCACGAACTCAAAGCGCATCGCAATGCAACACGCGATGCGCTTTTTTGTGTCTTACCAACTCGCTAAAAACTTCCGCCAACTGTTTTTCTACCTCTTCGCAATGATGCTTTTCTTGTAAGTATTCAAATGCTCAAGCGCGATACCGGTGCCTTTGGCGACGCAAAAAAGAGCATCGTCCGCCAAAACTGCCTTGACTCCGGTCCGGCGCAACACCAGTTCCGGGAAATTGCGCAATTGAGATGTTCCGCCGGTCATGATTATACCGCGGTCTATGATATCTGACGACAATTCCGGCGGGGTTTCCTGAAGGACGTCTTTTATCGCCTTAATCATCTGGCGAAGTTCTTTGTCTATGGCTTTGACGATTTCATTGGTGGAAATTTCAACCGAGCGCGGAAGTCCGGAAACGAAATCACGCCCCTTTATTGTAAGCTTCAGTTCGTCTTCTACGGGAATCGCCGAGCCGATGCGAATTTTCACTTCCTCCGCCGTACGGTCGCCAATACCCAAATTAAAATTCTTTTTTATGTAATCGGCGATGGCGTGGTCGATACGGTTGCCGGCGCATTTAACGGAGTTCGCGGCGACAATCCCACCTAAAGATATGACGGCAACGTCGGTCGTACCGCCGCCTATATCCACTATCATATTCCCGTGCGCCTCGTGGATG
>ERZ1292632.2077-Hain-H43-01um-R2-2077-length-17565-cov-5_pt1 | contig 17565 bp, 18 predicted proteins | sample MGYA00564407_ERZ1292632 | MGnify/ENA primary metagenome ERZ1292632 (study PRJEB36523, sample SAMEA6512637) | groundwater metagenome | collected 2019-01-08 | study: AquaDiva: Metagenomics assemblies of 32 groundwater samples | reverse complement strand
GTCCCCAGGCATAACCATTTCAGTTCCTTCCTTAAGAATAACTTCTCCGGTTACGTCAGTTGTCCTAATGTAGAATTGCGGTTTGTATCCCTTGAAGAATGGAGTATGTCTTCCACCTTCTTCTTTCGAAAGCACATAGATTTCCGCTTCGAATTCAGAGTGTGGCGTAATGCTGCCGGGTTTTGCTATAACTTGCCCGCGTTCCACGTCTTCTTTCTTTAAACCGCGAAGTAATATTCCAATGTTGTCGCCGGCACGCCCCTCGTCAAGAGTTTTTTGGAACATTTCAATTCCAGTAACAACTGATTTTTGAGTCGGTTTTAAACCAACTATTTCAACTTCATCGTTTACTTTTATGATTCCGCGTTCCGCGCGGCCAGTAACAACGGTTCCGCGGCCTTCAATTGAGAAAATATCTTCAACGGGCATCAAAAACGGCTTATCCATCTCGCGAATTGGCTCTGGAATATAACTATCGAGTGCCTGCACGAGATCTAAAATCGGCTTTACCGCCGGATCGTCAAGCGTTTTAGCTTCAAGCGCTTTCAATGCTGAACCGCGAATCACAGGAATCTCATCTCCTGGAAAATGATACTTCTTTAAGAGTTCGCGAATTTCAGACTCAACGAGGTCTATTAGCTCTGGATCGTCAACCATATCGCACTTATTCAAAAATACTACAATCGAAGGAACGCCGACTTGGTATGCCAAAAGGATATGTTCGCGCGTCTGAGGCATCGGGCCGTCAGTCGCGGCAACAACAAGAACCGCGCCATCCATTTGAGCGGCTCCGGTAATCATGTTTTTGATGTAGTCTGCGTGTCCTGGAGCGTCAATATGCGCGTAGTGGCGCTTTTCAGTTTCGTACTCCGAGTGATGAAGCGCGATTGTAATACCGCGCGCTTTTTCTTCCGGCGCGTTATCAATGTCGTTTACTCCTTCCTCCTTTTTCGTCAAACCTTTCATGTGGAGCACATGCATAATTGCCGCGGTCAATGTTGTTTTTCCGTGGTCAACGTGCCCAATTGTTCCTACGTTTACGTGCGGTTTTGTCCGCTGAAATTTTTCTTTTTCTGCCATATTTTTGGTTAATGTATATTCGACCTATAGTGTAAGTTATAATAACAAGAGTAATTGTAGCTTAGGGCTATTTATTTTGTCAAATCCCTCCTTAAAAAACAGTGTGGTGTTTATTCACCACAATTTGATTATACCATACTGCTTAAAATTTCAAATTTCAAATTAAAAATTTAGCCCTGTTTATTTTTTCCTGCCTTCAATAATCTGCACAGCGGTATTTACCGGAACCTCGTCATAATGAGAAAATTCCATGTTGAAATTACCCCTCCCCTGGGTTATTGAGCGCAGATTGGTAACATAACCGAACATTTCGGCAAGCGGCACGAAAGCATTTACAATACGCAAACTTCCTCGTTCTCCCATCTCCGTTATTTTCGCGCGGCGTGAACTTAGGTCGCCGGTTATATCTCCCAAAAATTCCGAAGGGGCTATCGTTTGCACTTTCATCACCGGTTCCAAGAGAACAAGCTTTGCCTGTCTTGTCGCTTCTTGCAATGCCATTGAGGCGGCGATTTTAAACGCGAACTCCGAAGAGTCTACGTCATGGTACGAACCGTCAAAAAGCGTTACCTTCAGGTCTACAAGTTTGTAACCCGCAAGCACGCCTCTTCTAAGCGCCTCTTCAACGCCTTTTTCTATTGAAGAAATGAATTCGCGCGGAATCGCGCCTCCTTTAATCGCGTCAACGAATTCAAATCCCTTTCCGCGCTCAAGCGGTTCAACTTTAAGCCAGACATGGCCGTATTGCCCTTTTCCGCCTGACTGCCTGATATATTTTCCTTCGGCTTCCGCGCGCCCTTTAATAGTTTCCTTGTACGCAACCTGCGGACGGCCGACATTCGCCTCAACGCCAAATTCGCGCTTCATTCTTTCAACAATGATTTCAAGATGGAGTTCTCCCATTCCGGCAATAATCGTCTCATTTGTTTCGGAATCCCCGCTTACTTTAAACGTCGGGTCTTCATCAGCAAGCTTATGAAGCGCGAGTCCCATTTTTTCCTGGTCAGCCTTTGTTTTAGGTTCAATACGAATTGAAATAACCGTTTCAGGAAATATTATACTCTCAAGGATAATCGGGCTTCCCGGGTCGGTAAGCGTGTCGCCAGTTGTCGTGTCTTTCAATCCGACTATAGCGCACAAATCTCCCGCATAAATTTCTTCCGCTTCTTCGCGATGATTCGCGTGCATAAGAAGTACGCGCCCGACGCGCTCCTGCGAATTTTTCTTCGTGTTTAAAATATAACTTCCGCGCCGCAAAACTCCGGAATAAACGCGCACGAATGTAAGCGAGCCGACAAACGGGTCCGCGGCAATTTTGAACGCGAGGCCTGAAAACGGCTCGTCATCAGACGGATGACGCTCTTCTTCGAGTTCCGTTTTGGGATTAATTCCTTTTACCGGAGGAACATCAATGGGTGAGGGCAAATAATCAGCTACCGCGTCAAGCACAAACTGCACGCCCTTGTTTTTAAGAGCGGACCCGCAAAAAACAGGGACTAAATGAATAGTAAGCGTCGCCTTGCGGAGCGCTTTTTTCAAATCTTCAATTGGGATTTCTTTTCCATCAAGATACAAGCCAAGCATCGTATTGTCAGTTTCGGCGATTTTTTCAATAAGCTCTTTTCTTTTTTTAACCGCCGCTTTTTTAAGATTTTCCGGAATTTCAACCTCCACAATTTTATCGCCATGGTCTCCTTCAAAATGATAAGCTTTCTGTTCTAATAAATTCACCACGCCTTCAAAATTATCTTCCGCTCCAATTGGAATCTGAAGCGCGACCGCGTTCGGCGTAAGGCGTTCATGAATTGACTCCATATCATTTTCAAAATTTGCCCCGGTGCGGTCCATTTTATTTACAAAACAAATACGCGGAACTTTGTATTCATCGGCATACCTCCAGTTTGTTTCAGATTGCGGTTCAACTCCCGAAACACCGTCAAAAACAACAACCGCGCCGTCCAAAACACGGAGCGACCGCTTCACCTCTACGGTAAAATCAATGTGTCCCGGGGTGTCGATGAGGTTTAAACGATATTCATGCGCTTTTTTGTCTGTACTTACATATGTCGGGGTCCAAAAACAAGTTGTCGCCGCGGATGTAATAGTTATTCCACGTTCGCGTTCTTGTTCCATCCAATCCATAATAGTATCCCCTTCATGAACCTCGCCGATTTTGTGAGATATTCCTGTATAAAAAAGTATGCGCTCGGAAACTGTGGTCTTTCCGGCATCTATATGAGCGATTATTCCAATATCTCTAACTTTACTTATGGGATACTGTCTCGGCATACTATTTTTACTGTCGCACTGCCGGCTTTCTCAAAAGCGACGCAAAAGCTCTGTTCGCTTCCGCCATGCGGTGCATATCCAATTTCTTTTTAATCGCGTTTCCTTCGTTTTTCGTCGCAGCGATTATTTCTTCCGCCAATCTGTCGGCCATCGGCTTTCCCTTTTTAGAACGCGCCGCCTGGATAAGCCAGTGCGTCGCCAAGAAAAATTTCCTTTCCGGACGAATTTCGCGCGGTATTTGGTAGTTCGCTCCTCCAACTCTCCTTGAAGTCACCTCGAGAAGCGGCGTCACGTTTTCAATTGCTTTTTCAAATATTGCGATTGGGTCTTGTTTTGTAATTTCCTTCAATTTTTCCATCATTCCGTAAAACACAAATTCCGCGCGAGTCTTTTTCCCGCCAGTCATCAAATAATTGATGAAACGCGCCATATTAATGCGATTATATTTATGGTCGCTAATGTGTTCTCTTTTTTTATAATAGCTTCGTTTTCTCATATGCCAGTGTTGTCTTAATTTACGAGCCCAGCTTGCTGCGGCGAAATAAATTTAGCCACAACACTGAGCACCGAGCACTCAATGTGCTTTCGATGCTGGCTTGAAATGTTGATTGGATTTCGACTTTATACATAGATTTTTGCAATTGCGTGTTGAGTGCTCGGTCTATACAAAATTCTTACTTGGGCGTTTTTGCTCCATATTTGCTTCTCTGTTGTTTTCTATCTTTCACGCCTTCAGTATCCAACATTCCGCGGATAATGTGGTAGCGGACGCCCGGCAAGTCCTTAACGCGGCCGCCGCGAATGACGACGACGGAGTGTTCCTGCAAATTATGGCCTTCACCAGGGATGTACGCCGTGACTTCCATTCCGTTTGTAAGGCGGACGCGTGCAACCTTGCGAAGAGCCGAGTTCGGCTTCTTTGGCGTTGTCGTAAACACCTTAACGCACACTCCACGTTTAAACGGCGACGGAGAATCTACCGACCTGTTTTTTAGGTAGTTAAAATAAAAACTAAGCCCCGGTGTTTTGTCTTTTGACGAGGCGCTGCTTCGCTTTTTTCTTTTTACTAACTGATTAATTGTCGGCATATAAAAAACGGTTTCACTGAAAAACGCCAACCGTTTGGCGATGTTGGTTATATAATAGCGAACCGCGGACAAAAGTCAATCGCTATTGCGTTTGCTCAAAAATTAGCCTCTCAAAAAGCTAAAGGGCAAAGAATTTATACAAATCTTTGCCCTTTGATTAATGAAATGAATTTTAGCGCCGGATGGCACTCGCTATTGCTTTCCCTATTTCACTCGACCCGGAAACCCCAATGAAATTGATTATGCCGTCCTCCTCTTCTCCGTTTTTAAACGAAACAACCTGAAAATCTTTTCTTATACCGAGTTTGACGTCCTCAGTGTTAATATTGAAATGTTCCCTGACAGAAGACCAAAAGATTTTCTTGACTAACTCGATTTCTCTTTCTTTTTGGGAAAGTTCTTTGAGGAACAGATCGCATTTTTCCCCGTCGTAGTCCGGCTTTTCATGCTCTTCACCATGTTTCTTCACCATTTCGTTTCTTTCGTCAATCAGTTGTTGCAAAACCCCGTGAAGTTTTACAAGATAGGGCGGTAACATCCCCGCCGGTTTTTCTCCCGATTCAATTTCGTGTTTTTGCAGATCCGGGCCGGGGATCAGATATTCTTCCGGCAATGCCTCAATTCGGTCAATCAGTTTCCCTAACCATCCTTCCATGAGAATCTCCTTTTGTTTATATAATTTGGTTTGTAAGTTACAACAAAGTGTTTTCTTTGTTACAGCGTTACAGCTAAAGATAACATAGTGTATTTTTCTTGTCAATATTTAGCTATAACCCCATTTCACCCATTAAAAGCCTGTACACCATAAAAATAACCCAACTGACGAAATCAAGACCAAGGAATATTATGAGAAGTAGGATTATAAACCACTGTCCTTCAAGCGCGTTTCTAATTTCCAAAAACAGGCCTCGTTGCGGTAAAAGCGCGAAGAAAATTTTTGAACCGTCAAGCGGCGGAATCGGAATCAGATTAAACACCGCGAGCGAAAGGTTTATTTGGATAATAATGACAAATAAAGAAACATCTAAAATATTTCTATAGATAAGCGCGAATGCGACAGAAATAATAATATTTGAAATTGGGCCGGCCGCCGCGACAAGCGCTTCATCTCTTCTTAAATTTCTTAAATTTCTCGGATTATACGGAACCGGGCGCGCCCATCCAAATACCACGCCTCCTAAATACGCCAAAACCGCCGGCACAAGGAAAGAGCCTACCGGGTCTAAATGTTTTATCGGGTTTAGTGTAAGGCGTCCGGCAAGCCGAGCTGTGTTGTCTCCTAAACGCTCCGCCATATATCCGTGCGAAACCTCGTGGATAACAACCGAGAAAATCAGCACTACGATAATAAAAATAAGTTCCATTAATTTTATGATATACTAAAAACCATGGAAAGAAAAAGCGACGCACCGATTTATATAACTATAATAGTTTTCGCGTTTCTTGCCGCCGGCGGGTTTCTTTTGATGTCTGATAAGATTGGAACACTTTCAACCGACTTAAAAAACGTCCAGCTTCAGCTTGAATTCGCAAACCGCGGCTCCGGCGCTTCCCAACAAACAGGCGCGAATTCTTCTAACAACAATCTGGACACGAATCAAAAACAAACTGAAACGGCAGTACAAAATCAACAGCCTTCGGCTAGTACGGCTATTCCAGCCGCGATTTTATTTGACACGCAATCAAGTCCTACGCTTCTCCCGCAAACAAAACTTACCGTTACCATTGAGAACGTGGACAGAACCGCCGACGGAACAATGACTGTCGGACTAAAGGTTTTCACCAAAGAAGCAAAAGGATATTCCGCATTTGACCCCAAGACGGTCATTGAAATTCTTAATTTAAACGGAGACAATATAAAAGCTTCCGGAACGAACGGGCAATTTGCTTCTATGCCTCCAAAAAGCGCGATGACAGGAAATATTATTTTCAGCACCGACCCTTCGCGAAGCACTGTTATTATCCAGATAGGAAGCGACGACAGTTTAAAATTCTACGAATTTAATTTCACAAAGAAAACGTATAAGGAAACGACGGTAGGGTAAATAGACTAAGGAGATCAGGCGCTAGGCTTTAGGCGCTAGGACAGCCGACTAACGGATAGACGCCGGGACAGAAATATTTGACACTTACTATCACTGTCGTGTATTCTTCTACTCATCACTATGTCCCTCCGGGACATCTCCCGCAGGGAGACAAACTACTTACTAAATATATGCGAGCATGCGCGCGATGTGAAAAATCGTTCTCAATGGGCGGAACCCGCAAGAAATTGCGCGGGAAGTTTAATCCCACAAACTGGAGTAAAAAGAAAGCAAACTTACAATGGACTAAACTTCTTGTTTCCGGCAAGCGTTCTTTGGTGTGCACGCAATGTTTGCGGACACTGACTAAGAAAGCGGTAAAATCGTAATTTATAGCAATTTAATCAGAGGGGGCGCCTGCCCGCCGTAGTTTTTAACGAAGGCGAGTTTTTGTTTTTATACTTGCGTGATATAACTTAATAAACGGAGTATGGGGTAGTGGCAGCCCGCATGCATGGGGTGCATGTAGCGGCGGTTCAATTCCGCCTACTCCGACAAAATCCTTGACTTTAATGTACTAGTAGACCGGGTCCTCCGCCAGCTGGCGGATCCCGGCTCCCCGACAAAGTTGAATAAATTTTTATTAACTGTTACTTTATTTGCAGTCCTGCAGTTCATTAACAAAGGAGAGAGATATATGGCATCAAGAGCTTATCTTGTAGGCATTGCACGGACCCAGATTGCCGCGCCAGCCGCACATAAATCAGTAATAACCCCAGCGTTTCTAGATATAAACTGGGGAATCATCGATGATCTGAATTACATCGATAAAAAAGTTAGGAATATCTTAACACGGAAACCGGGACAAATTTATGTGCTTCTGCATATTCTAAGCAATCCCGAAGATGTAAGAATAATAACAAAACCAGAACAGACTCGTATTATTACACGAGAAGTTTACAAACTTAATCAAGGAGGAGGACTGATTGATATAGAAACTGTACTTGAAAAAGGACACCAACTGATAGTCGCGTGGGCGGATGGCGGAACGCCGACAATGATCCTAAACTTTCACAGCCATCTCACAATACTTACAATGAAAAAACTAATAATCCACAAAAGTATGCCAAGAAACTTGAGAAATTAAAAAATCCCCTTCGATAGATGTCGGAGGGGTTTTGTTTTTATTTTTCAATTGCTTGCTGGTTGGATGCTTCTGAAATTCGGAAGCGTTTGGTTGGTGGTTCTGAGTGGTCTCGGCGTCATCGGACTTTGGTCGTGATGGCAGGAGAAGGAGCCAAACGGAGAGATGTCTGGAGCCGAAGTATTGATCGCGGTTCTTTTTCATCTCGGTCTTCTACTTGGATTATTGTTAGTTTTCAGTGGTATGCACAACGAAATATCCAAATGGTAAATAAATCAATTCTTCACTGAGGGAGATGTCTAAACATCTCCCTTTTTCTTCCTTATAGGAATCGAACTAACCTCCCCTCGTTTCAGAGGGGATTTTGGGTTTTTATACTTGCTTGCCGTGGCGGCCAAATTTGTAAAGCCAGAAAATGTAGAGGATTTCGAGAAGTCCGACGGTGTTTACAATAAGGAGTGCGACAAACCACGGCTTACTGTCGTTTTTTACCGCTTTCCAAAGCGCGATTCCTTTCCAAATCAAGCTCCACACCACAAGCGCGACTATTGCCCACGTGTTTTGAATAAGATAATTGACCATATGTAATAATATACCACAAATAAAAATTCCCGTGCCTCACACACAGGAACTTTTATTTGTTACGCAATATTCCGCCCCACAAAGGTGATCCCAGCTAAGAGCTAGGTGGGTTTCCTCGGTCTGATCCCTCGGGACCAGTCTATACGGAATCCCTTCACAATTGATTTAATCTGGAATCTTTGTAGAACGGAACACTTGTATTATACCATCCCGATAAAAGAAAAATAGCCTCCTGTGGACAACTAACCTCTCCATTTTTTGTCCGCTCGCCCGATTTTTATCTCCAAAACAGCGGTCAAAATTTTCAAATCTTATCTTTTTCTTCAAAGAGAATTGTTAATGCTTCTGAAAAAGATTTGTCTAATAATTCTGGTTTTTCTTCAAATTTTTCAAACTTGTAGAGCGTTTTAAGAATCTCTGACGGCTCAACAACTGCTATTTTTACCCCTTTGTTTTTAAGTTCTCTTAAAACCTCTAATTGCTCCCTGAACCATTTCTTTGCTTCTGGCAAAAATCTCTCCAGCTCATCAGCTGTTTGCTTGACTTTTTGTTCTCGGTTTTCTGAATATTGTTTTTCTCCTGGGGCAGTAAGATCGAGCTTTCCTACCTGTAGCCAGCCTGTGCCGCGTCTAAGTAAGTTTTGTTTAAAGGTTTTTGCTGTCGGAAGAACATAAATTACCACATCATAGCCTTCAGGCAGTCCTTCCGTGCCGTCAAATCGCTCAAATTTTCCGCCTTCGTCTCGTTTATCGTCTAATCCATGCACATCTTCTATGATGTTAATATCGCCCTGCCATTCTGAAGGAATTGGAAAAAGTTTCTGATAATCCCTGTCCCACGATATTATTTTTTGTTCAGGATTTTTTTCACTTAATTCCCTTGCTAAAACGTTTCTTAAGGTTGCTTTTCCCGAAATACCAATGCCTCCGACTAAAATTTGAAACGGTTTAGATGTTTTTCCGATATATTTTTCTGCTTCGCCGTGAATAGTTCTTATAAAATTCCCGAAATTACCAAATTTTTCCATTCTCTGCTTTGGTTGCCCTTCAGGATCAAAATAAAACCCTCTTTGGGGCATTTCCGAATTTAATGTAGGAACACTTTTTAAACCTAAACGATTTAAAAAAAGAAATTCTAACTCTTCTGATTTAAATCCCTCCCCTGATGATTTCCCGTCTCTGTAATCATTGAGATGTTTTTGAGTTAAATCAAACCAATGTTTATCTTGCTGTTCTGGGGATAAATCAGAAAGTTCATTCCATAATTGAGGGTTTAAACCCTTTAAATGCGCATCTGTTGCTGATTTTTCTGTCTCTTTTTCAAATTCCGGTTTGAAATTTTCTTGCATATCACAATAAAAGATTATAGTATTTTTAAAAATTTTTCAATTTTTTCTTTATTTTTTTTTATCATTCCCAACAGCCCGTTTTCTGAAATTGAATACAGGGCATATTTTTCGTCTTCTTTGTCGTGAGTTATGTTAATAAACCGCAAACAAAAAGATAAGCTCCTTTCCAATATTCCAAATTTGATGGCGCCAACCAAGTATTTTTTCTCAATGTCTGTTAATCTCCTTTTGTTCTGATAGCCGTCTAGTAAGGCTTGAAAATTTTTATTATTCCACCTTTTCCAGTTATTCGTAAAACACCATCCCCTGCAAACTTCCCCTAAATCTAGAACAAGTTTCCCGTAGTAACTTCTATCAAAATCTATAATCCCAACAATTTTATCTTTTTTCCAAAGAACGTGCCTTTTTCCTAAATCTTCATGGATTGTGCCGGAAGGAAGATTATCGGAGAAATTTAGCGAAAAAATTTCCTTTTCATATCTTTTTATAAACTTTTCTTTTTGTGCGAAACTACTTTTTGAAATTATTTCCTTATCTTTTTTAAAATTTTTCTTCGTTTCTTTTAAATCCCAAATGTGCTTTCTTTTATGTTTGGTCTTATGATTTTGAACTAAATTATGGAATCGACCAAATAATTCCCCAAATTGCTTTATTTCTCCTAGGGTCGGGTTAAATTTAGGTTGGGCGTCAATAAACTCTCTTAAATATCCAAAGTGTTTTTTCCAGGAGATTATTTGCTTGCCATTTTTTGTAAAAATTGGTTTTGGAACAGGAAACTTTTTCTCATGGAGATAGTTAATGAGCTCTAATTCAGCGTTTATTTCCCGTTTTGATCGCCACCTGAAATCCAGTGGAGAAAGACGAAGTAAATAGTTTTTGTTAATAGTGCTTATGATATAAGTGATATTGCCGCTTGTGGCAAGCGGTTTGATTTTTTTAATTACACCAAGATCAAATCGTCCTAGAAGTTCTATTAAAATAGTGGGTGAGAGTTTTTGCTCAGTAAGCATATTTCGGGAGATTTTGATGGGTATGCTTCTTTAAGTTTTATTTATGGAGTTTATTCTAATATGCCGTCCAGATTCACGTCGTAGAGGATTGCATCTCCTATAAGCCTGTAATTAATTAATTCTTCCGGTTTAAACCATAACGCGATTTCTTTCTCCGCGTCTTCCGGTGAACCAGATGAATGAAGAAGGTTTCGCACCGCCCGTCCGTCAATATCCGAAACCTCGTAGGAGTCTATCATAAAATCCCCGCGGATTGTGCCGACATCCGACGTAAGCGGCTCGGTCCCGCCGGTAATTTTCCGCACAATGCCGACTGAATGCATCCCCTGCCACACCATCGCGATAACCGGCCCGCTTGTCATATATTTTATGAGCGCATCAAGCACTTTCTCGGCAACTTTGAGCGGATCCTCCGATGGCGGCGTTTTGCCTTTTTTGCGGTATGAGTTAATCGCTTTTTCCCCGACTTTTATTTTCCATTCCGGGTCAATAAGATAATGCTTTTCCACAATCTCCGCCGTCGGCACTGTTATTTTTAATCCAACGAGTTTTAGCCCGCATCTCTCATATCGATTAATAATTTCTCCTATCAAGCTGCGTTAGACACCGTCTGGCTTTATTACAATTAAAGTCCGTCCTTTTTTAATATCTTTCATCCCGTTAGAGACAGGAAGCGCTTTTCGCGATTCCCATTGTTATATTATTTACTCGAACCTTTTGCATGAAAATATTCATTGCGCTAAATATGGCGCTTCCGTGGTTTGCTGGCGTGAAAAATGTTTTATTTTCTAGTTTTGTTATTTTATGAAACATATGTGTATATCATTATCGTCTCTAATGGGACGCGTATTTATTTTTTATCAGTAGTGAACTTAATTTTTCCCGACGCTCCGGTCGGGACCTCGACTTCTGACGTCGGGGCAATTTTGAGGTGTAATTCTTTGAGCTGCTCTTGTCTTGCTTCTGATGGTCCGTCCATCATTAAGTCCCTGCCATCACCGGTTTTCGGAAACGCGATGACCTCGCGGATATTCGGTTCGTTTTCCAGAATCATCATTAAGCGGTCAAGTCCCCAAGCTATTCCGCCGTGCGGCGGCGCGCCGGAACCGAGCGCTTCAAGCATATGGCCAAAATTGTTTTGAATCCGTTTTTCTTCAAATCCCATAATTTCAAATACCGCCTTGAGCGCATCCGGCTGATGATTGCGAATACTTCCGCCACCGATTTCCCAACCATTTAACACAACGTCGTACTGGGTCGTTATGATACCACCGATATTTTTCTTTGTGAGAAGGTCGCTTATAAACTCGGGCTTTGGCGCGGAAAATGGGTTATGCGTGAATGTCCAAACGTCTCTGGACGTTTGTGGTGAGCTTGTCGAACCACTACTCTTCAATCCTTCGGCAGGCTCAGGATTTCGCTCGTCCTTGACTCGCTCAAAAAATGGAAAATCAATCACCCAGCAGAATGCGAGTAGATTTGGATCTCCGCCAGCTGGCGGATTGTCCTTGCGCAAATCAGGCCTGTCGGTGCCGTACTTTTCCATCGCTTCCTGATACGAAATGCGCGGAAAAGGTTTCTCCTGAATTTTCTTCTCCGGATATAGTTTTTCTACCAGTGCAATGAGCGCGCGTTCATTTACATCTATAACGTCCTCGCGCGTTACAAAGCTCATCTCAAAGTCCATCTGCGTGAACTCCGGCTGGCGGTCTCCTCGCGTGTCTTCATCGCGAAAACACCGCGCAATTTGAAAATAGCGTTCCATACCGGCAACCATAAGTAATTGTTTGTACTGCTGGGGCGATTGGGGAAGGGCGTAAAATTTCCCCGGATAAATTCTAGACGGAACCAAATAGTCGCGCGCGCCTTCTGGGGTGGATTTTCCTAAAATCGGCGTTTCAATTTCTATAAAATCTTCTTTATCTAAAAAGTTTCTAACAAACTGGATTACTTTGTGGCGCCTGCGAATATTCTTCTGCATCCTAGTTCTACGGAGGTCTACATAACGATATTTCATACGCACCTCTTCGTTGATGTCGGTTCCGTCGCCTGTAATTTCCAGTGGAGGTGTTTTTGCCTCGTTTAAGATTTCCAATTTCGTTGCCGAGACTTCATATATGCCGTTTGAAATTTTTGGATTTTCCATTCCCTTTGGGCGTTTCTGAACTGTGCCGGTAATTTCAATAACCCATTCGGTACGGAGATGTCCGGCTTTTTCAATAAGCTCTTTATCGCTTGGAGGGAAAACAACCTGTGCAATACCGGAACGGTCGCGCAAATCAATAAAAATAAGCTTGCCGTGGTCGCGCCGAACTTCAACCCAGCCTTGTAGCATAACTTCCTTGCCTTCCTTGCCTGCAATTTCCTGTGATAAGGTTCGCATGTAGAAACATTACCACAAAACAGATTTTTGTGGCAATAATTAGCGTAGTTGACAAAATCAATGTATAGAGCTATAATGCATTTAGTTCAATAAAATCTAGTGGCTTATATACTAATTTTAAGGAGGGTTGAAAATGACTGGTATAATAATTGCTCTCATTGTGGCAGCGGTACTTCTTATGTGCTCAGGGGCACTATTTAGGAGTGATGACGGAGATTCGGTGTCAGTGGGGATACTTGTGCTTGTGATCGGAGGAATTGTTTTGGTAATCGCTTCTGTGTTTCTTCACATGGAGCGTAACTGGCTGCTTTATTATACAAATATGCCGAAGGGCACGGTACTGCAGGTCGCGGGATACGGTAAAATCGGGGAAAAATCCTGGGTGGTGCTCATCGACTCCAAGGGGGAGCTTGTTGCGTACGATATGACTGGTACGTATCCCCAGTTTTCTGGCAACAAATTTCCGACCGTTATTCAGGTCGCGGAGAACATAGATGGAAGTAAGCTTTTTCTCCTGCCATATCCGCGAGAGTCTGCGAGTTGGGTTAACACCAGCCCACCAGATTCTTCTACAAAAAAGTAGAGTATTCGGATCAGCGCGCCCACCAATCGCATCTACGATTGGTGGGCTTTTGCTTTACCATGAAACCCCGCACGCAGGCGGCGTTGTAGCGAGTAGCCGCCGGAGTGCGTGGAGGAGGTCATTGATTTCTATCGTTTGAAAACCTTTATTGTCTTGCCATCCGAGACAAGGGTTACTGTGCCGTCGCGGTCGGTGCGGAAAATTTTAGAGCCGGCGGATTTCAGGCGTGAAAGCGTTTCTTCTGTTGGATGGCCATACGAATTTTTTCCGACTTCAATTGCTGAAATGAGGGGTTGTACAGCATTCAATAGACTCGCTGATGATGAATATTTTGAACCGTGGTGCGGAACTTTTAATACATCAATATTTTTTAATCCAGTCTGCACAAGTGACGCTTCTATTTTTACTCCAATATCTCCAGTGAAAAGCGCCGTAGTATTTTTACTTTTTACTTCCAAAACTAAACTCGTGTTGTTTAATTCTTTTCCCGCAAGTGCAGCCTTCGTTGGCCAGAGCACATTGATTGCGTTGTCTTTGTAGAGAATCCTGTCCCCCGCTCCAAGTGTTATTACAGGGATATTATTTTCTTTTAGTTTCTTTTCCAAATCGCCGAACGCCGACGGCGCGCCTTCCCTTCTGCCGTTCCAAATGAATGCGCCGACCTTGTACCGTTCAATCACGTCAACAATCCCGCCAAAGTGGTCCAGTTGAGGATGACTTATTGAAACGAGATCAATATATCGGTCAGTCGGCCCAAGTGCGGAAGCTATCTCGCGCGCGGCTCTTCCGTTTGGCGGGCCGCCGTCTATCAAAACATCAACGCCGCCCGGAAGTTCAACGAGCTCGCTATCGCCCTGCCATACGTCCAGAAAATGAACCTGTAAATCGCCGCTTCTGGCGCTTACCGACACTATCTCCCAATATACAAGCGCGTTCACGGCTGTAAGGCCGATGATAAGAATCGCCGCCCGCTCTTTGTGTTTTGTGATGTATGTATATGTTTCGTCTATCATGATCGTTCTGTTACTTTCTTTTTACTAAAGATTACAACCGCCACAAGCAACGCGTAGTATACGACGGCCGCGAAAATGCCGATTTTGAAACTTATCGGGATGCTCCAGCGCGCAAACAATTCTATTATTGCAATTTTAAACCACAGAAGCACGTACGCGAGCCAGCTCACCATGAGCGCGGCGTAATACGAAATAAACGCGAGGCCAGCGATGATGAATCCGAGCGCCATCGTGACTGGCACCATCGGCAAGACCAGAACGTTTGCAGGAACAGAAGTCAGAGAAACACTGCCGAAGTAACCAATGAGCGCCGGCGCAACAGCGAGCTGAGCGGAACACGTTGTAATGAGATTGTCTTTCCACGAAAGCTGGTTTTCTTTTTCTTCTTCGTGAACTTTAAACAATCTCATAATCGCCGGGCGCAGATACACAATTCCTAAAAGCGCGAGGAACGACAGTTGAAAACCAACATCAAACACGAGCACTTTCGGATTCCATAAAATCATAATAAGCCCCGCAAACACGATCGCGTTCCGGAAGTCATATATTCTTCCCGCCTCGCGCGCGAGGAGCACGAGCATACCCATGATTGCCGCGCGCACCACAGACGCTTCTGCGCCGGCGAGCAAAACAAAACCAATAATGGCGACGGTTACCGCAAAAAATGCCGCCCTCCGAGATAAAAATAACAGGAAAATGCTCAGCATTACCCAGACAACAATCGTGATGTTGTAGCCCGAGAGCGCAACGAGGTGTGTTGTTCCGCTCTTGCTCATGGCGTCCTTGAACTCCTGCGAAAAACCGCTTGTTCCGCCGAGTGTTAAACCCGTTAGAAATGCCGCTTCCTCCGGCGGGAGCAGTTTTTGGAATGTTCCAACAACATTACCCCGAAGTTTGAGAAGCAATGATCTTACCGATGTTTTTCCTTTTTCAATAAATTCCGCTTTTGGGTAATTCATAATCCCGCGGACGCGTTCCTTTTCAAGATATCTGCCGTACGAACCCTCGGCTTTTTGGATTGTCCCTTCAATTCGGATTTTGTCTCCGTATGAAAATTCGGGCAGAGGCGGTATAGATGCGAGAATTCTTGTTCCGCTTAGGTTATCAAGTGCGACAACCAATTCTTGTTTATTTCCTTTTACAACCGGCGTTTCAACAATTGTTCCGTCCGATATAATCGTACCTTTTGGAAGTTCAACCGACCGAAACCGCGCATCGTCAGAAATGTAAAAGAATGCCCCTAAAACCACGAAGAATCCCAAGAAACCGAGCCATAAGATTTGCCTCCTATTTTCATTCCCGTTCCCCCACAATATCAAACAAAAAGCGCCCAGAATAAGGGCGCATAAGAATACCTGCCATATTCCTAATCCCGCGCTTGCGAGCCCGACTCCCGCGAGGAAGAAAAACGATGAGAAAAAGAAAATATCATACTTCGGCACTATTCAATTATACCCCCTCCGAGAAGTTCGCCATTTTTGTTGTACAGAACCGCCGATTGGCCGGGGGCGACGAATTTCTGTGGCTTATCAAAAACGAGTTTTGCGGTTTTCTTATTGAGTGTGAGTTCTGCCTTCGCGAGCGGCTGTCTATATCTAACCCGCGCCAGCACTGACATTCTCACATTCTGCAGAATGTGAGAATGTCGTTGGTTAATGATATTTATATTCCGCAATGTTATTTCCTTTTTGAACAACGCGGGGTTTTCATCACCTTCGGCAACAACAAGAGTGTTTGTCTTTATGTTTTTCTCCGTCACGTACAGCGGTTTCATGTTTGATTTCTGCGTTCGTCTGCGTCCGTTCAGCGCGAGTCCGCGATTGGCTACGCCAATATGGCGCTGGCCAATGGTATAAAACTGCGCGCCTTCATGCTCGCCTATTTTCTTCCCTTCTACTGTTACGATATCGCCATGATTTTCTGGAATGTATTGCTTAAGAAAGTCATGGACCGACACTTTTCCCAAGAAACAAACTCCCTGCGAATCTTTCTTTTCCGCGGTCGGAAGCCCTGCTTTCTTAGCAATTTTACGAACCTGCGATTTTATGTAATCGCCTATCGGAAATAAGCAATGTTTCAGCTCGTTTTGCGTCAGCGTCCAGAGAAAATATGATTGGTCTTTCGCGCTATCGCGCGCAGTGAGTAGTTGGTAGTGAGTAGTGAGTAGTTTTCTATCCGTAGTTTTTGCGATGCGTACATAGTGCCCCGTTGCGATATGGTCGGCGCCGAGCGCAAGAGCGCGCTTCAAGAATAAGCCAAACTTTACATACTTATTGCACACCACATCAGGGTTCGGCGTGATGCCGCGCTTGTATCCGTCTACCATATACTCAACTACGTCGCGCTTATATTATTCTTAAAAATCAAAAACGTAGAATGGGATGCCGAGATGTTCCGTAACCCGGCGCGCGTCCTCGGCGTCGCGTTCAGAACATCCGTCCAAATTGAAACAGCGCATAAACACGCCGGTTACGTCGTATCCTTGTTTTTTAAGTAAAAGCGCGGCAACTGACGAATCAACTCCTCCTGACATAGCAACAAATATTCTTCGGCGATGCTCAGGACTGGTCTTTCGGCTATGCTTAAGGTAAATGTTTTTATTTTTGTTTTTATTTGACATAGATAATACGTTGTGATTAGAATAATAGCAGTAGTTTATAAATTTTCACAACAAAAACAATGGAGGTCCGCAATGGTTGCAATAATAAAAGCCGTTGTGATAGTCGCTTGCATATTTATCCTTGGAGTACTTTTAATAAATCCAAAAAGAAAGCGGGACAACGGTGATAAAGATAATGATGATTCATTTAAAGATCCACCTGCTTTTGCAGGATAGTTTAGCCCGCGAAATTTGCGGGTTTATTTTTTAAGATCTCTTGTATCTAGCTCGTTGGTATATTACACTACATTACAGCCAGTTTTACAAATATTTAATCTACACATTATATAGGAGATTGTGCTATGAAAATAAAAGGGATTTTTCAAGTAAGCGCATTGTTTGTATTTGTAATAACGCTTGCA
>ERZ1292632.2069-Hain-H43-01um-R2-2069-length-17613-cov-12_pt1 | contig 17613 bp, 23 predicted proteins | sample MGYA00564407_ERZ1292632 | MGnify/ENA primary metagenome ERZ1292632 (study PRJEB36523, sample SAMEA6512637) | groundwater metagenome | collected 2019-01-08 | study: AquaDiva: Metagenomics assemblies of 32 groundwater samples | reverse complement strand
GTAGCGGTGGAGCAGCCGATGGGCAGACGGTCAAACAACGAGCACTCTGCGCATTCACGTTCGAGCTTGCTGCCGCCGCAGGGCCAACCGGCACCCTCAACGTAACTCTCGGCTCGCTGGCTCTCTCCGGCGCCGGAACGATATCGGTCGTCGGGGCTCTAAGTTCCACCCTCGGCGCGCTCACTCTTTCAGGGGTGGGAACAATTCCCATAGGAGGTACCCTAAACTCGACACTCGGAGCTCTGACATTATCCGGCATTAGCGCAGTAGATGTTGTGGGCACAGCATCTATCACTCTCGGCGCTGCGACTCTGAGTGGTGTAGCTGTTATAGATGTCGCTGGGTCTCTCACATCTACATTAGGTACTGCAACGCTATCCGGCGTTGGGGTTGTGAGTGTTGCCGGGACTCTAAGCTCCACGCTTGGCATTCTGACACTTTCTAGTTCAGGGACACTGTCGGGTCCAGTTGGTACTCTCGATGCAACGCTTGGTGCTCTATCATTATCCGGCGCTGGCGTAGTAGACATAATTGGTACAGCGTCTGTGACCCTCGGCACCATGACTCTAAGTGGTGTGGCTGCAGCAGCTGTCGCCGGGTCACTAACATCTACCCTAGGTGCCCTCACTCTCTCTGCTACAGGAACCGTCACTAATGCGGTTAGCACTGGCGACCTGAATGTCACGTTAGGTACGGCCATTCTGTCCGGTATTGGGACAGTTGCAGTGGCCGGGAGCCTTAGTGTTAGTTTTGGTGCGGCCACTCTCTCTGGGACAGGTGTAGTTAGTGTTGCCGGAACTCTCACCTCCACGTTTGGTGCTCTGACACTTGCGGGAACGGGCGCGGTTGACATTGTAGGTACGGCGACCATCTCGCTGGGGGTGCTAACGCTCTCGGGGGCGGGTGCGGTTTCTATTGCGGGGGCATTAGCGGCGACGCTGGGTGAGCTAACGCTTTCCGGGACAGGGACAGTAAGTTCCGCTGCTATTTCGGGGGATCTAAACGTTACCCTAGGAACGCTGGTCCTTGCGGGGACCGCGGTCGTCGGGGTGCAGGGAGCGGGGACGGTAGCGTTTGGTGCCCTTACTATATCTGGTGCAGGTAAAATTGACGTCTTCGGTGCCCTAACTACGACGTTTGGCCCGGTCACGGTCCTTGGCGTTGGCGTAGTCGGTGTCAACGTTGCGGGTAGGGTAGCTGGGGCATTCGCGTTGCTGTATACGCTGGAGGGAGCTATGACCGAAGTAGGTTTACCCACGTTGACCATCGTTGACCTGTTGGCTACCGAGCTGACGCCGGCTGACTTGTTAGTCACGGAGCTAATAACCGACGACCTGCTGGTGACGGAACTCATGGCAGCCGATCTAGTGTTAGAATAAGGGGAGGGGTACCATGTCAAAGTATTACGTTGGGTCAGCCATCCGGACGACGGTGGTCGTAAAGAACGCCGCCGGGACGGCTATCGACCCGACCACGCTGAAGGTGGCGTTCACCGCCCATAGCGGGTACACCAAGACCTATGTTTATCTCACAGACGCAGAGCTGGTCAAGGACTCCACCGGGAATTACCACGCCGACTACGTGATCGAGAACGAAACGGGCAAGTGGAGGTACAAGTGGACGGCGACCGGGACCGGGGCGGGCGTGGCGAAGGGGGAGTTCACCGTTGACGAGTGACGTCCCCGGCCTACCCGAGGCCGAGGCCATGCTGGACAGGGCCAACGAGCTGGCCGAGGTGTGCGGTAACGAGGCCCTGGCCGACGGGGTCAGCGCTCAGCTCAGCGGGTACATGGAGCCGGCGCTGTACAACCTGACAGCCATCCTAACCGCCCTCATTAAGGACATAACCACACTATCCCAGGTGACCTTCACCACCTCCTACCTCATCGTCCTGGCCGTCAAGTCCGCGTACGTCGCGGGGCGGGACGACGAGCGGTTCCGCGAACTCACCAACCATGATACCCCTACAGACCCGACTTAAGGCAGGCAAGCAGGCCGGCGTCACTCCAGTGCAACCGCGGGTCATCCCCCCGACGTCCCCGTTGCGGGGCGTGTACGAGGGCTGGGAGCGCCGGTTGGCCGAGCAGTTGATGCGTGGTTGGCGCAGGCGCGGCGAGCTGTTCCTGGCTGAGATGCGGCGCCTGTACCCCACCAAGTCCGCGGCCAAGTTCGCCGTCAAGCACGGCAGCATGTCCCTGGGCTGGCGGGCCGCGGTGAAGCAGGGGGAGGCGGTCGGGCTGCCGAGGGAGTTCTGGGAGGCGTGGGAGCAGGGGTACGTCGACGACCTCCTGCCGTACATGGCCGAGGCCGTGCGACTGGCGTTCGACTTGAGCGTTACCGACATGGAGGCACGGTTCGCCGTCTCCGTGGAGCCGAACCTCGTGCACACCGACATCCAGAAGTGGGCTACCGAGCACACCATGAAGCTGGTCAGGCAGCGGAGCCGACTGTTCCGGCGGACCCTGACGCAGACCGACATCCTGTCGCTCCAGAACGCGGTCGGCGATTGGGTCGCGTCCACCGAGGCGTTCGCTGGGCTGGTCGACCGGGTCAACGCCATCGTTGGGAACGAGGCCCGGGCCCGCATGATCGCGTCCACCGAGGCCACCCGCGCGTACGCGTACGGGAACTACCTCGTGTGGAGGGAGGGCGGAGTCGTCAACGCGGCCAGGTGGAACACGGCTGAGGACGAGCTGGTGTGCCCTATCTGCGGCCCGTTGGACGACCAGGTCGCGGCGCTGGAGGAGTACTTCGACGGGGAGTATTACCCGCCCGCGCACCCGCAGTGTTTACCGGGGAATGCACTTGTACTGCCCGTTGGCGAGATCGCGGCCGGAAGTAAACGGCAGTACCAAGGTGACCTCATCCGAATTGAGACCAGTAAGCACAATCTCTCCATCACCCCTAATCATCCGGTATTGACGACCCGGGGATGGGTCGCTGCACAAAGACTCGAGGTAGGTGACTACGTGGTTGGTTGTTCGTCGGGTGAGTGGGAAACGCTTGTGGTCAAGCGAGACGATAAGCACGTGGTATCCAAGGTCAAGGATATCTTTGACTCGTTGGGCATCTCTGGATGGACCATGGAAACCTCCTACCCAGACTTCCATGGCGACGTCCCCAACCCCGATGTCGCAGTTATACGGCCCAATAGCCTTCTGGCAGATGACGTCGAACCCTTGTCTGGTCAACTGCTTTGCGAGCATGGCCTCCTCAGGCGAGCTTTGGTTTGGCCGGATGACGCCCTCCTTGGTAATGGCGGCCCTTACCTTGGTCTCGTAGGGGATGACCCTGCCCTTGGTAGCTTTGTGCGCGGCCCTAGTTTGGTGGGCCCGTTGCCTGATCGTCATCTTGGACCATTTCAACGATTCAGCGGCCGATTGGCTGCGGGGTTCGACACCGTGCAATTTCAGGCAGCGGTCGATAGCACACCGACCAGCGCCAATCCCGATGCTATACTTCTTAGCGAGGCGTTTTGCGAGCTTCAAGCCGCTTTCCCCTCGCCGGTAGCGCTCTACAAGGTCACGGTGTTCAACAGGTACCCATTCTCTGGTCATGTGTATAACCTCCATACTGCATCTGGATTATATCTTGCAGAAGGACTTTTGGTAAGGAACTGTAGATGCTGGGTCACCCCGGTCGTATTGCGGGACGGCGGGACCGGTGAGCTGCTGCCGACCTCCGGGCCGTTCGCTGGGGAGGACGACGAGACCGAGGCATTGGAGGGCGGGGAGGACTTAGGTGGCTAACGCACCCGTCCAGATCCGGGTCGACGACCGCGAGCTCCGGGCTTTCGCCAAGAAGCTCCAGGCCGCCGGCCCGCTGGTCAACAAGCGGTTCGTCGAAGCTACCACCGAGGCGGCGTCGTTCATCTGGGACTTCCTAGGCGACTACCCGCAGCGGTCGACGCACACTACGATGAACTTTGTGTCGGAGAAGCAGCGGCGGTATGTCATGTGGGCCATCCGCAACGGGGTCATCCAGGTGCCCTACCGGCGGACGGGCACCCTGGGCCGGCGCTGGCGGTCATTCGAGCAGCGGCCGCACGTGGTCATGGGGGGCATCCGGGCGGTCATCACCAACAACGTGCCCTACGCCCACTGGGTACAAGACGAAAGTCGGCAGGCCCAGTACCACCGTGGTCGGTGGCCGACGGTTCAGATGGTGGAGCGCGGGGCGGTCAAGCGGAAGGTGGAGCTGGTGTTCCAGGGGGCCATTGACCGGTTGGTCCGTGCGCTGGCGGGCAAAACCGCGGTATAATGGAACCGGTGACGGTGCATCGCCCGAGTCGCTGAGCGTCTTGGGTGGGTGTACCGTCCTTTCATTTGGGCGGGTGCAAACCTTACAATCAGACTGGGAGGCAACATGCCCTGGGACGTCCGTAAAGTAGGCGATGAGTGGTGCGTATTCAAGGAAGGGTCCGACGAGTCGATGGGGTGTCACGACTCCGAGGGCGGGGCGAACGAGCAGCGGGCGGCGCTGTACGCGGGCGAGGAGGAGGCCAAGGCCAAGCACGAGGTCATGTACCTGCAGCGCATGCAGGACCTGAGCAAGGCATTCACGGAGGCGTATCCACCGCAGCAGTATAGTGGTGGTGCCGGTGGGATGACCCCAGCTGCTGGGCCATGGGTGGTCGATGCGACGGAAGGGTACATCATCGCCGGGGTTGATGACAAGTACTACCAAATTAATTACACCGAGGCCGACGGTAAGGTCAGCTTCGCCGACCCGGTGGCGTGGAGGACCGTACGAGAGCATAGTGAGTGGGTCGAGGAAGCGAAGGCCCGGGCCCGCAAGTACTCCGAGGACCAGGAGCGCGACGAGCCGGTGGACGAGCCGGTGGACGAGCCGGTGGATGAGCCAGTGGACGAGCCGGTGGACGAGCCGGTGGTTGAAAAAGTAAGCTCCATTCAAGTACAAGCTAAGGCAGCCCTAACATTGTTGGGCGACCTATGAATGAATTGATGACCATGGAAGCAGCCAGGTTCGACGTCGAGGCACCGTGCGGTAAGAAGGCCCTACGCGTACGCGCGCGCAAGGACGGCACGCTCGACGTGTCCGCGTACGCGACCGTGTGGGGGGAGCTGGACTGCGACGGCGAGCGGATGACCAAGGGCGCTATCGAGCCGTACGTTGGTAAGGGCATGCCCCTGATGTTGTGGCTGCACGGGACGGACAAGGCGTTCGGCAGCAAGCCGGTCGGCCAGTGGAAGTCGCTGGAGCTTGACGACCTCGGCCTGCAGATAACCGGCACGGTCACCGACCCGAAGGCGATCAAGCGGTTGCGGACGGCAAGGTCGTTCGGCCTGAGCGTGGGGAGCGTATGGTACCTGACGCGGACGGCCCGGGCGGGCGACGGGCAGAAGGACATCATCGACTGGCCCCTACTGGAGGTCAGTATCATGGAAGGCGGCGCGCAGTGCGTGCCCTCCGCCATGCAGGAGCTGAAGGCGGGGGACCTCATGGACTTATTGGCACCGGTCGCCACGAAGATGGGCGTGGAGCTCAGGCGGGACGGCCAGCCAGGAGTCATCCGGGTGTCGGATGCACAAATCCAAGCACGAGCAGTACTAGACATGCTCGAAGACACCGGAGGGTGAGATGGAATTGAAGGCGAAGTTGCAGGAGCTCAAGCGGCGCGTCAAGGAATTGGCGTTCAAGGCTGAGCTGTCTGCCGAGGAAGCAACAGAGCTCAAGGCCAAGATGAGCGAGGTTGAGGTCTTGGGTGCCCAGCTCGAGGCGCAGGAGAAGGCTTCGGCTGAGGAGCTGGCCGCAACTACGGCGGCCGAGGCTGCGCAGAAGGCAGCCGTCGACAGCGCGGTCGCGGAAGCGGTCGCGGAGAAGGACAAGGAGCTCGAGGCGCTGCGGAAGGGCCGCAGCCCCCTGGCCCCGGGCATCGGCGCACCGACCAGCGACTCCGCTGGCTCGGGCCTGCCGAGCATCACGGTATCCAGCCCGTTTGACCGGATGGGTACCTTCGACCTGGCACTGAAGTACGAGATCCTCAAGGCGCAGGGCGGGCAGCCCAGTGACAAGTGGTACCGTGCGCTGGTCGAGCGGGTAGGGCGGGTGGCCCGCGAGGAAGACACCCTGTACATCAAGAACGGCCAGCCGGTGAAGGTCCCCGCGCTGGACTGGGCGAACCTCGCCCCCAAGAACCTCGACCTCAGTGAGGTCCGGGGGGATAAGGACGAGACCCAGGACCCGGTCAACTCGCGCGGCATCAAGGCGCTCCACAACGTCGCGACCAAGGCGAACGAGCTGGTGTACTCAACCCAGGCGACCGCCGGTGACGAGTGGGTACCGACCCTGATGAACGCACAGCTGTGGCGGACGGTCCGTATGAACGCCGCCGTGCTCGGGCTGTTCGAGCAGTTCGACATGCCGAGCCAGCCGTATGAGTACCCGGAGGAAAGCACCGACCCCGTGTTCTATAAGGTAGCGGAGTCGACGAACGAGGCCCAGCTGGTGATCGACGCCGGCCCGTACAAGGACAGCAAGCCGGGGACCGCGAAGACCACTTTCTCAGCCGGTAAGCTCGGCGGGATCTCGTATTGGTCAGAGGAGCAGGAAGAGGACGGCATCATCGCCGCCGAACCGCAGTTCCGTGACCAGTACGGCATCGCGTTGGCGCACGACATCGACAAGGTGCTGCTCTCGGGTGACGAAACCACCGGGACGAGCAACATCTTCGACAATGCTGCGACAAACACCACGGCGTCCAACCTGATCGTGGATGGGCTGCGGCACGAGCCGCTGGTCACGACCACGGCCGACGGGCGGGACGGCGGGGCGCTCACCATCGACGACTTTGGGGCGACCCAAGCGCTGATGGGAACTGCTGGCAAGTTCGGGGTGAACCCCGCGGACCTGGTCTGGCTGCTGGACCCCGCGGTCTGGCACAAGGCCAAGCTGCTGGGCGAGGTACTGACGGTCGACAAGTTTGGCTCGATGGCCACGGTCATCAGCGGCCAGCTCGGTGGGCTGTTCGGTTCCCCACTCGTGGTCAGCGAGGACTACGGCCTGACCACCACCCTTGGGGTGATCCACACCACGGGCAGCAACAACACCAAGGGCTCCTTCATGTGCGTGAACAGGCGCGGCATCAAGATCGGTTGGCGCCGCCGCCCACGCATCCGGGTGGAGCGGTTGGCCTTCTCCGACGCGGTCTACATCGTCGCATCGGCAAGGTTCGACATCGGCTTCAAGGAAGCCGGCATGGTGGCGATGAGCTACAACCTCACGGTCTAACAACCGGAGGTTGGTAGGACAAGACAATCAAATGGCGCTGGGGTGGGGGCTGAGTTAGCTCCCATCCCAGGCCAACGAGGAGAGTAAGATGCAAAGACGACTTAGCTTCATCCTACCGCTGCTGGCACTGGGCCTCGCCGTGGCCGGGCTGTTCCTGCCCGCGCTGCCGGTTGAGGTACGTGGTGCCGGTGAGCGGTTTGGGCCTTGGGCCATCGTGTCAGACGGTGACCTCTTGTCGTTCTTTAACCAGGGGGACCTCGTCCGGTCATTCGGTGCCAACCCGCTAGCAAGTTCGGGCGGGGACATCGAGGACTTCACGCTGACCTTGGCCATCCAGAACGGGTCGGACGCGTTCGCGCTGTGGGACGTCAACCTGACCAACGCGAACCACACCGGCTCAAGCAACACGGTGCGGGTATTGGACATCGCGGGTGTGACTGCAGATGCACAGTCCCAGGAGAATGCGATCGAGATCGCAGCTGGTTGGGATGTCGATCTAGATGGGGCAACTAGCCTTGAGGTCGGGGTCGACAATACCGTCGTGCTGACGGCCAAGGACCCCGCAACTGCTGACTCAGCTGCGACGACCAATGGGTTGAATGTTGCCTACGCCGCACCGGTTGACACCACGGGGACCAACACGCACAACGCGCTGAACATCGCGGCCGTGTCGGCCAACGCAACCGGTGGGACCAACACGATCAATGGCATCGACATTGACGCTATTACTGGTGACGCACAGATCACCGAGAATGCGATCAACGTTGGTACTGGCTATGACGTGGGTTTAAACATCGCGGGTGGTGGTGCGGTCATCGTCGGGACTTTCACGGTGGACGCTTCCGAGATCGGGGCGGCTGAGATCAGCAACCCCACGCGGAGCATCAACCTTTCGATCGACGAGTTCTACGAGTGCTCGACAGATGCTGGTACCGCGATCGGGTACGACACGACCGCCGACGCGCTGCCGGACTACGCGAACAGCTCAACGGACGGGTTGAACCGGGTACTGAGGTTTGATGCCGTGTCTGGCACGCCGGATAATACGTACATCTGTGCGAGCTTTCAGGTGCCCCAGGACTACGCGTCTGGGGGTACCTTCCGTGTCAGTCTGCTTCGGGCCGGGGACACCGGTGCGACAGAGATCCTAAACGTGAACGTCAACGAGGCTGGTGCGGCGTTGGCTACGGTGGACAGTGATACCCTCGCTGGCACAGCGGAGCAGGAAATCAACTCCGCCCCGACCACCATGAGCTACGCTGTAGGCGATAGCTTCGGCGTGACGATCTACATCACGTCTGGAACGACCGTGGACGAGGCTGTGGACATCTACAGCGTGTCGTTCGAGTACGTGGCGACGCAGTAACATGAGGGTCGTGGCGTACTGCGCGAGGCGGTACACCAAGGCTACGGAAAAGATCTGTGGGCGGGAGGCAGTGTTGTATACCTGCCCCCCGCTCACCGACGGGGCCTTCCGGCTGGGGCGGGAGCACGAGGCGGCGTTGTACGGATACGACGTCCTCGTCCTGAACCTGCACGGCTTCCCCAACCTGCCGGTGTGGCTAGGGGACGATGGGCAGGTCGCCCTCAAGGCCGAGACGCTGGCCGGCATGGACCTGAACAAGGTCGGGGTGTGCGCGGTCAACTGCTACCTCGGTGACGAGCCGTCGGTCATGCGGAACGCGGTGTGGCAGTCGGGGGCGGCGTGGCTGCTGGCGGGGGCGGGGGAGAACTACGGCGGGACGGTAGGCATGGTCGGTGCGGACGTACTCATCCATCACTTCTTGAAGGCGCTACCGGGCCGGACCCCGGAGGGAGCACTGGTCCGGGCGAAGCGGATGGCAAGGGTGTTCGCCCCGCAGTTCTCGGCGGACCACCGACGGGCGCTGAAGGATGCGCTCGAATTTACGATCACGAGGAGGGACTAGGATGGCTAAGTTCATTCAATTTGCGCGGGACATCAGGCTTGAGGCCGTGGCGTACGTAGGCCGCAAGTGGTACCAGGTTCCGGATAAGTTGGCGAAGTCCTACCTGGCCGAATACCCGGGGCTCGCCATGGACGTGCAGGACCAGGAACCAGGAGAGGAAGCACCGGCCGCCATCGGCGTGTTAGCCGAGGCCGCATTGGCCGAGGCAGCGCCGGCCGAGGCCGAGGGAGCAGCGGATGCCGTCGCAACCGAAGAACCCACACTTGAAGCCTTTCCAGCCGAGGATGCTGGTTCCGAGGCCTGGGCCCCGGCGGAGGGTTAGCGATCGGATGGTGGACGCTGCCCAGGGCATGGACGCTAGGCCCAAGGAGCTCCTCCTGTATTTCGCTAAACTAGTCGAGCCGTTGGAAGCGGGGCGGCAGAGCGTCGATACCCAGGCATTTTGGACCGGGGTCATAATCGGGTTCGTCGTCGGGATCATCTTCGCAGCGAGCATCCTGTGACATGAACGTACTCTTAGTGTACATGGATTGTTTGCGGAAGGACCGGGCCGAGGGGCGGATGCCCAAGCTGGCGAAGCTCGTGCGGGGGGCCGGGTGGACGACGTTCACCAGGCACCACAGTGTGGCCCATTGCTCCGACCCGAACTTCCTGTCCATCCTGACGGGCGGGTACCCCGACGAGCACGGGGTCCACACCCAGATGGGCTCGGGGCACAAGAAGCAGTACCCCACGCTCCAGCGCCGGCTCCAAGAAGCCGGTTACCGGACGTGGGCGTACGAACCGGTGAAGGTCCCGGCGTTCTACCGGGAGGGGTTCGACGAGGTGCTGTACCACGCGACCGTGGACGTCAGCCCGACGATGGCGCCGGGGGTCAAGGGGGTCATCCAGCGGTCGGCCGACGGCGGGCAACAGTGGTTCGGGTTCATGCGCGTGATGGACACGCACTACCCGTACAACGGGGAGCCGCTGCCCAAGGACCAGTCGTTGGTCCTGAAGCAGTACGACCGCGCGGTATCCCACGTGGATGGGATGCTCTCGCACCTGTTACGGTGGGTACTGCGGGAGCAGCCAGACACGCTGGTGGTGGTCGGGGCGGACCACGGCGAGCTGCTCGGCGAGGATGGGCTGTGGGACCACCTGTTCACGCTGCGGCCCCAGCTGGTGCGGGTGCCGTTGTATGTTTACCATCCGGGGAACGTGGCGGCGGGGTGCGGGGTGCTGACGCAGCACCCGACGGTGACCGGCCTCGTGCTGGGGGCGACCGGCCTCGCGCGTACACCCGCGTGGGAGTGGGCGTGCGGGCGCGGACTATTAGACGCACCCGACGCGTTGTGGCTGTCAGCATGGGGCGCCACGGCCAGGGCGCAGTGGAAGCACAAGTCCGTGGTCATCGACGCGGGGGGCCACGACTTCCAGTACGCCGCGAACTGGGACGTCAACACCGGGGGCAAGTCGTACGACCTATGGTACGACGGCCTGCCGATGGGGATAACGCGGGGGAACGCCGAGGCGGTCCAGGCAGCGCGGGGGTTGGTGGCCGAGCGGTACCCAACCTTCCCGGTGCCGGGCCCGGACTCGCTGTGGATGATGGCAGCTAGCCCGGCCCCAATGGGGGACGGCGAGTGGGCGTGAATGGTATGAAGTCGTACCAATTGGGCACCTTGGCATGATGGTACAAGAACATACCATGCCGGATAACGTCGGGCTCTTCGCGGACCGGCTCGGGAACGCGCTGGTCGCGGTGTCCGACGCCGTAGAGCGGTTCTACCCGGATGTCGCGGTGGCGATGTCGTGGGGCAAGGACAGCGTCGCGGTGCTGGGGCTCGTCCGGCAGCTGTACCCGGACTTCGCGGTCAAGGTCCTATTCACCGACACCGGGCGGAAGTTCCCGGAGACGTACCAGCACGCTAAGTTGGTCGAGTACGAGCTGGGGCCGGTCGAGGTCCTGACCTACTCCCCCGACGGCCCGCTGCAAGACTGCGACACGTGCCGGGCGTGGAAGGTCACGGCGGCGGTAGCCGCGCCGAAGGAGTTTGGCATCGAGTGCTTATTGGTTGGCATCCGGGGTGACGAGCATGAGGCCCGGGCCAGCGCGGGTAGCGGACGGTTGGTGGACGGGGTCACACGGGTGCACCCCATCATCTCGTGGACGGAGCGGGACGTGTGGGACTACACCCACCTGCGGGGGTTACCGGTGCACCCGCTGTACGCCCAGGGTTACCGGTCGTTGGGTTGCATGGACCCCTGCACGGTGAGGACCCCGGATGGGCTGCCCGAACGGGCCGGCCGGGCGCAGGACAAGGAAGCGGTCATGGGTACCCTGCGTGGACAGGGGTACTGGTAGGAGGGCGCATGCTGAAGGACGTGACGTTCAACTTCACTACCGACGCGCTGGGGGACGCGACTGTAAACCCGGTTGACTGGTACGGTCCCGCCAGGCTGTTGTCGATCATGTACGATTATGGCAACGCGGCCACGGGGGCTGACCTGACGTTCAGCTATGACCTATACAACGTGGTCGAGACCGTGCTGACCATCACCAACGCAGGGGTAGCCGACGCCGTCTGGTACCCGCGCCGGGTGGTGCAAGGTAATACCGGGGCGAACCTGACCGGGGCGGCGGGCGGCGACACCGAACCGTACATCATCCTCGGCCGGCCGAAGCTCGTTGTGGCGCAGGGTGGTAATGCCAAGACCGGTGCGATAATCTGGGTCCTGGACCCATTGTAGGGAGAGAGGGAAGACTATGCTATACGACATCATCCTTCCATTCACCACCTCCGCTGGTGGGGCCGCCACGGTCAACCCAGTATTCTGGCCCGGGCCAGCTCGGTTGCTCGCCGTGCTGTACGACCGGGGGGACGTGGACGCTGGGGCGGACCTCACCATTAGCTACGACCTGTACAACGTCCTCGAGACCATGCTCACGATCACCAACGCGGGCGCGGCCGACGCGGTGTGGTACCCGCGGAGGATCGTGCAGGGTAACACCGGCGCGGACCTGACAGGTACAGCAGGTGGGGACGTTGAGCCGTACCTCATGATGGGCCGGCCTAAGCTGGTCGTCGCCCAGGGCGGCGCGACTACGACCGGGGCCGTGATCCTGGTGGTGCAGGTGTAGCGTGGCTGCCACCAAGCTCGGACAGTCTAGGTGGTACACGGACCGGCAGTCCGCCAAGGACTTCTTCATGGTGGACTCGTCAATCTCCACGAAGGACGACCGCATCGACGGCATGATCGCCGCCGCGAGCCGCTGGATCGAGGACTTTACCCGGCGGCGGTTCATCCCTACCACCGCGACCAAGGAGTTCGATTACGCCGGGCCGGGCCTCATCTGGTTGAACGACGACTTATTGGCGGTGACTAGTATCAAGTACGGGGACCAGGCGGACCACACGATCCCAGCGACCGACTACTTCCTGTACCCCGCGAACGCCCTGGACGACGACCGGCCGTACACCCACGTCGAGGTAAACCTGACCCAGGACATGATCTCGTACAAAGACACACCACAACAGGACATCCAGGTCGTGGGGAAGTGGGGGTACAGCGAGCTGAGCCGGGTGCACTCCACGTTGAACGAGGCCGGCTTCACCGCGACGGACACGACCATGACGGTGGCCAGCGGGACGGACTTCCAGATCGGGCACACCCTGCTAGTCGACACCGAGCAGATGTGGGTGTCCAACAAGGCGACGAACGACCTGACCGTGACCCGGGGGGTAAACGGCACGACGGGGGCGACGCACTCCAACGGGGCCAACGTCAGCATCATCCGGCCCCCGGCCAACATCGAGTTCGCGTGCCAGGCGTTGGTGGCGCGGTGGATCCACCGCGGCGACTCAGCCTGGGCCGACCGGGTGGGGTCCAGTGAGATGGGTTATACGTACATGGGGGACGTCCCCGGCGAGGTCCGTGAGGTGTTGTTGCGGTACCGGCGGGTGGACCTGATCTAGCATGGCGAACGAGCTGAAGGCCGCCCTGGACCAGGTGAAGGTAGACATGGCCACGCTGACCAACGTCCAGCGGGTCCAGCTGGGGCAGCCGATGTCGTCCCTGAGCGAGGCGACCCAGGGCAAGTGTGTGGCGTGCGTGTACCTAATGAATGGTTCGGCGGACAATGACACGTATAAGGCGACCTCCGAGCACCATAAGTTGGAGATGTCATTTTACTGGCCGCTGAGCCCGGAGAACGTCGAGGTGGTAGAGCAGAACATGGCAACTATGTGGGACGTAATCATGGTAAAGTTCTTTGGGGCGGACGCGGACCGGAACTTGACGGAGACGGCGACTATCGCGTTGGTCTCGGGCGAGGACGGCGGGCAACCGTACTCGGCGGGGTACCAGGATGTTGCCGGTAAGCTGCACCGGGTGATGTCCGTGCCCCTCGAGATCATCCTAGACACGCACTCGGTATAATGGGAGGTAGGGCATGACGAAGCAGAAGTCCAAGCACAGCTACCAGGCGGTCCGGGGCGTCGGTCCCAGCGGGGACTGGTGCCCGAGGTTCGAGCCCGGGGATACCATACCGGAAGGGTTGTTTGGGAAGGACATCATCCAGCACCTACTCGAGGACGGCGTGATCGAGGTAGCGGAGGAGGCATCCGATGGCGACGGGCAAGACTAATTCGAGGCACTTCCGGCTGTACGCCGACCAGGTCGACCTCAGCGGGGACGTCCGGACGGTGGGCGGCTTCGGCCTGGAGTACAACATGGAGGATGTCACCGGGTGGAGCGACGGCGTGGTCAACTACCTATACGGTACGCCGACCGCGTTCGTCAACGGGTTCCAGGCGGTGTTCAACAACACGGCGGTCACCGGGTCACACACGGAGTTGAGCGACCAGGAGGAGTACCTAATCTCCCTGCACCTTGGGATCCGGGCAACCCCGGCGGCTGGGGACCCGGCGTTCGGCGGTCCGCTGCAGCAGTCGTCCTACACGGTTGGCGGCGAGGGGCCGGTCATTGTCGAGGTGGCCCTGAACGGCCCGGGCCAGGCGTTGTCCCACCCGTCCAGGTACTTCGGCTACGTCGCGTACCCGAGCACGTCCATCACCGTGACCACCAGCGGCACGGGTGTGGACATGGTCGCGGCCCAGGCTAGCGGGATCCACGCGGTCCTCCACGTGCTGACAGCCGAGACGGTGGGGACGTGGGCGCTGACGATCCAGGAGAGCTCGGACGACGCGGTCGGGGACCCATACGTTGATATAATTACCTTCACCGCCAACGGCGCAACGGCTACCGCTGAACGTGGTATCGATGCGACGAGCGTCGAGCGGTACGTTAGGTTCCGGGCGGTGTACACCGGCGGCGGGTCAACGGGAGCCCGGTTCGTCGTGACGGTCATCCCGCAATAACTCAGGAGGAATGAGATGGCTACTGGCAAGACGAACGCAAAGCACATCACCGTACAGGTCGACGACACGGCCCCGACCGCCCGGGACATCACCCCGGACGTGTCGAATGTTTCCGGCACGGGGCTGACCTACGCCGAGCAGGACGTGACGGGGTACAGCGACGGGGTGATCAACTTTACCCTCGGGCACCCGTCCAGCGAGATCGAGATCACGGGGCCGTTCAGCAACACGGCCACCACGGGCGCGCACACCGTGTTTAGCGCGATCGTTGGGCACGTGACCAACACCAAGACGGTGGACATCCGGATCGGTATCCGCGCTGCCCCGGCGTCCGGGGACCCGAAGTTCTCGGGTGAGTATTATTGCGCGTCGTACGTGGTAAGCGGCGATGGGACGTACTCCGCCCGGATGGTACCGGCGAGCTCGGTCGTCCCGGTGTGGGGTACGGTCTAGTAGTCGTCCCATAACAACAGTTATGGGATAGGAGGTGCATGCATGGCAGGTGACGAGCTGACCTTAAACGATGCTGGGTACGTCGGGGAGGGACGGTTCAACTCACCCCTCCCTGACTACCCCGGGTACGTGGTGTTCTCGTACCCCTTCGTCGGGAGGCACTACAAGGCGTGGTTGAAAGCTACCCGGGACAAGGGCACGGCCGACGACCCGCTGGACAGCTTGACCGCGTTCGCCGAGTGGCGTGGCGCGGTGGCGCTGGTCCAGGAGTGGGCGATCGACGGCGTGCCTAAGTCCGACGTGACCCCCGACGGCGCGGTCGTACCCGTGCTCGTCATGTCATGGCTCAGGGTCGCGGCGTCCCTGTACCTGGCCGGGCACTTCGACCCAAAAGCGTGGCCCGGGGTATCCGGGACCACGTCCTAGAGGACGGCCCGGAACCGTGGCCGTTGGCCATGCTCCGGGACTGCCGGGCGTACGGGCAGTTCCCCCGGCCCGGGGGTTGGCACGACCAGGACGACTTGGAGATGGTGCTCATGGCGATGGCTGGCAAGGCTGAGCAGGTATTCGTGAAGCAGGCTACCGCGTCTAAGTGGACCCCGGATGAGGGGGAGTTCGCCGCTTGGGTGGAGGTTGACTGATGGCTGATACCAAGCTGAGGATATTCCTCGAGACTATCTACAAGGGTACGGGCATCTCAAAGGCCGGGGGCGAGCTCACCGGCCTGGGCCAGCGCATCTCTGGGGTGCCGTTCGGCGCGCTGCTCAGCGGTTCGATGGGTGCCGTCGCGGCCATAACGGCATTGGGGCTCGCGGCAAAGAAGACCGTCGAGGAGTTCGTCGCCTACGGTAAGGAGGTCCGGGACCTGTCCCTACGTATGGGCACAAATACTGAGGAGGCCAGCCGGCTGATCCAGGTGTCGGACGACCTCCAGGTGTCCTCGGGCACGGTCAGCGCCGCGATGCGCAAGATGTCCCTGCAGGGCATCCAGCCGAGCATCGCCGGGATGGCTGAGCTCGCCGACAAGTACGTCGCGCTCGAGGACCCGGTCAAGCGGAACCAGCTGCTCATGAAGAACTTCGGGCGGGCGGGGCTGGAGATGGCCCGGGTGATGCTGGTCGGCGGCGACGCGTTGAAAGACATGGCTAGGAATATCGACGACACCTTGGTGCTCACGGAGGAGGAGGTCAAGAAGACCGAGGACTGGTTTAGGGCTACGGACGCGCTTGACGACGCGTTGAAGGGTATGAGGTACACCATAGGTTCGGAGCTCATCCCTACACTGGTAGCATTCATTGAGTTTTTTACCCCGACGGCGGGGGTCATCACAAAGACCACGGCTGCTGTAAATGAGTTCGATGACTCGGTCCTCCAGCTCTCCCGGGGGATGGTACAGTTGAACGATGGCACATGGATCACCCGACAGGCGTTCTTGGATATGGTACCGACCTTGGAGGAGAACCGGGCCGCCATGGAGTTGGCGGCCGACGAGGGCAAGAACGCATACCTGGCGATGCTAGGTCTAGGCTCTTCGACGTCTACTGCCACCAGCGGCGTGGAGGGTTTATCTGAGGCTAACCTAGCTTTGGTGACTAGCCTACAAGCGGTGTCCGATGCCGAGATCGCCCAACTAGCCTTGACCAACATCAACCAGGCGTACAAGGACGGGACGATCGACTCCGAGGAGTACAACGACATGACGTGGACCGTCATGGATACCTTGACTGACCTCCCAGAATCCGAGATCCAGGCCCGGATGGCGCTCCTGGGCCTCACACAGCAGATATCCGACGGTACCCTACGAGGGTACGCAATGATAAAGATGTTGGAGGAGCTACAGCAGAAGCTCCTTGATGTTAGGTACTCTGACGTTCGTCGTCCAGCAACGTCAGGGCGGCGGTCTGACGTCACCAGGAACGCGCACGGCGGCCCGCTGACTGGCGTCAACCTGGTCGGCGAGCAGGGGCCGGAGCTCGTCGTTGGAAAAACCGTTATTCCTGCGGATCTGACCAAGAGACTTCTGAGACTTGGAGTGGAACCTGGCCGAAAGTTTCTTGGCGGGGGCTTGCTCGACGGGCTCTACCAGGGCAACGTCAGTTCAACGCCGGTCCCCGGTAGCCAAGTCGGTTGGAACCGGCCCGACTGGGAGCCCTCGGACGGTGGGGGCGGCGGCGGCGCGTCACTGACCCCCGCTATGGTGGAAGTTTTCACTTTCACCCAGGCCGCAATAGCGCAGGTCGAGGCGACCATCCCCCCGGCCATCCAGCAAGCGGTGGCAACCTCGGCGGTGCAGGTCGAGGCGGCGTTCAGCCAGCTCGAGCAGAAGTTCTCCCGGCTCCAGAACGAGGCACGGATGACCAACGAGAAGATGGACACGCTGATAGGCGCCGTGATGACCAGGGCGACTGACACCGGTATAACTACTGCCCTCCAGAAGACGGACTTTAGAGGATAGGCCATGCCGCTAGCCGCCAAGGTCCGCAAGTTCAAGACGGAGCTGGAGCTGTCCGCTGGGGTGTGGACTGACGTGACCGCGGACGTGCGTTCCAATGCACCCATCCAAGCCAGCTACGGCATATTCGGGCACGGGCCCCTCGACCGGACGGCCGGTGAGGGGA
>ERZ1292632.2068-Hain-H43-01um-R2-2068-length-17617-cov-8_pt1 | contig 17617 bp, 23 predicted proteins | sample MGYA00564407_ERZ1292632 | MGnify/ENA primary metagenome ERZ1292632 (study PRJEB36523, sample SAMEA6512637) | groundwater metagenome | collected 2019-01-08 | study: AquaDiva: Metagenomics assemblies of 32 groundwater samples | reverse complement strand
ATTGAGCCATCTTCCGGGATCGAACCGGAGACCTACGCGTTACGAGTGCGTCGCTCTACCAACTGAGCTAAGATGGCTTACAAAAAAAACTGAGCCCCGCCACAGGCGGGCAGGTGTCTTGGCTTTCTGAAACGCTTTCTATCGTACGGTAAAAAGACTTTTTTATCAACTCACACCTTTCGAGAGACAGGAAAATGTGGTATATTGTCACACATGGAAGGAATGCAAGAAAAAGTACAAGTTCTTCGACAAAAACTCCTGCATTTGCAGGACTATCTTTGACTGGGAGAAAAAAGAAGCCCGTATCCAATCACTGAAACAAGAAAGTGATGCTCCAAATTTTTGGGATGATCCCCAAAAAGCGGGGCGCGTGATGCAGGAACTAGAAGTTCTCAGACAACAGCGAGCCTCTTTTGAGACTATCGAGCATGACCTTCAAAGTTTGGAGGAGCTTTCTTCTTTGGAAAACCTTTCCGAAAGTGAAGTTTCTGAATTAGAGAAAGCATACACAAACGCTGAGAATGCAGTAGAAGAAAGAGAGTGGGATGTCCTTCTCGGGGGGGAATACGACATCAAAAGCGCTCTTTTGACTATCAGAAGTGGTGCCGGAGGAGTAGACGCTCAGGATTGGGCAGAAATGCTTCTTCGGATGTACCTTCGGTATTGCGAGCGCTCTACAGGTATGCGTGCCAAAGTCATCGAGGAATCTCGGGGACAAGAAGCAGGAATCAAAAGCGCTACGATTCAGATTGAGGGCAATTATGCTTACGGATTCATGAAGGGTGAAGCGGGAATCCATCGCCTTGTGCGACTTTCTCCTTTTAATGCCAAGAATCTCCGTCAGACATCCTTTGCATCAGTAGAAGTCATGCCGGTTATCGAAGATGATGCCACAGTTGCACTCACCGCTGATGAACTCCGCATCGATACCTATCGAGCATCTGGTGCCGGAGGACAACACGTCAACAAAACAGAAAGTGCTGTACGTGTCACACATATTCCTACTGGTATTGTCGCGGCATCTCAAAGTGAACGCTCTCAGTTGCAGAACAAAGAAGAAGCTATGAAAATGCTTCGTTCTAAACTCGCTCAAAGAAAAATCGAGGAACAAGAAAAAGAAAAACAAGAACTCCGCGGTGAATACAAGAGTGCTGAATGGGGGAATCAGATTCGCTCATATGTCCTTCAGCCATACACACTTGTTAAAGACCATCGCACCAAGACCGAAACAAGTGACGCAGCCGGAGTACTTGATGGAAATATTCAGATGTTTATCGAAAGCGAACTCCGCTTTCTTAATACAAATTAAAACAAATTTTTTCAAACGACTATGCCAGACTTGCAACCTATCATCCGCTTTGAAAACGTTACCAAGGCGTTTCCACCAGATAATCGTGTTCTTGAAAATCTCTCGTTTTCAATTATGCCTGGAGAGTTCGTCTCTTTGGTTGGTGCGAGTGGTGAAGGAAAGTCTACTTTGCTCAAGCTTATCTACGCCGAAGAGGTTCCTTCAGAAGGTGAAGTGTACTTCAACGAACGTCCTATTTCAAAAATCAACCGTAAGCACCTCCCATTCTTTCGCCGCAATATTGGAACCGTGTTTCAGGATTACAAACTCCTCCCACAAAAGACTGCTTTTGAGAATGTTGCCTACGCACTCGAAGTAGACGGGCGAGAAACCGATGAAATCAATGCCGAAGTACCAGAAATCCTTGAGATTGTTGGTCTCGGAAACAAAATGCACAAATTTCCGAAGCAACTCTCCGGTGGTGAACAACAGAGAGTCTCTTTGGCGCGCGCCCTGATTCATCGTCCAAAAGTAATCATTGCTGATGAACCAACCGGAAACCTTGATCCGCATTCTACTGAAGAAATTATTCGTCTCCTCCAAGAAATCAATTCTTTTGGAACAACAGTGATCCTGGCTACCCACAACAAAGGAATTGTTGATCACCTTGGCAAGCGTGTTATTGCTCTAAACGATGGAGCGATTGTCAGTGACGAACACAAAGGAAAATACGTGACTTCCACGCCAACACTCAACAAACAACCAATACAAAAGGTCTAACGAGAAACGCTATGAAAATTTTAAAGCTCTGGAGAACATTTAAAGAAGGAATGCTCAATTTCAAAAGAAATGGCTGGCTTTCTTTTGCAACCGTAAGTATTTTGACTCTTTCGCTCTTCATCGTTAGCCTTTCGGCGCTCCTTGGACTTACTACACACCTCGTGCTTCAAAACATGAAGGAAAAAGTAACCGTGAGTGTTTCTTTTAATCCAGATGTTAAAGAAGAAAGAATCCTGGAAATCAAAGATGAACTTTCAAAATACACAAAAGAAATTTCATCGGTACAGTACATCTCTCGTGATAAGGCATTGGAAGATTTCATCGCTCAAAGCGGGAATGATCCTGTGATTACTCAAGCTATCGAAGAAATTGGAGAGAATCCGCTTCTCGCATCTTTGGTTATCAAAGCAGTTACACCAGAAAATTATCCACTCATTGTTGATCAAATTGAGAGCTCTACCTTTCAAAATGACATCAGTCGTATCAACTATGAACGAAACAAGAAGATTTTTGAACGCCTCGAAAAGATTAATACTGCTACCAGAAAAGCCGGCTTGTTCCTTGGAACCATGTTCATCTTTATCGCCATTCTCATAACCTTCAATACGATTCGTATCACGATCTACTCACATCGTCAGGAATTTGAAATCATGCGTCTGGTAGGAGCTTCAAACCTGTACGTTCGTACTCCGTATGTCTTTGAAGGAGTCCTCTATGGTCTCTCGGCTGCGATATTTACCATGTTGTTCCTCTTTGGTATTGCGTACTACATCGCACCGCTTACTCAGGGAGCTATTCCTCAGGGTAACTTCATGAATCTCTACCTAAACAACTTCTTTATTATCCTTGGATCCCTTATCTTCCTCGGTATCTTCCTTGGAGTACTCAGTAGTATCCTGGCTATTAAGCGCTACTTGAAAGCATAAAGAGTCCCAAACAAAGAGAGCCTTTCCTTGACGGAGAGGCTTTTTTTGTCTATTCTAAGCTCTTTAGTAGCTTACCAACTTCAACTAGCACCCAGAGAAGGGGAACAAAGCCATGGCTTTGGAAAGACTCATCCGGGTGCTCCGTTCGCACCAGGAAGATCCGAATCGGATCTATGATATCTATCGGGCCGCCTTCGCTTGTGGAAGTCCCGAGCACGGCCTCCTGATGGAGTCACTCGAAACCTGTGATCAGGCTCATCAGGGCCAGATCAGGCATCTCACGGGCGAAGAGTACGCCAATCACCCCAAGATCGTCAGTGGAGGCATCCTAGGCGAGTACCTCTGTTCTACGGATGTGAACGAACTCTCAGGAGCAAACGTTCATGACGTTCCCGAGGACAACCTGAAGTGGCCCTACGCAAGACTTGCCGGCAGGCTTGGAAGCGAAGTGGCCACGATCGCCGACTGGTGCAACCGCAACCGGTTCAAGCACATCCTCGACAAAGACGAACGTGACCAGCGTTTCCTAGAGAACCTGCTCTTGGTTGCGCCTATCACGCCAGTCCGCATCAAAGTCGCGGAAAAGTTGCACAACGCAATGACTCCATACAAACTCGGTGACGACGCTTGGGTGGAGGAAGAGATCTGTTGCATCCAAACCTACTACCTGGCCATGTCCAAGAAGTGTGGCGGGATGCTCTACAACGAGCTCATCGAGGTTATCGAAGCATTGAAACGCCGAGAGTGCCTCCTTCCGCCAATCAAGCCGAAGGCAGACTAACTGCCGAAAAGAATCTCTTCAAAAAGCCTCTGCCGGGGCCAACTCAGCCGCTCTTCGAAACTCCTTTCGGAAAGCGGCTTTTCTCTTGAAAAAATCCGAGAATCGTGTAGAATAGGGAAAGTTTTCAAAATACTTCTGGGGAGTAGCCAAGCGGTAAGGCAATAGGTTCTGGTCCTATCATGCGGGGGTTCGAATCCCTCCTCCCCAACAAATAAAAGAAGTCGGCCAATTGGTCGGCTTTTTTGTTTATCGAGAGGGGTTCGAACAGGAAGGGGGTCGGGGAAACACTTGTTTCTCAGTTTGGGGTGACCCGAAGGGGCTAGAGGGCGGAAGTCCTATAGAACGCAACGAAGCGAGTAGTTCAATCCCTCCTCCTCAATCAGATTCAAGTTTTTATCCTGAAAGAATTCCGAGCTTTATCTTTATATCCCTCTCTAGTTCAGAGGGGATGTAATTTGTTTGAGTAGATACAGACAGGAAGGGAAGGTTTACAGAGGACCAAAGCTCCCTAAGAAACCTGTCTCTTTCTTGAGTTTTTTTCTCCTCATGATTCCAGCCATCCAACTCAATAACCAAGACTGGTTGAGTAGTTTCTTTTTCACAAAGAACAAAATCTACATGCTTAGCTTGTATCTTATTCTTTAGAAGTGTTTTTTGTTTGAATGCAAGCCCCTTAGGAATTCGTACAAGCTCCATAACGCTAACTTGGGGGAAAATATCATATCGATTGTCTACCACTTCTTTGAGAGTTTTATAGAAGATCTTCTCGCTTTCTGTCATCAAAGAAGGTTTTGCTTCATACAAAAAAGGAGTAGTCTGTTTTCTATCAAGAAACACCTTAAGTAGTTTAAGGGAAACAAGGAATAGAAATGCAACTACAAGAAGTGTAACTGTCTGCATAATATATACAAAAAAGTCCTTCGTCGTTGGCTACTCTTGCGAATAGCCCGCCTAACCTTTCGGGAAGGAACCATGAACAAGTACCGATCAGGAGACAGTGTTCATGGTTACGGATCTAAACCATGCCATAGCAAAAGCTACAGTTTAGGCATATAATTTAGTTGTTATTTAGATTGTAACATATACTTGAAACTAGATTAAAAGACTTAAAAAGTCTTTTAGATTAAGAAAATAATGCCTCAAGAAAAAAGAAATTTTGATTTTTTATTTGATTCATCTGGAAGATGGATCGGTTTTAGAGTTGGGAGATATATCTATGATTCAGAAGTACAGTGGATTGGATGGTTACCCTGGAATGATGAAGAGGTAGTAGATATTCACGGAAATTACTTAGGGCATATCTTTACTGGGTTTAATACAAGTGACAAAAGATTATTAAAAAAATATTTTACTCCTTACAGAGGCTATCCGGGTTATCCAGGCTATCCGGGTTATCCAGGCTATCCGGGTTATCCAGGCTACGCGAGTTATATCTATATCCCAGGAACTCAAGACATAGAGTTGCAAAAAAGATAACCTGAATACCTATGGCTACTAAAGCTCTTACAAAGAAAAAAGTTGTAAAGAAAGCTACGAAGAAAAAGTTTGTCTATACAATTACCATACCTAAAAGTGGACATCTTAAAAATTCAAAGAAGATTTTTCAAAGAAGTGTTGATGCTGTAAATAACTTCTATGACACATATTCAGATGGAACTCCGGGAGCGCCTACTCATCAAAAACAAGATCTTTTAAGAGCAACCGTAATCTTTGCTTGTGCGGGTCTAGATAGTATTTTAAAAACTCTTGTAGAAGACTGCTTAGAAGAAGTTATAAATCAAAGTGAGGGCGCAGAAAAAAGCTTTAAAGATTTTATAGAAAAAAGAATAAAAAATAAGAATCACTCCTCAAGAAACTCTATAAAACAAAAAGAAGAGAATCCTTTTAATGATTTTGATTACTCTTTTCTGAGCTCAATTTTATGTAGCTCGGACCCTAGAACTGTTTTATTAGAAAAATACAAAAAGAATTTTAGCGGGAGTTTACAATCTGCTGAAGAGGTATTCCGTGTCGGAGCAGCTTTTGAATTAGAAACAAAAAAGATTATAGAAGGTACTTCCGAGGCGGACTTTAAAAAAGCTTTTGAAATAAGGAATAAAATTACTCATGAACTAGATATTACTTTAAAATCAACTGATAAATGGGATACAAAAAAAAGAACTGTCGGAGAAATTACAAAATCTTGTGAGTCTGTTTTTCAAGTTATTCAAAACTTTCTAAATGAATTAGAAAAAAAAGTTGAAGCAAAAAAACATGAATCGGTCTAGGGTAAAATCATCTTGCCTAACAAGTAAGATTGATGGTGATTTAAGGCTATCTATATAATTAATAAGGTCATGGAAAAATTATTTAATGAATCAATAAAATATCTAAAAGATTACTCCTTGAGTTCCTCCTTAAATTCAGAAGAAAAAAGATCTCTCTTAGAAGCAATCGCTAGACTCAATGTTATAAAAAAGCAAAATTTTGTAATTATTAAAGCTAACGACTCACTACTAAAGAGAGATCCCGGTCTTATCAGAGCAGAGGCTTATTTTAATGATGAAAAAACACTATTAGAAACTCTTAATGAGGCTGCAAAAAAAGATCCTGAATTAGCAAAATTTTTAGCTTCAACTGGTGGGAAGTTAAATAAAATTTCTTCAGCAAAAGCTAGATTTTATGATTTAGGTGACTTAAAAGAATCTGACGTTAATCAAGAAGAGGTGGTGCAATTACATTTAGAGAGCGAATCTTACTATCACAATATGTGGGCGGTAAAAAAAAGACTAAATCAGATACCGGGATTTAAAAAGTTTAATCCTATTGGCGTAAGGGACGTAAGGAATCATCTTATAGAACATATCGAAGGGAAAGATAGTCTAGCTCAAATATATTCATTCGGAATTGCTACAGATGGACCAGTTATGAGACCAACTAAACCAGTAGGCATCAAAGCACCCCATGATCTTGGCTTAAAACCTAACACGGAGCAGTTTTTATTAGAAATAATAAAAACTATCAGAGATTCAGCGTAAAAATAAAGTGCTTTTAGCATTGTAAATAAGTTCCAACATCGTCTCATAGCCTCAACAAGTTTATGAAAATTATCTCACTAAATACCTGGGCAGGAAGAATCCATCAACCGCTAATGGATTTTTTTAAAAAGAACAAAGATATTGATATCTTTTGTCTTCAGGAAATCTATCACGAAGCAGAGGGGAAAGAACCAGACGCTCGCTCAGAAGATGCGCACAATTTATTCATAGACATTAAAAATGCTTTACCCTTATACGAAGGGTACTTTAGGCCAGCTTTTGAAGATTTCTATGGTCAAGCAATATTTATTCGTAAAAATATTACCATTGAAGAAGAGGGGGATGTCTTTATATTCGAAAATAATAACCCCGAACAAAGGGGGATTCATAGTAGGAACCTCCAATATATTCGACTAAACATAAGTGGAAAACCTACTCTTATCGCAAATGTTCATGGACTTTGGAATGGCCAAGGAAAAACAGATACACCAGATCGTTTAGAGCAGTCTCGAAAAATCTCTGAATTCCTAAACAAGAGTAGTGATCAGAAGATTCTCTGTGGAGACTTTAATCTCAGTCCTGATACTGAGAGCCTAGCTATCGTAGAGAAAGGAATGAGAAATTTAGTAAAGGAGCATGGGATTACTTCTACTCGTACAAGCTTTTATGACAAGGAAAATAAATTCGCAGATTATATCCTTGTTTCCTCAGAAGTAATCGTTAAAGACTTTAGAGTCCTTCCAGACGAAGTATCTGATCACTCTCCACTCCTCATAGAAATTGAATAAAAAATCTCAACACAAAGCTCCAACCAATACGCGTTATGATTACTCGGTTGTCTGAAAATAAGCTTCGACTCTTGGAACTGGAAAAAGAGGGTGGCTTTGTATTTCATGGGAGTGGAGTAGCCTTGGATTCGTTAGAACCACGCCAAGCGTACAACTTTGAAAACGAGAAACAAGAACTTGATGGAATTCCCGCTGTCTATGCCTCTGACAAAGTAGAATACGCCATTTTCATGGCTCTTATCAACGAAATAAATTGTCCATCTGGTTATAGATCCGGGTCAGGAACAATAGATGGAAAGCTTATATTTAGAGCGAGCCAAGATACACTTTCGCAGATTTCTGAAGATGCTTCCGGATGGGTATATGTTTTTAAAAAAGAACAATTTCAACAACGGGACAACAATGGGGTAGAATTCATAAGTACTCAATCAGTCACGCCTCTAGAACGAATCCAAGTAAGGAAAGAGGATTTACCTCAAAATATCGAGCTTTTTAATTAAGTTCCATTTAGTGTAATTTGTAGATCTATGAAAATCTTTGTGGCTCACGCGAGCAATTTCGACTTTATACATAAACTCTATCTGCCGCTTCAAAACTCTTCTCTTGGCCAAAAACACGAATTCTACTTCCCCAAAGAAAAGGGTTACGAAACGGTGACAAAAGAAGTGATCAAAAGTTGCGACCTTATCCTAGCGGAAGTATCACTGCCCTCAACAGGTCAAGGAATAGAACTTGGCTGGGCAGATATATTCAATATCCCTATTCTTTGTATATCAGAAGAGGGGAGTAGTATTTCTGGATCCCTTGGATTCGTAACCAAAAAATTCATTACGTACAGTGACTCGACTGATATGATAGAAAAAATAGAAACCTTCTTAGTAAAAAATAATTAAACTATTCCCTTAATTTTATGATTGATCATGTATCCCTCAACGTAAGTAATCTTGAGAAAAGTCGAGATTTCTATCGGGAAGCTCTGAAACCCCTGGGCTATACTGTTGTTTTGGATATTGCAGACATTGAAAGCTGGGGACTCGGTATCAAAGGTTGCAGTATCGGCGAAAATAACGAAACAAGACTCTGGCTTTCCGGAGATGATGCGGTTGCTAAATGCCATATTGCTTTCTGTGCTAAAAGTGAGGAGGAGGTAAAGAGTTTTCATGAGGCAGGAATCAAAGCAGGAGGAAAAGATAACGGAGCGCCTGGTCCACGTCCAGATTACGGAGAACACTACTACGGTGCCTTTGTCATTGATCCGGATGGAAACAATATTGAAGTGGTTTTCCGAGGGTAAATCTTCCAGCAAAAAAATAGATTTTGTGGTATAATAGAGGTAGAACCTTGTAAAATATCTTTTGGTCGATAGCATATTTCGACAAGGAAGTTCCTTTTCGTTCATCCTTAATCTCTAAATCATTTAAGACACGAGTATTATGGAAGCAACAAAATCACTCTATAAAGGCGCTCAGATTGTCTGGTACCTCCTGACGATTATCGAAGCCGTACTTCTTCTTCGATTCGTCCTAAGACTCCTTCAGGCAAATCCTGGTGCAGGGTTTACAGATTTCGTCTATGGATTTTCCGGTCTCTTTACGGGCCCATTTGAAGCCGTATTTCGAAATCTCTACGTTGAAGGAAGCGTATTCGAATGGACAACACTCCTCGCGATGCTTGTCTATTGGATCATTGCTATCGGCATAGTCAGACTTTTGGCTATGGGTCGCCCAGTCAGTTCGACTGAGGCACAAGAAAAACTTGGATCACAAGACCAAATATAAGCGGGCATAAAAACTCGTTTTATAACTATTAAAAACACATATATGGGTATTCTACTTTGGATTATTTTTGGAGCCCTTGTCGGTTGGATCGCTTCAATGGTAATGGGCACAGATGCTAACCAAGGCGCTATATTAAATATCGTTGTTGGTATCGTTGGCGCAGTCGTTGGTGGATACGTCATGAGTTTCTTTGGAGAAACCGGTGTCACCGGATTCAACCTCTACAGTTTTCTCGTCGCGCTTTTGGGAGCTGTCATCTTGATCGCTATCGTCAAAGCATTCCGGAAATAGTCTTTCGAGACAAACAAAAAACTGCCTCTTCTGGGGCAGTTTTTTCTATTCTACAATTTCGTTGATATCGGATTCTTCCAGATCACCTTTTACTTTTTTTACTGAAAGACTGACGCTTTGTTTATCTAGTACCTTCGCCTTGGCAACGGCACCCTTGGCTTCTGCTGGTAGTACTGCCAAAATATTTCGCAAAGCAACGCCATCGACTTTAAGTACGCTCTCCCATTTATCCAGAGGCTCAAGAATCTCGCGCAGTCTTTGTTCGTCGTATTTGTAGGTAGCCCGAAGAGACTTACCAATAATGCCATTTTCTCCAAAAACCCGCTCAACGCCTTCTTGTTCCATATACTCTAATATCCGAGCCTGAAGCTTGGCGATACGCTGTTTTTCTTCACTCAATTTTGATTTGAGATCCAAATACTCTCCGATGGTTTCTTTGACTTCATCAGTATCAATCTTCCTCGTTTCAGCAAACTTATGCTTCCAGAGTGGGCAAATCTTTTGATACCCGCACCAGTCACAAAGAGGGGAGAGGATTGGTTCAAACTTTTCTTCTTCAATCGCTTTAATAACATCCAAAAAAGTATCCTCGAGAGTAGCCATCTGCTCTAAGGTGCGCTTGGAAGAAAGCTTTACTCCGTGTTTTAAGTAATACAAACTTACCGTAATCTTGTCGAGGTTTTCTATTTCTTTTGGATAACGATTCAAAAAAGCCTTGAGGTAAATTGAAAGCTGAATATCGTTATCTACCTTTTCCTGAGAAGGCATCTTTTTCGTCGTTTTGTAATCGATAATTTCGTATCCTTCAGCTGTTTTGTCGATACGATCGATAATACCAGAAACGATATGCTTTCCTCTTTCTTCGTCGCCTATTTCAATCGCAAAACGACTCTCCAGATCAACGATAGTGTAATCGGCTGGTTTATGGGTCGCGTAATAATTTTGAATCATCTGGACGCCTTGAGTGAACGCTGAGCGCTCTTCCATCTCATCTTCAAATACTTCGCTGTTCCAATTACGAGAATAAAAATCGATAGCCTGTTCCAAAGTAGGAAGAAGGAGGCTGGGGGCATGAATATAGTGCATGACGGAATGCAAAAGCGTTCCAAAAACAGCCTCTTTTGATTTTGGCTCTTTGATACCGTCAACATGCTGAAATTTGTATTTCAGGGGACAAGTCTGATAGGTTCCAAGACTGGAATACGAGATGCGCATACGGTTTTTTCTTGTCTTCTATGGTACCATATTTTTCTTCTGTATGAAAGTTTAGTAAACAAGTTCTGTTAGGGGATTGTGACAGTTTTCTATTTGACAGGGGAAAAGTTTTTCCTCTTTTTTGTGGTACTCTTTCAGTACGAGCAACGTCTCGAATTTTTAAAACAGCAACAGACATCCTGAGGGAGGATGCTATGGGACAGATGGCTCCCTGTACTCCTGCGATGCTCGCGTTTCTCTTCGAAGAGCCCGCAGATATAACAGAGGCTCCGCATTGTCACTGCGGAGAAATGATGGTCAGACTCAACCGGGTCTACCACTGCACGGGGTGCGACAACACAAGGAGGAGACGCTATGGGCATCCTGTATATCCTCTGGTTTAGGGTCGTAGCCCAAGACTGGATGGACTACTGGTCATGGCGGTGACCATCCACATCTGCGCAACGAGCGCAACCAACTGGGAGGAGAAATAAAAATGAAAAAATCTCCTCTCCCTCTCATCGGAAACAAAGCATTTTGCTTCTAACGATAGGGAACTTCTTAAAAAGGCTTGTTTTAAGCTTTTCTTTCGGAATAATAGGAAAAAGGGATAAGACGTGTTATACTACTTGCAGATAAGTAAGTACTTTCCCTCGCGCGACAATAGAATACCAGAAATTTCCAACTACTTTGGATACGAAACGAACGCACGGAGGGACGGTCTACGTGCTTTTTTTGTGCCAAAATTTTATCCGCCACTATTTTCCTACACATATGTTGAACCTTGACCTCCGTATTACAAAACAAGAGATTAACAAGATGTCTCCTGCAGGCAAAGAAAAGATGAAAGAACTCTTGATGGATAATGACGCTATCGAGCTCTCTATCGATCATCAAGGCTATGCGGTTTCGATTACTGATAGACTAGCGGAAAACGTTCTCCGTAACTATCTCACCGAAAATCGTTACGCCAAAAGTATCACCAAAGATATGGGTGTACCAGAACTTTGGAGAGAAGTAAAAGACATGCTCAAAAAGAAATAATACTGCTCTTTTCAAGAATTTTCTTTTCCCGAAAACATCCGTTCTCGGGATTTTTTTATTGACTGGAACACTCTTTTCTGGCATTCTAGATCGTTAGCTACTTAACAACCTCAAGCAAAAACCCTGGGAGACCACAAATGTCCTTCTTCGACAATTCGCCCGGCTTCATGCTGGACAAGATCATCCTCGCTTCCAAGCAAGAGGGGCGAAACCTCCAAATGCCCGGCGACGGTCGCTATCAACCCGAAGAGCTTCGGCCCTTCCTCGGCTACGACCAGCAGGCTTCCTGGCTCATCCTCGTCGAATACGAGTGGCTCCAGGTGCTCTGCGAACTGGGAGTGATTCCCAGAGAAGAATGGGAGCTCTTCACTCCTGCTCTCTTTGAGCGTCTTGTCGTCAACATCTCGACGACGCTCCAAGACAAGAAGGAGCGGGACACGAACCACGACATCATCGCACTCACCTCCCTCATGAAGGAGATTCTGCCGGAACCGCTCCACAAGTGGCTTCACTTCTGTGCGACGTCCTACGACATCATCAACACCGCCTACGCGCTCCAGATCAAGGAGACGTTTCGACGGGTCGTCTGGCCAGCACTCGTCGAGCTCGACACGCTCTGGCGAGAACAGATCAAACTTCATGCAGCGACGCTCCAAGCGGGACGGACACATCTCCAGACGGCGCTTCCGATCACGGTCGGGTGCTGGCTGGCGAATCTCCACAACCGGTTTGCCGAAGTCTCCAACCACGCCCTCAATCTTTCCGGAGAAGTTCCTGGAAAGTTCAGTGGCGCCGTCGGCACCTCGGCGTCTCAAGCAGTTCTCCTGCCCGATCTTTCCGGGGAGGGGAGACTGCTCAGTAACCTTGGGCTCCTCGATCCTGGGGTCAGCACGCAGATCACGCCTCCCGAAGGTGCAGCTCGTTTCTATTTCGAGCTTGTGCTTCTCTCCGGCGTGCTCGGCAACCTCGGCGAAGACGTTCGTATCCTGCAAAGTTCTCCGTTCGGCGAGCTCAAGACCGCAAGCTCTACGTCGTCGGCTATGTCTCACAAGACAGGAAATCCGATCGCCGCGGAACAGCTGGCCGGCATGCACACGACCGTTCTCGCTGAGAACCTCAAAGTGCAACTCAATCTGGTGAGCGATCTCCAGCGTGACCTGCGCGGTTCGAGCGTGATGCGGAGCTACTCTGCGGTCATGGTCTACACGTTCCAGCAGATCAAGACCGCCATCAGGCTTCTGAAGAGCCTCGTGGTGGACCCTGTCTGCTGTGGCGTGAACTTCCGAAAGTCCGGACGCCTGGTTACGGCAGAACTCCTTCATCTCGAACTCCAACGCCTCGGCTTCCCCGATGCCCACAAGTTCGTGAATGAGAAGATCGTCCCCAAGGCCATAGAAGCTGGAAAGAGCCTTGGTGAATTCTTCCCGGAAATCATCGACGCCACCCGGTACAACGAGGAACTCTACCATCGGGTACAAAAGGCTCTGCCGGAAAGCCCGATCATCCAGTACCTCAAGGAGCCGAACCTCTACATCGGCCAAGCGATCCAGATCGCCGAAAAAGAAGCAGGTAACAATCTCGCTTTGCTTGAATAAATAAAGGGAGCAAAGACTCCCAAAGACACATAACCTTCCCGTGGAAGCCAACTGGCTGACGCGGGATTTTTCTTTCTTGATCAAAGAAGTTATTAGTGTTATCTTTCTCTCTTCTTTGACAACCGAAAGTTACACAATGCCGAACCCGACAAAACACCTCAACGATCTTGGTCTTTGGCCAAAATCAGAACTTCCTACCCAAGATGTGAGAAAAGTGCTTATACATCTCACGCAACCCGGAAACCCACGGCTCTATGTGGAGAGCGTTGGAAAGTGGAGCTTCCGAAGCTCTCTTAGTAACAGCGAGCATACTCCTGGCTGGCCAACAATGATTGGAAGTCAAGATGTTATTCGAAGGGGGCTCGTAGAGCTCGACCCAGAATTGATCGGGAGCACGCTTCGCACCATCAGAGCGTACCGAATCTCGGACAAGGGAAGGGAAGCGCTTGCTCAAATGGAAGCCTACGAGGTTCTCGCAAAACTCATCAACAAAGAAGTCCCGAAAATCCTCGAACGTCAAAGAAGGATATTCGGCGCCAAGCCTCCTGCCTAGTAGCAAACGCGACCGGCAGGACTTTTTTTATATAACGGGTATACAAGGGCAAGCCCTGGACCTAAAGGTCCCTCCGTGGCAAGCCACGGGATATTTACCCGATTTTACCGGCACTTCGTTCGGAAACGAAAGTGCGCTTTCGTTTCGCTCACTTCGTTTGGTAATAAAAAAATCCGCCGCACAGTCTTGGTTAAGACCGGCGGCGGAAGGAAATCAAACAAAACGGAGAGGTTTCGCGAAACTCTAGGCGAGTTCGCGGACCTCGATGTTGACGCAGAAGCGCTCCTTCTTCGCCTTGCCGAAGGCGTAGACGAGCGTCACCGTGTCCACGATCAAACGCCAGACGAAGGCGAAGCCTTCACGGACGATGATGAGGGCCAGATGAAGGAGCATGATGCTCTCAGGAACCGGCCGAGGTTCTCGGTCCGCTTTCGGAAACATCCTGTTGAGGAAGCTCCGGAGACCGGCCAGCGCTTCCGCACCGGCCAGATAACAGGCATAGGCGGAAAGGCCGGTGAGAACCGCGAGTGTCAGCCAGATGAGGCCGACCCCGATGTTCTTCGGGAGGCCCTGCCAGAACTGGATGCGCTCTTGTTCGCGGAGCCGAGCTTGTTCGGCTTGGTACTCCGCTTCGGAAGCGTCTTGCGCTTCCATGGCAGCCAGCTCTTCGGCTTGGGCCGTGGCTTGTTCTTGCTTCAGCCGCTTCACCTCTTCAGGATGCGCCCGCTCCCAGGCTTGTCGCTCTGCGACTTCACGCTGGTAGGCGAGATCGGCTTCTTTTTGCCACCTCGCCTGATCGGCTTGGTAGCGAGCCTGCTCGATCTGCTCGGCCCGGTAGTTGTCCCAGGCTTGCGTGACGAGATAGGTTCCGCCGACGCTGACACCGCCGAGAAGGACGATGAGGAGCGAGGCGATGAGAGTGTTCAGAGCGAACCTTCTCACCTTGGGTTGACGCTTCAGGTAGTCGCGGACCATCTTGATGAAGGTGGCGATCGGCCAGATGATGACGTAGTAGATCGGGGCGGCGATGAGCCACTCGACGACGAACTGCAGGAGCTTGATCGTCGAATAGGCGAAAAGCGCCCACACCACCGACCAGAAATAGGGGCAGATGGAGACGTGGCCGGCCTTGAGGCGCTCCGAGAGGAGGAAGGCCTTGCGGTGACTGAACCGCTCTTTGACGTCGGCCCAGTACTTTTCGCGTTCGAATTCCGAGAGATCCTTCCTGAAGTTGAGAGGCATCTCGATCATCATGTCGGCCCAGTAGCGGTCGCGGATGTAGGCCTGTGCGAAAAGACGCATGTGCCAGGACTTGAGAGAGACTTGCATCTGAGGGTTTCTCCGTTCGATTCAATTGCCAAAATAACTCTAAAACCAGAGTGGTTTCGTTGCGTGCATAATAGCACAAAATGATCATTTTGTCAATACAAATAAGGCTTTGTATGAGCTCTTATTTGGTAAAACTCTGAGGGAGAGCTGTGAAGAAAATATGTTATTTTAGAACCATGAAAGTTGTTATATACTGGATTCATCAAAAAGAATCTAAAAAAATAAATAAAGCTCTATGCAAAAGTTACAACTTTCCATTGATATACACGCACCAAAAGAGAAAGTGTGGGACACTGTCATTTCCGATGCCACCTATCGAGAGTGGACTTCGGTTTTTAGTCCTGGATCTTATTTTGAAGGAAGCTGGGACAAGGGTTCAAAAATTTTATTTCTTGGACCTGATCCAGAAACAGGAGAAGTAGGGGGTATGGTAAGTCGTATCGCTGATAACCGACCCTATGAATTTCTCTCTGTAGAACATCTTGGTATCTACAAAAACGGAATTGAAGATACTGAGAGCGAAGAAGCAAAAAAGTGGGCTCCTGCATACGAAAATTATTCTTTTGAAGAAAAGGATGGAGTAACCACGTTCAGTCTTGATATGGATATTGAAGACAGCTACAAGGAATCCATGGAAGGAATGTGGAAAGAGGCGCTCGAAAAGCTAAAAGCACTTTCTGAAAAGTAATTCTTTGTTCTTATAAAACCTATGCAAAAAATTATTCCACATCTTTGGTTCGACAAAGAAGCAAAGGAAGCCGCCGAGTTTTATACATCTGTTTTTCCTGATTCAAAAATCACAAACGCATCAGTGATTCATGACACACCATCAGGGGATTGTGACATTCTCTCTTTTGATGTGATGGGGTATTCGTTTATGTCTATTAGTGCCGGTCCATATTTCAAACTCAATCCCTCCATTTCCTTGATGGTCAATTTTGATCCTTCGGTAGACAAAGAGGCTGCAACAAAAATTGATACCATCTGGAACAAGCTTGTAGAAGGTGGAAAGATTCTCATGCCTCTCGACACATATCCTTTCAGTGAACGCTACGGATGGGTTCAAGATAAATATGGTCTTTCTTGGCAACTCATCCTTACAAAACCTGAAGGAGAAAAACGTCCTGCTATCATACCAAGCATGCTTTTTGTAGGAGATGTCTGTGGCAAAGCAGAAGAAGCAACTGATTTTTATCTTTCTGTGTTTAAAAATTCAAAGCGAGGCATGATCGCTCGATATGGAACAGACAACCCATCTGAAAAAGCAGAGAATGTAATGTTCACGGATTTCCAAATTGAAGGACAATGGTTCGCAGCTATGGATAGTGGTCAGAAGCATGAATTTGCATTTAATGAAGCTCTTTCTTTCATAGTCCGTTGTGAGAATCAAGAAGAGATTGATTATTACTGGGAAAAGCTTTCTGCAGTCCCCGAAGCAGAACAATGCGGTTGGCTCAAAGACAAATATGGAGTTTCTTGGCAGATCACCCCATTTGTTATGGATGAATATATGAAAGGAACTCCAGAGCAAGTTGAACGCGTGACCAAAGCCTTCTTGCAAATGAAAAAATTTGATCTCGCTACTTTGGAACAGGCCTACAAAGGAAACTAACAAACCTTGAACAGAAAACTTCCCGTGAAAACTACTTGGTAATCACGGGATTTTTTATACAAGAGCATTGACAGAAGTAAAGTTATATGACATAAATAGTTATGTTATTTTACAATACTTTCGTAACCAAGGGGATGCTTTTGTCATGATTTTCCAAGCTTTAGTGAACAAATGCCTGCCAAAGAAATTTCTTCTGAAGGGCGACTTCCACGAACATTTCAAATTTTCGCCCCATCAAATACAAGAGGGCTGGGCTCAAAAAGAAGCCCTTATCCTACTCGTCGCTTCTGCTACGGTTCTCGTAGAAAAAGCTCAGTTTTATAGGGAGGTCCCGAAAAATAACTGGCGACGAGACGACTACATGCAAGCACGAAATAGTTATCAAGCCAAAGTCGACTTGATCAACTACTACTTACCAGGATTCCTTGCGGATATTCCGCACTGGTCAGAACTTCCTCCCTATCTCGAGCGCCTGATGCGTGGCGAGAAAATGAACATCGTACTGTCCCCGAGACAACTCGAAGCTGACGCCGCGTAAACCCAGAAACACTCAAACGAAGGACACTTCCTCATGATGAACCGTGTGCAAATCATCGCGGTCGATCCTACGACCCGGTCTGGGAAGATCCAGCTCTTCCTCG
>ERZ1292632.836-Hain-H43-01um-R2-836-length-33149-cov-18_pt2 | contig 17620 bp, 14 predicted proteins | sample MGYA00564407_ERZ1292632 | MGnify/ENA primary metagenome ERZ1292632 (study PRJEB36523, sample SAMEA6512637) | groundwater metagenome | collected 2019-01-08 | study: AquaDiva: Metagenomics assemblies of 32 groundwater samples | reverse complement strand
CGCCGGAGCTTGTGGCTGACGTCATGGAAAAAGGAATTATTATTTCCGGAGGCGGGGCTCATATTTCATATCTTCCGGAATTTTTTAAAAGAACGCTCGGCGTCAATTCTTATGTCGCGGAAGAGCCGCTTTTCTGCGTTGCCAAAGGCACGGGGCTTATTTTGAACCACTTGGATATTTATAAGAGGACGTTGCTCAATAAACGGTAGGCGTTTATTGAAATTTTTAAAATACACCGCTCGGGTTAACCCGAGCGGTGTATTTTTTATTTGAGTAAATGGCGTTTGGAGAGTAAAATATAATAATGAATCAATATCAAAAAGAGTATGCGGGTTTTTTGGAAAAATTTTTGGTTCCGCAACCCTTCGGCAAGCTCATGGCAAGAAAGCCGTTGAAAGTTGTTTTTGATTGTTCCAACGGGGCGGCTGGTCCGATAATTGAGAGAATTATGAATTATGAATTACGAATTAAAAAGAAAAATAAATCCGCAATTCGCAATCCGCAATTTATAATCATCAATAGTAAACTTGACGGGAATTTTCCGGCGCACGGGCCGAATCCTTTGGTAAAAAATGCGATGGAGCAGATTAAAAAATCGGTTTTAAAACATAAGGCCGATTTGGGAGTTATTTTTGACGCGGATGGAGACCGCGCTTTTTTTATTGATGATAAAGGCAGGTTTGTTGACCCCGATGAAATCGCTTATTTATTGATATGGAGTTTGAAGCCGAAAAAAATCGTTTATGACGTCCGCACAGGCTGGCTAGTAAGAAGAATTATGAATAATGAATTAAGAATTAAAAATAAAAAAGGAAAAACCATACTTCATAATTCAAAATTCATAATTCACGAGAGTAGAGTCGGCCATTATTTCATTAAAAAACTAATGCGAGAAAAAGATATTGGATTCGGATGCGAGCAGTCAGGCCATTATTACTTCAAAAAGTTTTTTTATGCGGATTCGGGGATTTTGGCGGCTATTGAAGTTATTAACGCGGTTTCAAAACTGCCTTATAAATTTTCGGATTTTATTGATTTATTACCGCGTTATTTTCGTTCTGGCGAACTGAATATTAAAATGAATTATGAATTAGGAATTAAGAATTATGAATATTTATTAAAGCAAATTGAAAACAAATATAAAAATCGGGCAATAAAAATTTCCCGCATCGATGGATTAAGCATAGAATTCGGCGATTTCTGGTTTAATATCAGGCCTTCCAACACCGAACCGTTGGCGCGGCTCAATGTTGAAGCAATAGACAAAAAGACACTTGCCAAACAAACAAAGATATTGTTAGGATTGCTTAGAAAATAACGAATTTATGAACGAGGAAAATAAACAATTTAACGACGTATTGGGAAAAAAATTGACCATGAAAGACGTGGTTTCAGAAATCATCGGTTTTATGAAAGCCGACAGCCTGAGACAATACAAGCTGATAATCGGTTCCGATTCCCAAAGATTGGAAGACAAGTCGGCGGATTTTGTGACCGCTGTCGTTACGCACAGAGTAGGCAACGGCGGGCGATATTTTTGGCGGCGAATGAGCATGGGTAAATTTCATACGCTGCGCGACAGAATAATTCAGGAGGCCTTATTTTCAATTGATACAGCCAAAGAAATTTTAATCACATTGAAGGAATTTGATACGCCGGTGTTCAGTTTTGAAATTCACGTTGATGTCGGAGAAAACGGGCCAACCAAAGATATTATTCAGGAAGTTGTCGGCATGATTCGCGCCAATAATTTTGAAGTAAAAACAAAACCGTACAGTTATGCCGCGAGCAAGGTGGCGGATCGCCATGTCTAAAATAAATTTTAGACATGGAATTTTTAATTATTAATTTATAATTTCCAATAAATTTTTAATGAAACAATTTACAAACAGTTTGTAAATTTATTATTGAAACATTCAATGAAAATTGAAAAATGGAAATTGAAAATTTAATTTTAATATGATTGTTTTAGACATTGAGACAAAAAACACTTTTTTTGACGTTGGCAGAGATAATTTTAAAGATCTGGAGGTTTCTTTGGTTGGGATTTATTCCTACAAAACAGGGGAGTATTTTTCTTTTGACGAAAATCATTTAGCCGAGGCCGGCGAGATGTTTAAAAATTCCAAAGCGATTATCGGATTTAGTATCAATCGTTTTGACATTCCGGTTTTAAACAAACATTATGATTTTGATTTATTTTCAATTCCAAGAATTGATTTACTTGACGAGATTGAATTAAAAATCGGAAGGAGGGTGAGTTTGAATGCTTTGGCAAAAACCAATTTGGGCGTTGAAAAAACCCATCACGGCCTGGAAGCGCCTATTCTTTATCGCGACGGGAAAATAGAAGAACTTCGCGATTATTGTTTAAACGACGTAAAAATCACCAAGGATTTGTATGAACTTGCGAAGCAACAAGGGCATCTTTTGGTTCCCAATAAATTGACCAGCGAAATGGAAAAAGTTAAATTTGACTTTTTTAGCGCATTATGTTAGCTTATTTTCAGTTATAATTTTTACAAATAAAGTCCGCTTTTAGCGGAATAATATAAGAAAGAAAATGAAAGGAGGCGAATAGGAAAGAAAGTTTTTTTGGAGTTCAATTCTAAATGGAGGTGTAGTCATGAAAAAAGATGGATTGCCACAAGGTGTTACAAGAGATAATGGCGCGTCATTGAAGGATGCGTCCCTGGGAAAACAGCTTGAAGGATTTCAGGCGAAGACGCCCGAATCGTTGGGAACGCCGGTTGTTCTTGATACGGCGAAAACAACGGTTAAGAAGCCGGTCGCGCGGAAAAAGGCGTCAACGTTTTCAAGTTTGAAGGCGTTGAAGCCAAGGGTTTCCGCCGCAAACGTGGACAAGACAAAGGTCATTTTGGAGGCCAAACAGAGAAAGGAATTTCTTCTGTCAGTCGTCTCCGAGTACGACCAGATCTGTCTAAAGCTGGCGGAATTTTCGTCAATCGAAGACGCCCAGTCCTCCGAAGCGTATAGAGCGCTTGTGGAGGAAAAAGAGCGGATTGACCAGGTTTTGGCTGAACAGCCGCAGGATGTCCAGGATCAGTTCCACTTAAACTTTTTCATCGCGGTAATCGACCGGACCAACGCGACGTCGGACCGCGAAGTAATCGCGGTATTAGACGAGACCGTAGCGATGGGACGCGGCAGAAAAACCATCGGCAATGAATCGGCAGACTTGTATTTCTATTCCGATGACAACAGGAAATATGGGCTCGCGCACATTCTGTCGCAGATGCCCGGTTGCGAAGGCAAGCCGTCAAAAGCCGATTTCCGGCTGTACAGCGGCGTCAAGCAGCTGATTCACCGCTATATCGCGGTTCGCGACAAGCGGGAAGAAAAACAGCGGGAAGCGGAAAAGGAAAAGGTGGAAAAAATCCGCAGCCGTTCCGGCGCGGATCCGCGTAATTTTTCCAGAGGCGTCGAGGCCAACTACGTGTTTTATCTCAAGCCGAAAGAAGTGGGGAACGGCAAGCCCGTCGGAATGCCCGGAGCTGTGGAAGTTTACATTTACCACAGCAAAACTGAAGAGGAGCAAGGGGTGAAAAATCCCAAGCTCTATGTCGGAATAAAGGATTCCGCCGGCTCCTTGAAACCGAAGTGGCTGAGCGAAAACGGCCATTGGTTTCCGCTGTACTGGTTTCAGAAGTACATTGAGACCGGCAAGCTTCCGGATAATGTTCCTGCTGACATAAGGCAGGGGATGGAATCGTTTTTCCGGAAGTTCAACGCCGCGTTTTGCGCCGCGAAGAAACAGGCCTGGAAAGAGGGAAAGGCCGGGCACTATAAAGAGTCCGAGCTTGTAGCAGCTGGCGCGTAGCGCATTGCAGAATATTTCTGCTGTCGGACGGATGAAATTTCATCCGTCCGACAATTCTTTTCAAACGGAGAATGATATGACAAAAAGGAGAAAGAGAGTAGTTATTGCAATTGATTTTGACAACATTTTTTCTTATCTAAAGAAAAGAAATAAGGTCTTTGATTACGCTGGATTTGTCCTTGAAATTAGGAAAAAATTCGGTTTTGAAATAGACGCATTGAGAATTTTTGCTCCGTATGATTCTTATCGCGATATTCCGGAAAACGCAAACGGGCTGGGATATATCATTGAAATTTGCCAGAAAATGGACCATCCCGATGAGAATGTGTGGAAAAGAGAGGATAAAGTGGACTCGTATATGTATATGAGTTTGCGGAATTTTATTGAATATCCGCAGATAACCCATGTCGTGATTTTAAGCAATGACAAACATTCCAAGGAATTGCTTACTCAATCAATTCTGAAAGATAAAGACGTGATTTACTTTGCCGACAAAAACGAGATGAATGTGGAAATATTGGATATTATTGATAAGTTTAAAATACCCGTTTATCCTTTGCCAAGCAAAGATAAACAGCGGTTTATATAAACAATCAGCCCGGACGCGCTAACACGCTCCGGGCTTTTTTTATCCCTCACCCTTCAAGAACGGCAACGCCCACACATTTTTCCCGAAAAACAAAGTTGTAATTTATAAAGTTATCAAATCTTTAAAAAATAATGTTTTAGCAAAGGCGTTGTGAAAAATGAAGTTCTTGAAGGGTGAGGGATTGATTTTTAAATATTATCGTGTTAAATTTTCTTTATTGTGAAAAAGAACCCATTTTTCATTTTAATACTCATAATTGTTATAGCCGTTTTGGCTTTATTTTTTGTTTTGCCCTTTAAAAATCCGCTTGATTATTTAAGCGGCGCCAGCCAGTGGCGTTTGGGTCTTGATTTGGTCGGTGGCACGCATTTGGTTTATGAAGTTGATATGAATCAGGTGGCTTCCGGCGACAGGGATTCGGTCATAGCCGGATTAAAAGATATTATTGAAAAAAGGGTTAATTTGTTCGGCGTAAGCGAGCCGCAGGTCATTACGGCAAAGGAAAGCGGCGCTTATAGATTGATTATTGAACTTGCCGGAATTAAAGATATTCAATCCGCGATAAACATGATCGGTTTGACCCCTCTTTTGGATTTTAGAGATGTTTCCGGGACAGGGACTTCAACGGAATTCATCCGGACAAATTTGACCGGACGTTATATTAAAAGCGCCAAAGTTGATTTCAATCAAAATACCGGAGCGCCTTACATTAGTTTGGAATTTAACAGCGAAGGCGCGGAAATTTTTGAAAGAATGACTGAAGCCAATGTCGGCAAGCCGCTGGCCATTTTTCTGGACAATGATTTGATTGAGATGCCTACGGTTCAGGAAAAAATTTCCGGAGGCAAAGCGCAGATTTCGGGTAAATTTACTCTTCAAGAAGCAAAAACTTTAGTTGAGAGATTTAACGCCGGAGCTCTCCCCGCACCCATTAAATTAATCAGTCAGCAGACAATCGGCGCGTCTTTGGGACAGGAGTCGTTGAAAAGGGCGGTATACGCCGGATTTTTAGGGACCTTGGCCGTAATTTTATTTATGCTCGGTTATTATCGGAAATTCGGCGTTTTCGCGGCTCTTGCTTTGATAATTTATATTGCGTTTACCGCCGCGATTTTCAAATTATTAATCACAATGACTCTTGCCGGCATTGCGGGATATATTCTTTCAATCGGCATGGCCGTTGACGCGAATATTTTAATTTTTGAAAGAACCAAAGAAGAAATAAAAAAAGGTCTTTCTAAAGCGGCGGCGATAGAAGAAGGATTTAAACGCGCCTGGCCGTCAATCAGGGATTCAAATATTTCAACAATAATAACCGCAATCATACTTTACGAATTTACTTCAAGTTTTGTCAGGGGTTTTGCTTTAACGCTTTTAATCGGAGTTTTGGTCAGTATGTTTTCGGCGATAACGGTAACGAGATTATTAATGAGAACATTTATGAAATCTAATTAATTAAAGTTTTAAGTTCTATGATAAATATAATCGGCAAAAGTAAAATATTTCTTTTAATTTCCTTGATTTTAGTAATCGTCGGCGTTGTTGCCGTTGTTGTTTTAGGACTTAAACCGGGAATTGATTTTAAAGGAGGAACTTTGTGGCAGGTAAAAATAATAACTGACAACCGACCCCAAGTAGCAGAGCAAAGCTCGCTACGGGGCACGCAACAAACAACCAACGACTTAAAAAAGTTTTTTATAAGCGATTTGGGTCTTAAAGACGCGGTTGTTTATCCGAGCGACAATCAATCGTATTTAATAAGAATTCAGGACATTTCCGAAGATGTTCATCAAAAATATTTAGGCGTTTTGAAATCAAAATTCAACGGCGTTGAGGAATTAAAGTTTGAATCAATCGGACCTGCGGTCGGCGGCGAATTGAAGAAAAAAGCGTTTTGGGCCATAGGTTTGGTTCTGTTGGGTATTTCTCTTTTCGTCTCCTACGCTTTTAAAAAGGTTTCTTATCCGGTCAAATCGTGGAAGTACGGCGTGATAACTTTGATAACTCTTTTTCATGATGTTGTGATTCCCGCGGGCCTTTTGGCGATATTGGGGTGGAAGTTCGGGGTGGAGGTTGACACTAATTCAATAGTTGCGCTTTTGGTGATTATGGGTTTTTCAGTGCATGACACTATTGTTGTCTTTGACAGAATCAGGGAAAATCTGATGCTTTCAAGAAGCGGCGCGAATTTTTCCGAGATAGTTAATAACAGTATTAATCAGACCTTGGCGCGGTCAATTAACACCACTCTTACGGTGATATTAATGCTTCTGGCAATGTTTTTTTTCGGTCCCGCGACTTTGAAATATTTCATACTTACGATTTTGGTGGGTATTGTTGCGGGGACTTATTCGTCAATTTTTGTGGCGTCTCCTTTGTTGACAATGTGGGAGAAATCAGGTAAAGTTAAATAACTATGAAAATAGATAAATTTATACAAAATTTAATAAATAATTTAGCGCCGAGACAGAAGGAATTTTTAGTCGGCCGTTTTGGGTTGGCTGGCGAAGAAAAGAAAACATTGCAGGAATTGGGCGACAGATACGGGATTACCAGGGAAAGAGTCAGACAGATTGAAGCCGAAGGTTTGAAATCAGTTGCAGCGGATTTTGCCAAAAGCGAAGGAGTAAAACTTATTGAAAAAGCCGTCAATTACATCCAGTTAAACGGCGGCGTCAAAAAAGAAGCGGACTTGGCCAATGAATTGAAAGTTTTATGGGACGACGGCGCTTTAACCGTTAATCAAATTAGATTTTTGTTTGAGGTGGTAAAAAACCCTTTGTGCCAGCCGGAAGATGAAAAATTCCACGCGTTTTGGTATTTGGATAAAGACACTTTTAAAAAAGCGGACGCATTCGCGGAAAAAGCCGCCAAATTTTTTGCGAACAAAAAAGAAGATTTGATTTCTAAAAATAAATTCAGCGAACTTTTGGCGCAGCTTGTCAAAGCCAGCGGGATTAATGATGTTGTTGCCATAAATTATCTGGCTGTTTCCAAAAAATTCGGAATCAACGCTTTTAATGATTTCGGTTTGTCTCATTGGGAAGAAATTTATCCTAAAACCGCCAAAGATAAGGCCTATTTGATTTTAAAAAAGCACGGCAAACCGCTGCACTTCACTGAAATAGCGGATAAAATCAATAAGGCAAATTTCAGCAAAAGATTGGCGTACGCTCAGACGATTCATAACGAACTTATCAAAAGTCCGAAATTTGTTTTGGTTGGCCGCGGCATGTACGCGCTTAAAGAGCATGGCTATGAACCCGGAACCGCCAAAGAAATCATTCAAAAAATTCTTAAAGACAAAGGCCCTATGAACGCAAAACAGCTATTGGAAAAAGTTTTCGAGCAAAGATTTTTAAAGGAGAATACAATTCTTCTTAACCTTCAAAACAGAAAGCATTTTAAAAAGCTTTCTGACGGAAAATATCATATCGCCTAAAGCCGATTTTTGTCCCTTTGGGGCATCTCCCGCAGGGAGACAATGAAATAATAATTAAAAATACTCCGCTACAACGGGATATTTTTTAATTTGCCATTTGTCAATTTTCGTTTTACACTTATAATAATGTCTGACATATTTTCCATAGCAACGGGTATTTTTCAAAGCATTTCGGAGGTGTTTCAATACGTTTGGTGGATTGTTTTGCCGCTGATTTTGTTTTTTATTTTTTGGGAATTTCGACTCAAATATCTTCAGGATGAATTTATTAAAGGAATTAAATGGATTACTTTGGAACTTAGAATTCCGAAAGAGAATTTGAAGACGCCGAAGGCGATGGAACAGGTATTTTCGGCGGTACATTCCATTTATTCCCGAAAAATCAAAGGCCATGACAAATTGATAAAAGGCAAAGTTCAATATTGGATGTCTTTTGAAATAGTTGGTCACGACGGCGGAGTTTATTTTTTCATTAAAACCCCGGCTGATTATAAAAATCTTATTGAGTCCGCGATATTTTCTCAATATACGGACGCGGAAATAAGCGAAGTTGAGGATTATACGACTTTTTATCCTTCTGTTTTGCCGAATCAAACCTACAACATTTGGGGAACGGATTTTATTTTGGCCAAAGACGACCCGTATCCCATAAGAACCTATCCTTATTTTGAAGAAAAAGAAGAAGAACGGCGATTGGACCCGGTTTCCAACATTACCGAAGCGATGTCAAAATTGAAATCTGACGAGGCGATTTGGCTTCAGTTTTTGATAAGACCCATCGGAGAAGAGGTCAGCGATTTTAAGGAAAAAGGCCAGGAGATAATTGACAAAATGATGGGCCGTGAAAAAGGGGAAGCAAAAGGCGGGGGCATCGCGTCCTTTTATCAATGGGTAGGAAATATTTTATTCGCTCCAGTTGAACCTCCAAAATGGGACGGAGAAAAAAAGGAGGAAACAAAAAAGGAAGTCTCGCGATTAACTGACGGGGAAAGAGATATAATAAAAGCCATAGAAAACAAAATGTCCAAATTGGCGTTTGATACGATTATAAGATTTGTATATATAGATAAAGCTGACGCGTTTACCAGAGCCAATATAGCCGCTGTTACCGGAGCTTTTAAACAATTCAGCACCGAGAATCTCAATGCTTTAAAACCCAATGGCGACGTTACGACAATTAAGAGCGGTTGGTTGGCGGAATTTTGGTCTACATATAAGAAAAAATCGGAATATAGCAAAAAAAGAAAACTCATTTTTAATTACAATTTTAGAATTATGATTCCAAAAACGTCGGTGCTTTGCGTTGAAGAATTGGCGACTTTGTATCACGTGCCGACTACTATGGTGGGAGCGCCTAAATTGCGGCGTCTGGAAGCCAAAAAAGGCGAACCGCCGTCGGAACTGCCCATCGAATAACTAATAACTGATAACCGACAACTAATAACCAATACGAAATATTAATTTGATTTAGTTATATGTTATGAGTTATAGGTTATAAGTTAATTTATGGATATAAATTTTTTTGGACAAACTAATTTTAGAAATCAGGACGTTAAATTTGGAATAAAAACCGATGATAGAAGGCGTCATATGTATGTTATCGGCCAAACAGGGACCGGAAAGACCACTTTTTTGGAAAATTTGGCAATCAATGATATTCGGAACGGCAAAGGAGTGGCGATAATAGACCCGCACGGAGAATTCGCGGAAAAGATGCTTAATTTTATTCCCGAAAACAGGATTGACGACGTTATTTATTTCAATCCCGCGGACATGAAATTCCCGATTGCTTTTAACCCGCTTGAACAAGTCGGGACAGAATTTCGGCATCTCGTGGCTTCATCGGTGATGGGAGTGTTTAAAAAAATATGGGTTGACGCCTGGTCAGCCAGAATGGAATATATTTTAAACAACACTTTGTTGGCGCTTTTGGAATACCCCAATTCAACTTTACTCGGCGTAATGAGGATGTTTTCAGAAAAAGAATACCGAAATAGAATTGTGGCGGGCTTAAAAGACCCGGTCATTAAGGGCTACTGGACCAACGAGTTCGCAAAATACACCGAAAGATTGTCCACTGAAGCGGTGGCCGCGATACAAAATAAAGTCGGCCAATTTGTTTCCAATCCTTTGATAAGAAATATAATCGGCCAACCGCGTTCAACGATGAATATGCGCGAGATTATGGATAACGGCAAAATTTTAATCGCCAATTTGTCCAAGGGGAGAGTGGGCGAGGACAATTCCGCTCTTTTGGGAGGCATGCTTATCACCAAGCTTCAACTGGCCGCCATGAGCCGCGTTGATTCGCCAACGGAAGAACGCCGCGATTTTTATCTTTATGTCGACGAGTTCCAGAATTTTTCAACCGAGTCGTTCGCAAATATTTTGTCCGAAGCGAGAAAATATCGTTTGAACTTGATTTTGGCGCATCAGTATATTGACCAATTAAGCGATGAAGTCAGGTCCGCGGTTTTCGGCAATGTTGGAACAACAGTTTGTTTTCGGGTTGGCGCCGAGGATTCGGAATTTTTAGAAAGGCAATTCGCGCCTGAATTTACCGCGGAGAATTTGGTCAATTTACCGAACTATCACGTTTATTTGCGTCTTATGATAGACGGGGTTTCTTCAAAGCCATTTTCAGCCAAGACATTATCTCCGATAAAATCTCAATCAGAGTCTTTTAAAGACGTTATTATAGAAAATTCGCGGAGGAAGTACACTTTGGGGCAGAATATTGTTGAAGAAAAAATATCAGTGGAATGGTCGGCTACCAGCAAGGATATTATTGAGGAAAAAACAAGACATCGGGAAGAACAGCCGCTCCGGCAAATTTTGGAACAGCCGAGACCGTTTATCAAAAGAGAACCCAGAGAACCGCTGCAAAAAGACAAAAAAACAATTAACATAGAGGACTTAAGGAAAACAATTGAAGAATCTCTTAAGAAAGCAACTAACGACCAACAACCAACGACTGACGACCAAAAATTAAAAGAAGAATAAAAATCTACCAATAACCAATCTTTTACAAATTTACGAATCTGATTTGTATATTCGTACAGATTTGTTATTCGTAGATTCAGCGTTAGCGCATGATTTCAATAAACGATTTAAAAAACGGAGATACCATTATTATTGACGGCAATCCTTGTCTGGTGGCTTCGGTCAAACATCAGCATATCGGACGCGGCGGCGCGACCGTTTCTTTGAGATTTAAAAATATCAAAACCGGACAAATTCTTGAGCGCAACTACAAATCAAACGAGGAATTTAAGGAAGGAGAAATTGAAAAAATAAAAGTGAAATTTCTTTATCATCACAAAAATCAGTATTGGTTCAGCGAGATTGATAATCCGAAAAACAGGTTTGAGCTTGATGAGAAGATTCTGGGCGATGCCAAGGATTATTTAAAAACGAATTTGGAATTAGTCGCTTTGAAATTTCCCGCCTCTGGCGGAGAAGGGGAAATTTTTAACGTTGAATTGCCGATAAAAGTTGATTATAAAGTCGTTGAAGCTCCGCCGGCTGTCAGAGGCAATACTTCCCAGGGCGGAACGAAAACCGCGGTGATTGAATCCGGAGCAAAAGTCATTGTGCCGCTTTTTGTGAATGAAGGAGATGTTATCAGGATAAATACTCAAACCGGAGAATATACGGAACGGATAGTTAAAAGTTAAAAGTGTAAAGTTAAAAGTTTTAGTGTAAAATTCAATTTGGGAAGATAGAATTATGAATAATGCGGAATTTAAACAAAAATTAATATCTCGCGCATTTAATTTAAGCAGAGATGCTTTTAAACTAGTTGATAAATTCCCCAATAAAGCTTCTGCTAGAGTGATTATAAACCAACTTTTACGAGCTATTACAAGTATTGGCGCTAATATTATAGAAGCACAAGCGGCAAGTTCAAAGAAAGATTTTGTAAATTTTTTAAATCATGCGCTTAAAAGCGGGAATGAATCGAAATTCTAGCTAGAATTATCAAAAGACCTTGATAATAAGTTATTTTTAGAAATTGAAAAGTTATTAAAAGAAACGGATGAATTGTCAAAAATTTTAGGCTCAAGTATAGCTACTTTAAAGGGTAAAAATAAGGCTTAATTTTGAACTTTGAACTTTGAACTTTGAATTTTGAATTGCTTTAGTTGTCCACAAAAATTCAATAGATATAAAACCGCTTTGATTGTATAATTTATATAAGTAAAGCGGTTTTTTTGTTTGGCATTTAATAGTTAGAATATGGGCAAATATAATAACGATAAAAATCAGTTGCTTCAAAAAATAAAGAGGAGGCGTTTTTCTAAAAAGAAGCGTTTATCCGCTTCACATTCATAGAGAGGAAGTCAGAGGGAGTTAGTATTTATCCACAGGGGGGGAGTTTAAGAAGCGGCGGGATATTGATATAATTTTTATGTAAGGAGAAATTAAGTTTAAGGTGATAACCTTGTTAAAAGGATAACTTTGTATAAAAATGAAGCGGTTTTTTAAAAAAATTCTGAAACCTATCGCGATTTTTGCGTTAATCGCGGTTTTGGGGTTTTTCAATGTTGTTTCTTTTTTGCCGCAGGTTTTGCAAAACAATAAATTGGCGGAAAATTTGAAAATTAAAGAAGCGTTGGCGGTCACGCCCAAGTCAATGATGGTCTATGACACGAATACGAATGTTCCTAAATACCGGATCTGGGATGGAACAGCGTGGGGAGCGGAAGCGAACGCCACCGCTCTTGCCGCCAGTGGAATAGTTCAATATGTAGTTTTGGAATTCTCAAGGACAAGGGACGAGGCGATTCTCGGCACCATGGACGCGCTCGGCGATATTCGGACCCAGGTTTGGAACGGCACGAGCTGGAGCGCGACCACCCTTCATGCCAATGTGGGCACTACTAATGATGGCCAGAGAGGATTTGATATTGCCTACGAGACGAGCGGGGATCGCGCGATTATTGTCTACAACAATGCCAATTCAGCCGACCCCTCCTACAAGATATGGAGCGCTGGCGCTTGGTCTGCGGCAACTGCCATTACCAATCCCGCCACCACCGGCGCGCCGCTGTGGATTGAACTTGCGGCCAACCCCTTGAGCGCCAGCAACGAAATCGCCATGATGTTCATTGATGCTAATATTGACGTCTACGGTATGGCCTGGACCGGCACTGCCTGGAGCGAGATGGGCGCTGGTACCGCGGCCTGGGACGCGACTGGAGCAATTGCCACCAAAAAATCAATTGATATTGCGTATGAGAAAACCACAGGCAGAGCAATGTTTATCTGGGGCGACGCGACGGCAACTGACCAATACTATCGGATTTGGAACCAAACCTCCCTTACTGCCGCCACTCTTTTGGATATTGCCGCCTCCGGAGGAATCTGCGAGTGGGTCAGGTTAGTGACCAATCCCGCGGCAGATTCTAATCAACTTATGTACGGCTGTCAGGACGCGGGCGCTGACTTGAATACCAGAAAATGGTCAGGTTCGGCTTGGGATACGGCAACCGAACACCCGGAGCATGACGCCACAGTGGAAAACATTACCAGTATGAGCTTTGATTTGGTGTTTGAGACCTATTCAGCCAATGCCAATAAGGCCTGGATTGCGTATGGCGATGCCGCCACGGTTTCAAGAAAACAATGGTCAGGAACCGCCTGGGGAACAGCAACCACTGCCGGAGACGATACCAGCTATATAACGCTTCACGCCAATCCTACAAGCGGCGCGGTGTTTCAAGGCGTCTATCAGGCTTCTACTTCTGCGAGCGATGATATTTTAGAGCATAACTTAACCGGAGGGAGCGCCACCTGGACCGCGGCTGCAATAATTTGGGGCGGAGCAGTTGTCGCCGAGCCCGTAATGTTTCGTATTGCGATTGCGTCGGATAGACTTCCACCACCTAACACTTTAACCATCGGCGTTACCGCTGGTTCAAAAGTTTCCACTATTAATTCCGGCGATAGTTCGGTTTATGCTAACACAACTTCTTGCGCCGCGTCGTCAACTTGCGCGGCTTTTACTTTAAATGTTTCCAATACTTCGGTAACGGTTTCTTCCATAAAAATTACGGAAACCGGCACAGCCGATGCCACAGCTGATTTATCTCAACTGGCGCTTTTTTATGACACAGACGGAAATTATTCCAATGGCGTTACAGGACAATATGGCGCCACTGTGGCGAGTTTTACTTCAGAAGCCGCGACTGTAAGCGGTTCTTTAGCTTTAACAGCGGCCACTAATTATTATTTTTATGTTCGTTTTAACGCTTCCAGCACCACGACTTATCCCAAAGGCGGGCAGACCGTTAATTTTCAAATTGCCGCCAATGCGGATGTAACTTTATCAAGCGGAACAGCTACTAATTCCGGGGCGCCGGTTTCTATGGCTGGCACAACCACATTTTTACCAAATGTCATTTCTACGACTTACGGCTCGGGTTTGTCGGATGGCGCGCGTTCATCTGAATCAATAACAATTTCCGGCTATGGTTTTGGCGTGGCGCCGAATGGTTCTCAAGCTAATTGCGCCGGCGCAGTTGATACAGGCTGCGTCCGATTTATTGTCGGCGGCAACGACACTGTGGCTGATGTTGATATTTCAACTTGGTCAAACACTTCCATTGCTCTGATAGCCAGCTCCACTTTGGCTTCTTACGGCGGCGCTTCCGGTCTTCAGGTGGTGGCTGGTTCGCAATCAGATGCCACTAATCTTAATTTTTACATTTACCCGCGGGTTTCTTCCTTGACCGTTTCCACGGCTGTGGCTGACGCGGCCCGGGAATACGATTCCGCTGATTCCGACGGCTTGATTACTTTAAACGGTGACCATTTCGGCACGGCTTCAAGCACGGGCTATGTGCGGATTTTAGGATGCGATAGCGCGACTTGCAGCAGCCCGACCGGCTCTGTGGAAATTCAGACCGGCACCACTTGCGACAGCGGCGATCCTTCGCCTGGGGATGGCTGGTCAGCAACTTGTATCCGGGTGCGAGTGCCGACGGTAATCGCCGATAATTCATACACCGGAAATATAGTAATACAGCAAGGAACTGGCGGCAATTCTAAAACACATACTTTCGAAAACACTTTCCGAATTTTGCCGAGGATTATTGGTTTTGTGCCGTCCGGCGGCGCCGCGGTCGGCGACGCGGTTACGGTTAATGGCAATCATTTTTGTCAAAACGCCGGCACTTGTCCGACCGTTTTTGATAATAACAATAGAATAACTTTTTATTCTAATGTAACATCAACAGTTTTCAATGGCTGGTCAAATGTGGCGGCCACAACCACGGTGCCCACCGGCGCTTCCACCGGCAATGTAGTTTTAAAATCAAACAGCTATGATTCCAATACCAAGAGTTTCACGGTTTTAGTTCCTACGCCGAGCGATCCTACTAATCTCAAACAATCCCGCAATTCCGGTTTTACTAATCTTATTCCAACAGGCGGTTATGCGTCTTCCACGCCCGTATATTTTGCGTTTGATACAAGTTCGGGGGTTGGGGGCGGCACAATGTATTCTCAAATTGAGATTCGTCCGGTATTGGGCGCGGATAAGGATTTCACATCAACCTGCGCGGGGAATTCTTATTGTAAGGAAGGAGCTGGTGTTGCGTATACGAATGGAACGATAACGTTGACAGTCTCAACATCTACGGCGGATAATTCATATCATTGGCAAGTGCGAGCGCGATACGACAAAAGCGGAACTAATTATTACAGCGCGTGGAAATCATACCCGGATGCAGGTAACCCGGAGACAGCCACTGATCTTATCGTTGATACAATTGTTCCGACTATTAGTTTTGGTAATCCTGATACTTGTGATAATGCAGATGGCACTCCCGGGACCAATAACGCGACAATCACCTGGAGTCTTACAAACGAATCTGCCGATGGTCAAGTAGAATACAGCGCCACTTCTACTTTTTCGACGAGTACCAATTATCCAAGTCCTCCGGCCGCTTCTTCAACTTCTCATTCCATAACCATTTCCAATCTTAATTCCAACACAACTTATTATTGGAGAGCAAAATCCCGCGACACCGCTGGTAATTTAGCAACGCGACCAATCCCTTCAGATTATTGTTCTTTTATCACCCAAAGCGTCAATCAGCCGGCGAAGACAACGAAGTTTTATGCGATGGGCTTAATTAGTCAGGTGACTGGCGGAAATACCGCCTCTACAACTTTTTCGGTAGTAATGCCAGAAAATGCGACCTCTACTAAAAGCGCTTTTGTGGAAATTAGAGGAATTTATGATACGAACGGAACTTCGCCCAATGACATTGCTGTTTATGTTAATAGTCAAGCATCTAAAACCTATGTAATTCCCGATACCGCCGTTAAAACTCATTTCAAAATTATCTATAAAGTTGACCCGGTTAATATTGATCCCTCTGTTAATACGATTTATATTACTCCCGAAAGCAACACGACGATTTTTATTTCATCCGTAGATATTTATGTAACTTATGCGTATACGCCATAGAAAATAGAATTTAGAATTTAGCGAGTAGGGAGTAAAACAATGGATAAAATTATTCAAAAACTGAAAACTTTTTTTGAGAATAAACAGAATCGATATGTGGCCGGAATAATTTTCGGCGTAATTATTATCGCATTGTTCATTTACTTTTTTAATTTATTTCCGGTGCTGGAAAAAATTATTCAATTCGGTTCTCAAGTTAAAGTAATTGACGATGAACTGGTTATTCCTCAAACCGAACGGGTCAGCCCGGCTGACGGCCGGATAATCCAGAAAGGCAGTTATGACACCCTTTTGGTTCCTAAGAGTGAAGAAGAGGAAGTGCTTGTTGTTAAGGCAAAGTTAACGGTTAAAGGAAGCTATGATTCGGCGATCGTTAGAGCAAAAGAATGGAGCGATGACGCCAAATTGGTTTTTATTAAATCATTGGGAGCAATTGATTTGGGAGGAAAATCCAGCGGCTGGCAAATAGTTTTCGGCTCTAAGACCAAAAAAACGGGCTATGAAATAATCATCCAAGCCGATAAAATTATTTCTCAAAAGGAGATAAAATCCAATTCTTTTGGCTACGACTTGCCAAAGAACTGGTACGATTCAAACAGCGCCATTGCTTCTCTTCAAGGACTGCCTCAATTTTCCGACGCCACAGTTTCTTCCATCAATTTTTACTACAATCTTGACGGCAAAAAATGGGGATACGCTTTATCCACATCAAGAGGAACAACTTCAATGCCGGTGAAGTAAAATTTATGAATTATGAATCAAGAATAAAGTATATAATTTCTTTTATTGTCGTTTTCACATTTTTGACGGCAATCAGCGTTTTGGCGGTTAATGACCAAGTTAAAACCTCCGAATTTTTCGTCGGCGACTCCGATGTTCAAATTACCAATCAAACCGTCTCTAAAACTTTTTCAATTTACATCGGCGACAGTTTGACGGGCGTTACTAATCCGGTCAAGTCCACCTATTTTACGGTTTCCGGAGTTTATACCGGTAACGGAACACTTACGTTCAAAATTGACAACGACGCCGCGACGGAGAAAATCTTTACGCTTCCAGACGTCGTTTCAACGCCAACGCCCTTTGAAATAATTTACAAAGACGATACTAACAAAATCAACCCGACCTCGGCCGGCTCTTATTCTTATACCTTAAACATTATCGTCCCTTCCAGTATTACCATTTCCGGACTGGGAACAAAAATAAATGTAACGCATCGCTATGCGCCAGCGACTTGTCCGGACGGTCAGCCCTCAAACGAAAAAATCA
>ERZ1292632.1117-Hain-H43-01um-R2-1117-length-27721-cov-6_pt1 | contig 17641 bp, 15 predicted proteins | sample MGYA00564407_ERZ1292632 | MGnify/ENA primary metagenome ERZ1292632 (study PRJEB36523, sample SAMEA6512637) | groundwater metagenome | collected 2019-01-08 | study: AquaDiva: Metagenomics assemblies of 32 groundwater samples | reverse complement strand
ACATTCAATCGTTCCTTTCAATTATGCATTAGGCAATTCGATTTTTACGTCACAGACCGCCCCGCAGACCCATTCTACACCCGGAGGGTGCCGGTTGTCACCCCTATAACGGTCAAGTAGCCCATAAAGATTGTGATATTTTGCAACACCCTGACACATACGTCAGGTATCCCTGAATCGCGCAAATCTCTACCAAAAACTTTATAAAAGATTTTCCTAAAAAAGTCCCCAATATCGCTTGACTGTGGTATACTTTTCGCAGGTCAAAAAACGCTTGATCGCACGATTTAGGAGTTTTACGATGGTTTCTAGTGCAGTTGAAAAGGTTGTGGTTCCGTTCAATATCGATGTTGGGCGAGCGGAATTGGAGTCACTTTCGGATTCTTACAATTCGATGATGGGCGATTTGATCGCGGCTGGTCAAAAAGCGGATATTGCAGAAATGCAACGTCTCGGTGCTGAAATGGCCGCGATTGCGGTCAAACGGGATCGTATTGCCGGGAAAATTTCTCGCGCTGAAAACGGTTCGGGTGGCGTTGACATTAAGACGCGAATCAGCGCTCGAACTGAGGCTTACGCGGCGATTGCGCTTTTTGTCGAATCCAACAACGAAATCAAGCGGTTGCTTACCCTCGTACCGAGTCTTAAGGCGATTAAATTGTCCTTCGAAAAGGGCAAGTATGTTTCCGCCGGTACGGTTGGTGGTTTCAAGACTGGCGCTGTTGGGACTAAGCGGCCTCGCGCATCGTGGATTGGTGGAGATCTCGCGGAGCCTGTCACGACTAAGATTTTGATTTCACTTTACGGAGTGAAATACGGTCAAGTCAAAAACTGGGACAACCTGACCACTGCTGAACGTGTCGCACTTGCGACCGTGATCAGTCAAGATGAAGGTTTCACGAACGCGAACGCTGCTAAGTAGACGAAACCCCGCGAGGGGTCGAATACAAATAGCATTCCTGACGAATCTTGGGGAGTAGTTACTATGTTGAAAAGTCGAAATGTGGTAGTGTTGCAAAACTCCGAGATTAGTGTTTTTTATGCCGCACTAATGGACAGATTGGATTTTTTGACAAAGTCTCAATACGCGAACAAAGCCAACATGAAAAAACAGGCTAAACGTATTGAGCAAATGTTGCTTGAATTGAAAGGGCGTAGAACAGTCGCGTAATCTGTTAACTTAACTTAACAGTTAGATAGATGCCCCCTGAAAATGGGGGCATCTTTACGCCCGGTGACGTCTAGCACATACGTTCGCTTACTATTCGTAGTCCATAATATATATGGCGCTCACAGGAGCGAACCTACCCAACCCTCCCCATACCTACGCGAATTTAACTTGACAAAATAATTAACTGGCAAGTCTACTTAAACCGGCCCATATCTACCTAAATCTACAATGTCAACCCCTTGACAAAAATAAATTCTAACTAAAAGTCCATAGAAATACCTAGATATAGATAGATTCTAAGGCTTCGTGTTATTGTATATACATTTGGGGGGGTAGGGGGGGGTGGTATATTTCAATTTTTTATAATTTATAAACAATCCTGAACAACTGTTCTAAATAAGTTTCATTTTACCTCTTTAATTAAGTAGACCTGAACAACTGTTCTAAAGTAGAATTGAAAGAAATTGAATATTTTATTGATACCAGTCAATTGTAAGACTAATTTCAGGCAATCCCCAAACATACCACGCATATTCCGTAGAATCAGTACCACTATAAGTAAATGAGGGTCTAGTTGAAAGTATCCTTAATTTGAAAGGAGGTACTGATTTCCACCAATTATGGCGTTTTTGTGCACCTAAAAAATTTATTCTTAAAAGTATTGCTATTATATTAGAATCATTTTTCCACAACAACATACGACTAACAAATTCTTGCGCCTGAGAATAGGGCGGATTAGATATTATAAATATAGGCAATATTTGTGAAATTTCTAAAGTTAAAAAGTCTATACCTTTAGGATATTTTTCTATAGATTTTACAGGAATAGTAGATTGTCTGTTAATTTCTTTAGTTAATGCTCCATGACCTGAACCAACATCTAAAGCATAACCTGGAGTTTTTAGAAAAGGTAGTATTTCTTTGATAAGGGGATAACTAACAGTTATGGGAGTTTCATAGAAATCGTTAAGGCGCCGGGTCAAATTTAATTCCTTTCTCTGCGAGATATATAGATAACTGGCGTAATTATAATTTTACTTTCTCACCTACTAAAGCCAGTTTTTCTTTTTCAGCAATAGGTGGGGTATAGAATCCATCCGCGTACCAATTAGGCTGTGGCCCTTCATCACGGCTACGAATAAACATAGCCCATTTAGTAGTATTATTGTCTTCCCATTGAAGTTTATTCAACCAATTTTTATCATAAAGTTCAATTAAATCTTTACATATACTTTCTTTATTTATAAAAGTTCTAGGAAATTCTATTCCCATAGATTCTAATTCTACCAACCAGAGGTTTATATTGGCCATTACTTTAAATAAACGATGTGTTGATTTTTGTTTATAGGCTTTAATTAATCCATTACGTCCACGAGTATTTAAGTACATCAATAATTGACGACGGCGTAGTTTAGTTTCTTCAGACATATTGCCGAGTCTATATTGTTTATGTTTATGGATAGTTCGTCGATCATAATTACTTTCAGCCCATTTTGCTAACATTAAATCAATAGAAATATGTGCACAATTTATGTGATATTTTTGTGTAGTCCAACGAGTACCTATTTTACCTACACGTTTTATATAAATGGATCTTAATTCTATAGGTTCTTCACACAGTGAACAGTTTCTTTCTTTAATAGATTTTACAAAATAAATTCTACCAAAAGGTAACGGCATTATTTTCATTCCTTAAGTGAATAAGAACGTTTGTTCGAGACAGGCTTCCAACTTGGAACGGGGTAGAGAGGAACTATCATAGTGCATATCTTAGTTTCTTCTCGAACATTTGTAAATAGAACAACTGTTCGATCTTCGATCCAGTAGTAGCACAAACGTTTGACTCCGTTGTGCTACATCATACAGAGAAGTGTCCACTGATGGTTCCTCCTTACCTTTATTCAAATTCAAATGGAGGACAGCACAAGTGTTCTAAAGAGTAACAATTCACTTCTGAACGATACTGCTTATAACCTCGATAGTAATCTTACACTATTGACAGACAGGCGCATACTAATGACAGTTAGTATAATTGTAAGGATTTGAATCTATGGTAGACTTAGCGGTTGGCGAAGTAGCAACGTTACCTTCGGCTGAAGAAGGTTTAACAAGTGAAGAAACTACTTTACTGGCTAGAATTCCATTACTTACAGGCAGTAGTAAAAAAATGGCCTATTTAGCCTATAGGTCTTGTGGCTTTACTATTACTCAATCTTGTGATTTGGCTAAAATTAAGCGGACGATTATTCATCATTGGCGGAAGGTTGATCCAACTTTTCGGAAATTTGAAACTACTCAATTAGGGTATTTACAGGCTACTATTGGGAATGATGTTATCAAGTTTGAATTTTTACGTAATATGAGATTGTTACTGAATTTTGATATGCAGTTAATTTCAAAGGCTATGATTAATGTGAACATTGGTAATGGCACTAGTGAAGGATTATCTCCGCGAGAGTATGAGTTATTCAAGAATCTACGGCGATTTTACACTCCTGCGGATATGTTGGCGTTGGAAAAGATATTAAATCCTGAAAAGCATCGCGATAATGGGCCAGTGATTATTCAATTAACTTGGGGTTCGAGAGTAGGATTAGAAAATAATCTTCCTCAATTAACTTCTAATATATTAGAAGGAGATAGTATTGATTTATCAACAAATGAAAATGAAGATATATAGTTCTTGTAATGATTGTGGATTGTTATTTAATAAAAATTTAATGAATATAAATCAATTTAATCACAAAGTTTGTATGGATTGTTTTATTAAGGCATTAGATGGCAATTAGTATGGTTGGTAAGGTTATTAAAATTACTTTACCTCCTTTACATGAGGGTAAAGATGGTACTGGCGGTCAAATCGCTATTGCTAATCATCCTGCTAGATTTAAAGTTATTAAATGTGGTCGTCGGTGGGGCAAAACAATGTATGGTGTGTGGAAGTGTGTAAGGGCTGGATTAGAAGGTAAGAGAGTTTGGTGGGTAGCACCTACATACAAAATTGCCAATGAAGGTTGGGTGGAGTTAAAAAAACTCGCCTATCAAATGATTGAAGCAGGATTAGAAGTTGAAATTCGAGAAAGTGACAAACAGTTAGTCTTTCCGAATGGTGGATTAGTAGAAGTAAGAACTAGTGATGTTGAAGGTAGTTGTCGCGGTGCTGGTTTAGATGGTGTTGTTATTGATGAGGCAGCATCGCACAGAGAAAATCTTTGGATTGAAGAACTCCGTCCTGCATTAATTGATAAGCGGGGTTGGGCGGATTTGATTGGAACGCCTAAAGGTTTGAATTGGTTTACCAAATTATATACTCGTGCTGAAAGTGGCGCTTTTGCTAATTGGGCTGCATGGTCTAAAACTACATGGGATAATCCTTATATTAGTGAGGAAGAACGCGCTGAGATTGAATTAGAGTATGCTGGACGATCAGATAAATATCGCCAAGAAATTTTAGCCGAGATTGGCGCGTCACAATATCTTGTTTATGAATTTAATCGTGATGTACATTGTTGGGGAATTAAAGAAGTTCCTGAATTTGTAGCATATTATGGTGGTGTTGATTTTGGTGGTAATAGTATTGGTAGTCACAAATCAGCCGGTGTGATAGCAGGATTAACTAAGAATGAAGAATTAATTATAATTGATGAATTTGAAGAAGCCGGGCCTAATGTTACTGAGAATCAAATTAACTGGATAGGTTCGGTTGAAGCAAACTTAATAATGAAACATCGTAGGGCAAAAATAAATTCTGTTCCAATATTTTGGGCAGGCGACCGTAGCCAGATGAAGTTTTTGGATATTCTAAAAACTTATGGTTATAGAATTATTCCCTCAAAAGGTGGCGCTGGTAGCGTTCAAGCAGGTATTGATTTAGTTGCTACAAGATTAGCCTTACGTAATGGTAAGCCGAGATTATATTATTTACCTCATTTAATTAAATTTCCTGAACATATGGAGACTTATCATTATTATGAACCAAGAGAAGGAGATGTTCCGCAAAGGGATAATCCGGTGAAAGTAAATGATGATCTTGATGATGCTATTAGGTATATGGTTGAACGTTTAGATGGTCATGTAATAGGTGATCCTATGATTAACTATGCAGGTGGTATTTTACGAGCGGTGCGATAATGAGTTATACCGAAGAAAATACAATTAGCATAGAATTTACTAAAGAAGCCTTAGAAGGTTTTATTGAGTTTCTTAATTCTAAAAAGTTAGTTGGATATAATAAAAGGGTGATTACTTTTAGTTTAGATGAATTACCTAATATTTATGGTAAGGGTATGTTGGTGGAGACTTATAAATGAGTTATATTACTGAATTACCTGACGATGGGGCTATTCGTGAAGGATTACAATATGCTTATGATTTTTGGGCACCAAGAAATAAGTTTATTGAAGATATAAGGATAATGTTAGCGGGTAATAATAAGATAGAAGCGCCTTTAAATACATCGTATAAAATTAAAACTTTACATACTTATGCGTTGGCTTCGATAGTTAATGAAAAAAGTGCCCGTTTTTCACATTTACCTGTTATTCAGGTTATTCCACGAAGTGAAGAATTAGATTCTAGAGAAGAATCTTCACAATTAGAACTTGCTATTAATGTAGCAGTTCAAGAAATGGAACGTAGAAGCGATGGTGATGTATGGTCAAGGGCTGTAGTTGATGCTATATGTCTCGATGAAGGTGTTGAGCGAATAGAACGTGCTCCTGCTGCATTTTGGCCTGAAGTTGTTACTATAATTGATGGTAAAGCAACGCTTCCTTTTGAAGATGAACTTTCAATGGCTGCTATTAAGCAGTATAAGAAACAATATGGGATTCCATTACGTTCTATCTACGTACCATTGGAAAATTCTTATCCAATTTACGAAGGTCCAACTTGTGTTGAACATTATGAAGTAGAAGTTAGAACTATTCGAGATGTTGTTAGGAATCCTTTATTTAGTAATGCTAAAGATATACTACAAAATGCTTCAATACGAACTAAAGAAGGATTACGTAGTAAGATTACTATAATTCATTATACTAATGCTAAATGGCACGCTTACTATGCATTAACTCCTTCCACTACATTTGAAGATACCTCTACTTCGTTTCCTTTATTAACACAAGCAGGATTATTGACAGTAGGTAGTCCTGTATTGTTACATGCTTATGAACATAATTTAGGTGAAGTACCTTATAACTTTATTCCCGGTCGATTTGGTGGTTGGAAAACATCTACTAATCGAATTGAAGGTATTGGTAAAGGTTTACTTGAATTAAATAGTGCTTCAGATGAAGTAACTAGTCAGGTATTTACCAATATTAGGGCTAAATATTGGCCTACATTACTTCAATCGGTTGATCCTGAAATGCGTGGTTATCAGCCGGGTAGTAGCACACCAAAAAAATTAGTAGCACCTGAAGGCCAAGATTTAGTTATATATAAAGGTGAAAGTATAAAACCTTTATTTGAGCCAGTTGATGATCCTATGATTCCATGGTTTATGGATAAAATCAACGATCAAATGGGCAAGTTAGCAGGAAGTCCTGTATTATTTGGTCAACGTCAACCAGGTGTTGAGACTGGCTATCAACAAAATCTTCAAATTACCCAAGCGGAACATTTAGATGAGAAAATTGAACAGCATTTATCTATTGCTGCGGTTCGTCGTGTTACATTAATGTTGAAACACGTCAAAGCGATGGGTAATTTAGGTGAAGTTTATGTTCATACTACCGAAATGGTTGGTGATAAGAAATATGGTAAATATTACTCAATAGATCCTAAAAATTTATCGCCTATGCCTATTATGGACGCACAAATTCGTCCTCCACGACCTGTTGATTTTATGGCATCAATTCGTGCGGCTAGAGAGGCTACTGATGATCGTGGTGGCAAAGGCCCACTAATGAGTGATGATACTGTAAGACAAGATATACTTAACATTCAGGCTCCTGATATTGAACAGCATAAGATATTAGTTGAGACTGAAAAAGGTAAGTTGATTGCTTCAGGTGTCATTGGTCAAAAGATTATAGAAGCGTTAAATTTGAAGTTAGTGGCTCAAAACATTCCTGATCCTAATGCAATTAGTGATGCCGCACCTATGGCCGTAGAGGCTGCCACTAGATTACAAGGACAAGGAACACCCGGCGTACCCACTGCGCCAGAGGCTCCTTCAACAGTACCTTTACAAACTGGTATGCCCACAGGTCAATCGCAGCCTGAACAAATAGTAGGTAATCAAATAACTGCTGCTATAGGAATGAGATAATTGAATAAATGCCTCAAACATTTGTAGATGAATTAGAAGGCGTTGTTGATGAAGTATCCAGTTGGGGTATTGCTACTATTAAACATGTTGTTACTACACTAAGTAACGATGGTAGAGGTTATGGCCAAGAAAAGATAGACATAGAACAAAAACTTGAAGAATATAGGAAAATTCGTAATGATCCTGATCAATGGGTTTTTTGGGTACAACAAAAGGCTTTGGAAATACAAAATACGTTAGTCAATAGTGGAATGGGTCAGGATACTTTATCGGCTCTTGATTTTACTAAAATAGCCGTTGGTATGATGTTGGCTTATAGCACCACAATGGAAAAAGAACTCGTTAAAAGGATGATATAATATGGCTTCACCTGACCAAATAGCAGTGGCTGAGGCTATTGCCAGAAGTTTAGGTTTACCTACTTCTTTTTTAGGACTACGTACTGAATATGTAATAGTTATCCTTAACGCTGTTGAAAGTGGTTATCAAACTGATATAATTAAACAGATTTTTACTGAGGGTAAGAAGTCTAATGGCAGCAATACTAGTGGAATTGATGCAGTTAGAGACAGTGTTAGAAATTTAAATAAACAAAATGCCGATTTAAGAACTGCACAACGTAACAAAGTAGGTGAAGTAGCCGCAGGTTTAGGAACGCCAGAAGAAACTTTAGTACCTACTCCTAGTGGGCTTTCTAGTAAGGGTGGGGATACTAATCTTACACCTACATCAGTTATTTCAGGCGGCACGGGTTTAGCCATAGAATTAGTTAAGCGTGCTAATGCTGCTGGTATTCCCATGAGTGAAGATGATGCTATTGCTATTGTAGCAGCGGCTAATGCAGGAAATACTAATGCTCAAAATACGTTACAAGCCTATGGTTTAATTCCGCCAGATGATAGGGTTAAAGGTGGTGATAAAGGATTTGCTCTACCGTCACCGTTAGATATAGCAAAAGCAAAAGCCTTAGATGAATTAACTATTCCTGGTGGTGGTGCGTTAATCCACATGCCCGGATTAGGTAATGGTAATATGTATCGTATCAACGGTACAGATACCTTAGTTGATAGTAGTGATAAGACTAAGTATACTCCATTAATTATTGACGGTAAATCTACAGGCTATACAGTTAATAGTGAAGGCAAAACTATTAATCTAGCCACAAATCAGCAAGAAGATGCTAAACTTAATGAGATTATACGTCATAATAAAGAAACTTCTATTGAAACTACACGTAGTAATAAAACAAGCGAAAGTCTTGCTGCTGGTACATTAGCCGAAACTATTAGACGTAATCAAATTAGTGAACAATTAACTAGAGAACAACAGGTTCAAACTGAGGCTAATACTATTGCTTCAATGCAAGCAGACCCTGGTAAGTTTGTTCAACGTGAATACACTTTAGCCGGTGCTTTAAGACCTAGTGGAATTAACGAATCGGGATATTACACAGGGCCAATAGCACAACAAGTAGGTGTAATTAGTAAGGTTGCTAATTCTGGCCCGATTGGGCATGCCGGGTTTGCCCCTGGTAGCCCAGACTACGCGAAGTGGCAGGCGCAGAATCAACCTGTTACTGCGGCCTTACCACCTACATCTACATCTGTTCCTGTTCCTTTACCATTAAATTCACCAATAGGAAGTCAAAGTTGGATTGATAGTCTTGTTGCTCAGGGTTACACTCCACAATTAGCCCACGGTGGAATGACTACAGCATCACAAATGATTACAGGTGATCCGCAGGCCGGACAAGTTACAGGTAATCCTGAATTAATCAACAATCCCACAGGTGCGCCTATTAGTGTGCAACCTATGAGTGATATGCAGCAGCAACAACAAGGTATTCCGCCAGATGGTGCTATTAGTGGTGCTATGAATAATGGTAATAGTCAACCTATTGTACCTAAAGAAGAAAATTCTGCCGCTGATATGGTAGGTATTGTTAGTAAGATAATGGGTTTAATTAGCAAGATGATTAAACCGGGAGAAAGCGATGAAGTTGCTTTTGAAATTGGAAAGATATTACTCACTAAATTAGGTAATGGAAGTGATGTTGAAGGCACTTCTATAATGGCGGGTAATAAGGGAGTAATGAGCGGTGCTATGTCAACGACGCCAAAGTATGCTTATGGTACAGATGATTATACTTCTAGGGCTTTACGAGAAAAGTACGGATTTAGTCTTACACCGTCTGAAGATATTGCAGGTTTACCTTCGATTGGTTATTTATCAGGTGCTAATGAATCATTTAATCAAGGCCCATTGAATAGAGCAATTGAAGGTGCTTTTAAAACTCGATTACCTGAAGGTAATGCAATTAATTATGGTAGATATTTAGATATTCGTAGCGATCCTACTACTTATGGACTATTATCTAGTTTATATAGGTCAGGTTCTAGAAATCTTGACTCTGAGGCTGCTAGGGCTAGACGATTAGCACCAGGTCAGGGTACTTTAGCACGTACTGTTAGGACGTAATAATGGTATCTAATTATTTAAATTTTGATTTTCAAGATGCTAAAGATTCCATAGGTGGTGTTATTAGTAGTGCTTTACGTACTTTAGATAGACCTCGTGGTGCTGCTATTGCAGCGTTAAAGTTACAAAATCCATTAGAAGGATTTAAAAATCCTGACCAATATCAAGGTAGAGACGTTCTTGGTATTCAGAATATTCAAAATAAACGATTACGTAATATTGCTGGTACAGCAGTTGATATTGCAGCAGACCCTTTAAATCTATTAGCCGCTGCTCCTGTTAAGGCGTTAAGTAAAGTAGGGGTATTAAGTAAATTAGTATTACCTGTTAATGAAGAAGCCGGAGCGTTAAGTAGAGTAGCCGCTAATTATGCTATGGGTGCTGGTGCTAGGGCCGGTAGTGAATTAGCAACAGCAGGATTAAATGCTACACCATTACCTGATTATATTAAAACTCCTTTAGTTGTAGGTGCTGGATTAGCCGGTGCAGTAGTTGCTAGTAAACCATTCAATGTGAATGTTGCAGGTAGAACTGCACGAATGGTTGAGAGTCAACTGAATGATACTGGAAATAGTTATTTTGATTACATTGATGCAATTACAGCGAATGATGGATATCATATTAAGGATAAGCAAGGTAAGACGTTATATATAGGTAGTACGGCTAAAGAGGCTCAGAAGTGGGCTCAAGAAAATATACCGGGCGAAGTTAACGGTTGGATGGCAGTAAAAATATTACCCGGTTTAAATCCTGTACAAATAGATAACATTATTTATACTTCTTATAATGAAGCAAAAGCAGCGGCTTTGATGACTAGTCCTTTATTTGGAGAAAGTATTAATATAGGGTCAAAACAAGGTATTGATTATACTTTAGTTCCCGTTCACGGACTTATAGAGTTAATTACGGCAAATACGTTTCGAACCGTAGATATTCCTATAGGTGAAGAAGGTAAAATAATTGAACGTAACGTATTTGTATTACCTGTCGATAGAGCGCCGATAGATAATATATTAGATGAGCAACACTTAATAAATACTCGTGGTTTTGGTGAAAATCAATTCACTCAACCAAGAGCGTATGCTGCTAAAAGTAACTGGATTCAAAATACTGGTGATCCTGATAATTTTGAAAGTGCCGGATATATTTTACGTCAAGCATTAACTAGTAATGATGAAAAAGCCTTTGATGAAATAGTGATGCCTTTATATAGTGAAGGTGAAATTACTGCACGTCAACCGTTGAGTAAATTAGATTCTCCTTTTTCGCACGGAAATAAAACTTTTTTGTATCGTGGTGAGAATAATTTAATTATATCTGTAATAGATAAATATGGTAATGAGTTTGGTAAAGTCAAAAATTACGAAGAAGGACAGATTTTGAAGCATAAATTAGAAAAAGAAAACAATGCGGTTGGTCAGTATTTTACTAAAATTGACTATAGTCCTTTAAATGAAAAAGACTTTGTTGCTATGAGTTATACAAGTGATCCTAATATGGCACAAGAATTTACTAATGGAACTCAAGTATATAATCCTGATACCGGCCAAATGGAGCAAGTTCATTTTATTCACGGTCGTTGGATAGATAACGATTCAATTTTAGGAGCATTTGGTCGTGGCAGTAGCGAACACGAATATATAGTTTTAAATAAAATTCAAATTAGTGACGCCCGTTGGAAGAAAATGACTGGTGTTGATAAAAATGCTCCATTAGGTACTAAGATTTATCAAGTATTCAATCCGGTTGATGGTGTTACAGTTAAGTATGTGGATAATGAACGAGCAGCAACAGATTTTATTATAAAAGAAAGTAATAGAAGTGGCAAAGAGTTAGAGTATCAGCAAGTTTTTCGTGGTTTTGATCCGCAGGTTAATATTACTAAATCAGAAAAAATGGCAAAAAGTGATAAAGTTATGACTAATGTTAGGGGAGAAGATTTATTCAACGTATATAAAAAAGATGGTACTATTGTTATGCATTTGCAGACAGAAGAAATTGCTTTTAAATATGCAAAAGCAAATGATTATACTTACGAATATGCTAGCCAGCCTACTAATAAATTTATTGGTATGTTTGGCCCCGGTCAACGAATAGGTATTACTGGCAACGATTTACCTTCAAGTAGTAATAAACTTCCTGATGAATTCTTAGATAAGCCTATGATTCCGGTATCTAAAAATTCTCTACCTAATAATGATATAGTCAATGATGTAGTTAAAGGTATTGAAGGTGATGTAATAACTGAAGAAGTATTAGCCAAAGGTTTAATATTGGCTAAACAACGCTCTAATAAAATAGGTAAAAATGTTTTTAAACCTCTTACAATTAAGAAAAATACTACTTTATATCATGTAACATCGTCTGATTATGTTAGTGGAGAACCAATATATTCAGCGGATAGTTTAAAACTTAATAAAGGTGTATCAGTATCTAATAAGTTTAATCCGCCTACTGGCCCTGGACATAATGATAATGCCTCTGTATCTTTACACGATAATTATGAGGAAGCATTTGCTTGGAACCATGAGTGGTTAAAGGGCAAAGGTAAAATACTTAAAATAAAATTACCTGAAGGTACTACGCTTCAGCGTAATTTTGAGGGCTATGCTACTGTACCTGATCAGATTTTGCCTAGTCAAATTAGTGGTGCGGGGGATAATTTACCCCCCATTAAACCACCAACAGATTCACGTCCAGCGCCTATCAATCCAGATGATGCTAATAAACCTATAGTTAAAGCAATAGGTTATGATTCAGGTGGGCGTGCTCATATACTTAATGATGATGGTTCATTAGGTCGATTTGCTAAAAAAGGTGAATTGGGTGGTGGCGATATTATTCCGGTTGAAGGAACACATCAAGGTGTTAAACCTTTATCTGGCAACGCTTTGGATACTTCAAGAATTATACTTAATAATGAACAAGAATTACAAGCCGCTATTGATGAGGGTAGAGCGGTTAAGATAGGCGATGTTGTATTTGCTTCAGGTGGTAAATTGCCTACACCTGCCCAATTAGGGACTGCATTAAATTATGACTATTCGATAATCGCAGGGCCAGAAACTTTAGATGCTTTTAATAAATCTCGTGCTGAAGTAGCAACACTTAAGTTAATGGGTGGTCGTATAGTACCACAAACAGTTCAGGATGAATTAGTTAATCTATTCTTATCCCATCTTGATGATAAAGCGCGAGTTGATCCTACTATATTAAGTAGAGCCAATTCAGTATTTCGTGGTTTATGGGCTACTGCTGACGCTTCGTGGATGGGTATTCAGGGATTAATGACAATTCCACGAATGATCGCAACAGGTAATTTAGCCGATGCTGGTGGCACATTCTACGCTTCGATGGCTACATTAGTAGGTTCTAAAAAAGCGTTTGGTGAGTTTTTAATTCATCAACTTGAAACATTACCTGTCGATGCACCACCGTTAAATGTATTAATTCATAATGGGTTAAAAGTCAACTTCCTTGAACGTGTTGGTGATTTCGATATGCGGTTACTTGACCGTGTTACTGGCGGTCATTTACAACCTGATGCCGCTTTTAATGTTTATGGCGATGCGATGCGTATATCTACTTTTTATAATGAATGGGCACGATATGGTAAGCCTACAGGCGAAGAACTTAAAGGTCTAATTAATGCAGTTAATCGTTCCACTGGTGTAGCCGAACATGCTTTTGGTGGACAAATTGGTACATTCGCCATGTTTGCTCCACGATTCTTTCAATCGCAGTTAGAAAGTGTTGCACACGCCTTAACCGATGGATCAATCGAAGGTTCATTAGCACGTCGTCAATTTTTAACAATGATAGGTACAGGAGCCTCATTAACTATAGCCTCTAATTATCTACGTGGTTATACTGATACTGATCAATTTAATCCTACTAGTCCTAATTTTATGCGAATTAGAAATATAGGTGGTCAAGACATATCAGTATTTGGGCCGTGGGATTCGTTAGTTAAATTAGTGATGCATTTAGGTACTGGTGATTTTGCTTACGCACAAACTAAAGCCAGTCCGTTAGTGACTATTGGAATTAATACATTACGAGGAACGACATATTTAGGAGAAGATTTTAATAATCCCGCAGTTGTAGCAAAGTCGCTACTATTACCTTTTGGATTCCAAAATTTTGGACGAGAAACTTGGACAGGATTTGGTATAGGATTATTAGGAGTTAAATCTTCGCCTCAATCAGCCAAAGAAGTACGTGAAGCAAATATGGCAAATTTGGGTTTAGATCCAACAGACCCATTGGCTATTCATGAATATTTAGCCGAGAATCCTGAACAGAAGCCATTATTTACAAAGGCTCAAAAAGATGTTAATGAGGTACAACAAGATATACGTTCTAGGGTAGAATTAAATAATGAAAAAACTACAACTAATACTCAAACTTTAGTCCAATTTAGAAATAATCGTACAATTTTACAACGTGAACAACGTAATAAATTAGAAGTTTTACTAAAAGATAGTAACTTTAAAGCAGATACTACCAAACGACAATGGATTCAATCATATTATTCGTTATTTGATGCTGCTAAAGATCCGATAACTCATGATGTTAATCCGTCGCAGTTAGATGAATTACAATCAAATTGGATTTCAACTAATGGACAGCAAGCGTATGATTACTTACAAAGTTACCTATTAGTAAATAAAACTCCAACTGATTTAGTGTATCTTAATGATATGAAGAAGTTGAAGGATTTAAACTATTTCAATACTCCTAAATATAAATCTAATGTATATTCTTCAGGTTTAGATGATCACCAAATTCAATCATATCGAGATATGGTTAGTGCTGCTAGAAGCGCTAATTCTGTATTAGCATCGCTTCCATACAATGTAGCCGCTAGATTGGTTTTAGGTAAAGTAATTAATGGTAATCAGATAAATTCCATAACTATGGCAGGTTTAGATATTTATTCCAATCCTCAAATCGAGATTATAAAGAAAAATAATCCTGAATTGTTTATTTGGTTTAATCCAAATGCTACATGGAGTACAAGAGAGACATTGTTAGCAACCAAAAATAAGCGTTCTGTTGGTATTCCTACAGTCGCTCAGGTTCAGGTAGCCGCTACGTCCACCCGGTAATGTGTAACAATAGCAAGAGAGTAGTATAAGGTTACACCTACTCTATTACATCTTGACTATTCTCCACATCAAGTATACTAGGAAGTATAATGACTATAGACAATAAATCTTCTTCTGTTTTAGGTAATGATAATCCATCAATGCCTGAAGGTTATTTTGATGAATCGAAACTTTTCGAGGATTCAACTTTAAATCCTGATGGTACTCCAAAGGATGAATCAACTCCTAAAACTAGTGAAGTAGTTGTAGAATCAATTGCTCCAACCGAGGATAATGATTTTATCAAAATTTCTCGTAAGGAAATGGCTAAAGAAATTGAAAGATTACGTCTTGAAGATAAGGATTTTGGTCAGGTTTACAGTCGTGATATAGGTGTCAAAGCGGCACAACGTTATAAGCCTGAAATAGATAAACTTACCCGACAAAATGAAGCACTTACTATAGCAGTAAAACGTAGTGAATATTCAAGATTAACACAAGAAGAAGTAAACGATAAATTTGCTTCTGATCCTCAATTTGCTGCGGATTATGCTAAAGTAGTTCACACTCCTAAACCTGTTGTAGAGGTTAATTCTGACGCTGCTATATTAGCCGAGGCTGCTAGTCATGTTAATAGCGTGATGAATATGGCTCAACGGTTATTATCGCCTGAAGAATATCAATCTTTACACAACGATGTAGCAAACGGTAAATTTGATGTTGATGATATTGGTGAGATAATTCCACTCAATTCTTGGCGAGAAGGTGCAGATAAATTACAGGCTCATATAGTGGGACTAACTAGAAAAGTTAATACTCCAATAGTTACTCAACCTGTTGTTCGTCAAGATACCGCTAATCCTGATATGTCTAACGGTGGTAGTCGTGGAACTAATCGTCAAACATTTACAATGACACAAGTACGTAATATGGGTATAGAAGAAAAAATAATACGTTTCCCCGGTGAAAATGGTATTGAAAATGCTGTTGCATCTGGCGAAATTGTACTAGAAGGAATTTAAAAGGAAGATACTATGGCAACTGGTCTGATGACTGTTACTACGGCGGAGAAACATATTGGTGAAGTTTGGCCGCAAGATGTAATTCGTGCGGAAGAATTCGCCTTAGAAATTGCGCCTCGTGTTTATCGTAAGTGGAAGTTTGCGGGATTTGGTGATGTTTATCATATCCCTCGTGTTCCTAATATTGAGGCTGAAACTAAGTCTGCTAGTACAGATGTAACTATGCGGACTTATACTGATACAGAGCAAACTGTTACGGTTAATATCCATCAAGCCGCAGGGTTTGAACAGGAAGATATTGTAGCGTTACTTTCAAATACTGACCTTGCAATGGAAATGAAGCGTAAGATTGGTTATGCTTTAGGTCGTGCATTAGATGTTCAACTTGCTACTTATCCACAAAATTTTAGTCAGATTTACGGTTCATATAGTTCTGAGTTAACTTATGATAACTTTATTAGTGCTTGGTTAGACCTTACTCGTGCAGGAGTCAATGTTGCAAGTAATTGCACATGGTTCTTATCTGCTGCGGCTAAAGCCGGATTACTTAAGCAAGAGATTTTTATTAACCAATTATATAATTCAAATGGTGGTGGACGTGCTGTAGAGCAAGCCACTATTGGTAATATTTTTGGTGCTCCTGTTATTGTATCGAATCTTACTCGTGCAGCAGCGGCTAATCAGTCAGATTCATGGCTACAAGATCAACGTGCTATTGGTCTTATCATGGCACAAGAACCGAAAGTAGTTACTGAATACATCGCTAAGAGTCTTGCTAATGTTGTTGTAGGCCATCAAGTCTATGGTGCTGCTGAAATTGATCGTTACGGTGAGGCTGCTGGCAACGTAACTGCAACGGACACGTGGGCGGTACTGTTGAAGACTGTATCCTAAGATTTAAATTATGAATCAAATACGATTAGATTTTAACGGTCGTTGTATAACTTGTGGTGCTCCTCCTGAATGTCATGAAAATTTAAATATAAACACAATACCCTTAACAGGTGAATGTGTTTTTGGTCATGCACATTTAACTAAAAGGTAATTAATTAAAATGCCAGGCCTTCATATTTTTGGACAGCAATCTAATATGATGGTTTTGAGGGTTGAAGAAGATAAAGAATATGATTTAATGGAAGTATTTGAGCGGTTTGAAGTACCTTATTTGGAGCCAAAAACTCTACAAGGTCAACAAAACTATTATAATTTAATCAAAGTAATGGCAACTCAAACTGCAAAGCACGCTATTTATACATATGAACGGTTAAGACATTGGAAGTTTTATGATAAAAAACCAATCCAACTTGATGAAAGTCAGGCTCAATACGATTTAGATGTATTTCGTTCTAGCCGTAATATTGACCATGTTGGTGTAAATCAAGGTTCATTAATAGATGCGAAAGGTAAAGTTGCCTACGTTGTAAAATTATGGTTCATAGTTCCGAAATTTCGTGTGGAGGTAATTATTCCTGAAGTAAATGATGAAGATGTTACTGATGGTTTAGTTAATCCATATAATATTTCAGGTTATAACATAACTGAAGCAGCGAAGGTGAAGTAAAATGGTTACTGGTTCTGATATTTTAGCAGGTATGCAAGGTACTGTTTA
>ERZ1292632.2067-Hain-H43-01um-R2-2067-length-17648-cov-6_pt1 | contig 17648 bp, 25 predicted proteins | sample MGYA00564407_ERZ1292632 | MGnify/ENA primary metagenome ERZ1292632 (study PRJEB36523, sample SAMEA6512637) | groundwater metagenome | collected 2019-01-08 | study: AquaDiva: Metagenomics assemblies of 32 groundwater samples | reverse complement strand
GCGCTTCGGTCCAGAACGGCGCATGGTACGTCGTCACGAAGTAAACCCGGCCAGTCTGCGCATCGTCGTCGTCGCCCTTGTCTGACGATGCGCCTTTCGGCCTCGGCTGTTGCACGAGTGCGCCGAGCGACAACTCGATGGAATCGTCGTCGCCGTTAATCGGCTGCGAAAGAACGTAGGGATGCACGCGACCGTCCGGGCCGAGCGCCAGCCCGCCGAAATGACGGCGACACGGCTCGGCGAAGTCTGTTGCGAAGTCCGGCTCGACCGCTCGAACAGGATGCGTCGACACGAGTTCACACAGACCGGTTCGCCAATCATCGTTATTTGGCGAACGTGGATGTTGCAGGGCGTTGCGGATCGTGTCGTGCATCTTCACCGGATTACACAAGTCCAACGACCATGCAACCATGCGCCCGAAGTTTACCAGCGCCGTGCGACAACCCTCCCCGTCGGGCGGCGGCCCAATGGAGCAATCCACGCCGTCGCACGTGGGGCCGCTCCGCCAGTCGCCGAACGCCGCCTCGCACGCCGCCTGCGTCGTCAGACTGCATCCGCCGTTTCGGCAGCACGCGCCCAGCCTACCGCAGACGTGGCCGGTGTAGTGGCCCGGCGCATCAAACTCCGCGCATTCCTTTCCGGGTTCCCACACGTCGCCCGGCCCGGAACATTCCTCGTGCGTTCGCCAATCGCAGCACTTGACTACATTAGGATCGGTGAACACCTTGCAGCATCTACCGATCGTGGAAGGAATAGGGCATCGCTCGTTTGCAGTCCCCGTGATATTTTCCATGTACTCGCAGCACGCAACATCTTCGATCGTCGTGCCGCCTTGGTCGAGACAGAATTGACGGTTGTACATGAAACATTTGGAACCGTAAGTCCCGGAAGGTTGGACGCATTCACTGTTATTGATTGGACTCTCCGGCTTGCAGCACGGGTGCGAGCGGTCTGTCTCATTGCGGCTGCACGGGCCGCCGCCATTGCAGGAACATCCGGGATAATAGGTCGCGCCGGACGACGCCTCGCAAACCGCCCCTGATGTGGTATGCCCACACGCGCCGCTGGCGTAACAACACGCCCCGCCCGATGGAACCGCCGCCACGTCGCCGAATCGCGGGAATGCCATTACCGATCTCCCGCACGACTCGCCGGTCGGCAATCGGTGAAACGAACATTCGACGGCAGCAATTCGACCGGAACATCCAAATCCCAGCCAAGCCGCCACGAGCCGCGAATCTTATAGCAGGGCATGAAACGAGTCAGTTCCGCGTCCAACGGACCCGGCCATTTGTACGCGAAGTAGTCCGCGCCCGTTAGGCCAGGCTTGGCCAGTGCATCGAACACGGGGCCGACGGCTTCCCATACTAGCGTATCGTTGTTGAGGGCAATTGCCTGGACGCTAACGAGTCGCCCCGTCGTGACTTCCCGAATGACGACGTGCTCAACCGCAGAGCCGCCCTTCGCAGACGCGTCGAGAATCCAGTAGCCGTTCTCGGTTCTCGCGTGAAAGAACGTAGCGCCGTCGCCCGGCGGAACTTCCCGATCCTCTTCCAGCCCTTTGAAGTCCTTGCTCTTCGTTCCGAACTCCGGCGCGGCGGCGAACGGCTCGCCCATGTACGATATCTTGCAGACGACGGGATTTTCGCCCGCGCACGGGACCGGCGGCTCGCCCGTGTATCGAACCTGACGAACAAGGAGGAACTCGTCGGCATCCGCCGGGGCTTTCACGATAACGACCGTGCGCTCTTCGGTTGCGGTCTGCTGGAAACTGGACGTTTGCCCAACGCCGAGCGTTAGCCGATCGCCGGTTTGCACTATCGTCAACGGAGCTTGCACCTTGAGATTGAGCACCATCTCGGCGGCACGGCCCATGTTGTTCAACAGGTCCGCAGACCAGTTGTTCAACACGTCGCCAGCCTTGAATCGTTGTGCTCGAAACGCCGTCATTCAAATATCCCCAGCAGTTGCCAGAAGCTCTCTCGCTCGTACAGGTCGTTCTGCGTCCACTGCACGCCGCCGGGGCCGGTAATCGGATGCTCCGTACTGTCGTCGCCGGTAAATGTGTGGTACGTCTTGAGCGGCATGTGTTTGTCGGGATTCCAAAGGAACGAAAGCGAAACATCGAATACGATCCCGTCGATCCGCTGGTTGTCGGCCACCCCTTTCGTTTCACGAACGTTCGCGGCGATGAGCTTCAATGTATCCGCCGGTGCGCCGTAGAACACATCGTAATTCAGCTTGTTCAGGGCCGACAACGCAAAAGTATACGCCGTTGTGCTTACGTGGGGGAAGGTTCTCGATAGCGTCAGTACCGCCGAAGGCTTGGTCCGATCAGCGCCTTTGACCGAAAAGTGCGAGAAGTCGAACGGCTCAGCCGTAGTCCCTGTAGCACGATGCAGCGTTACGGGAAGGTCGCCGTCAAGCGACTTGTAATTGGCTAGTTGCTCATAGGCCAGTAAGCGTATATCTAACGGGTGGGGAGGAGGGCCGATGTTGGTAGCACGAAAGTAGTCCTGATACGCTCCGTCCGTCATGTACCTCGGCTGACCGATCGGATAGCCGTTTACGTCGAAGTCGATATGCTCGGTTTCCAGCCCGGCGGAAATCTCCATCGCCCAGTGCGCCGTTATCGAACTAAGAGCTTGAACTTCATACAACACCACGACATGCCACAGCAGCGGAGAAGGGTGTTCTGCGCGAATGAACTTCGTAGCGACGCACCCTTCGGTTGTCCAAGGGAACACTGTGCCCGGCGTGACGGCGAGTCCGCGCAGCGTCGTTATGGGATCATCGGTCGGCGTGTTGAGGACCACCGCCCACGTGGTAGTGACGTTCTCCACGCCGTCGATGCCGCTCGACGATCCTTCACGACTATTCCACAGTTCGGTTGCTGATGCCGCCATTAGCCTATGCCCGTCGCGTTGAATCCCATTCTGGTAAACAGTTGCTTAATCTCGCCCAGCACCCTTTTGATAGCCACAAGATTTTCGGTCTGTCGCCGTTGTTCGTTCTGCTCGCCGAACTTAGTGCCGCCGGTCACTTCGCCGAATCGAGTGCGCATTGCGTCTACGCTCCCGATCTTGAAACCGGGAATGTCCGACGTGCCAGTTTTGGCGGCGGCCAGCTTTTCTTCCAGCACCGCGATTTCCTGGAAGAGTCCCTTGGGCGCGAATTGAGAGGCTGGCGCGCCCGCCGCCGTCGCAAGACCTTCGAGCGCCGCTCGTTGCCTATCCTGCGCGCCCTTGAACTCGGCGGCGTTTTTTTCTTGGAGTACCTTCAGTTCGGCGTTCTCCTGAATGCGCAGTTTCTCTCGCGCTTGCGATTGCTTTTGAAGATTTGCGGTAATACGACTCTCGGCCTCCCACTGCTCTTGGGCTTGCTTGCTGGAATCTTTTTGCAATTCCAGCAGTCGGGCCTGAGCGTTGTTAAGGGCCGTCATATCCCTTTGTTGCAACTCGGCCCAGCCGTGTTGGTCGGTAAACGCAGTAGTGCGAGCAACGATGTTTTCGGCCTCTTGCGCCGACATCGCCGCAGGCCCGCCGCCAGCCGCAGCTAACGCCGCTTTCGACGCGGAGAATGCCGATGCCTCTTCGGCCTGACGCTTTTTCGTCAAAGCGCGATAGTGCTCATTCAACGCCTCGGTTGCTTTTTTGTTCGCTTCCGTAGCCTGTTTCGTTATCTCAGAACTTTTGGACAACGAAGAGTAAACAAAACTTGCGGCGGCCCCGATAGCAATCAAAGCCCAACCCACCGGACCGAGAGATATGGCAAAGGCCTTTAGCGTCGAGCCGAGCGTCACAAACGCCGCAGCCATTCCCCCCGCCGACTGCGTGAATCGCCCCATGTATACGATCGCGTAACCAATTTGCGCCGTCGTGGCGGCTAGTCCGGTATTCCCCATGAGAATCAATGCGGCGCTAAACCCGCGCACGGCATTCGTTCCGGCGGCATATCGTCCGTGCAAGTCCTTCAAATGCTCCTTTTGTCTAGCGAGAGCGCCCGACACTTTCTCGGTTGCTTCCGGTAATCCATCAAATGCGATTTTGAGGCGCTTTGCATAATCCGCCATCGACTCGCCAGCGCCCATCGGCGGTATTGCAATCGACCTGCCGGTACGAACATCAGTAGCAATACCGCCAGCGCCCGGCTGAGCAAGTACGCGCTGCCCGGCGGTTTGTCCTTTCTGGACCGCGCGTACCACCGTGGCAGCGAACGCATCGGCGAACGCCTCCTGCCCGGTGAGTTCTATCTTGCCTACGATATCCTCAGCCATAAGAACCCCTCAACTTCATCAGATCGGGCAGTTCTTCTTCCATCGCTTCGATCATCGGGATCGGCGTATTGAGCAAACGATCGACGGTAGTACCGTACAGGAAGGCGAGCGCGATAAGACGTTTGAGCATCGACGGACGCTCCACCGTTAGCTGACTGTAGTGGCAGCGTCGGGCGTAGGGTCCGCCGCAGTCGGCTCTTTCTTCATGTTGAGCACCCAAGTAAGGGCATCTTCGATCACGTCCCGCGTAGTCGCCGGTAGTTGCCTGGAAAACGCATCGTAGGGAATCTTCGCCCCGCCGCGCACGGCAGCAAGGTACAACACCATGATCCGGGCATCGGCATCGACCGCGAGGTCGTACAGCGTGATCGGCATACAGGCTATCTGTGCCAGCATGGTCCCGCGCATTTCGCCGGTCAGCGGCATGGTCCCGGTCCCGCGTTCCACCTTTGCGTACCGCCTTTGCGTAAGGAAGTCTGCCGCCGCCGCTTGATCGCCGGGCGTTTGCTTGCACAGTGGGATCGTGCCCTTATCGAACGGCAATGGATACGTTCCAGCCGTTGCATCGCGTAGTTGATTCAGTTCCACAAAAGCTCCTAAATAAGCGATCCAGCAGTAGCCGTGATCCGTCCGATGAAGCTCGCCGTCATCGAGTTTAGCCCGGTGTGGCGATTCACGCCGAGTTTGATGTTACGGACCATGCCGACCACGGTAATCGTAAAGTCCGTTATCGCATCCTGTGTACGAAGAAGAAGCGTGCTGTTCGCCGCGCCTTCGGCGACATCGGCGGTGAGAAATACGACATTCCCAGGCCAATGGCCGTTGAAGTCCACGGTCACTTCCGGCTCGCCGTGATACCACTTGCGGTAGATTCCGGCATCCGCGAATGTCGTGCTTTCGATCTTTTCGGGGCTTACGTTGAGCGTCCAATCGGTAACTTCAACCCCTGCAACGGTCGAAAACTCGCCGGTGAGAGTAAGATTCCCGCCTACGCCGCTCAGTGGGTCGCCTGCTGCCATATCGAATACTCCTACGTCGTCGTCGTGATCTCGCCGATCACGTCGCCGCTGATGGTGTTAAGTCCAGACCGACGATTAACGCCAAGCCGGATATTGAACAGGGAACCAGTCATGGTGATCGTCTTATCAGTCGCCGCGATGGTGTCATTGGTAAGTTTCAGGGTAATCATCCCGGTCGCCTGCGTCGCCCCGGTTCCGGGCGTCAAGTCCTGATAGTTCGTCGTCGCCGCGCCGCTGTTGACGATCGCGCCGCCCGCGAAGATGTGGCCCGATGGATAAGCCCCTTCAAAGTGGCAGGTTGCCGTAGCTCTACCTTGGTAGTATTGCTTGCCGTAAACCTCCTGCGCGGTCGTTCCCCTTACAAACGGCGTGTGCAGGATTTCTTCCTGCTCGATGGTCAACTCCCACTGGGTAACTTGGCCAGTCATCGTGGCCGTACCGCTTCCGAGCACGTCCTCCCAGTTGTCTGTACCGGCCCCCGGTTCAAGCGAAAACCCGCCAGTATGTCCCGCAATCACCGTCGTTGACATTCATGCACCTACTTTCGTCCGCCGCCTTGCATCTTTGCAAGACCGGCCAACTTCGGAACCTTCTCGCCGCTCGCCAACGCCGCAATGCGTGCGCTCCAATCGACCTCCGCCTGCGCAAGTTCGACATAGGGGCGGGGAAGCATACCGAACAAGACCCCCGTACCGTACTCCAACCATTTCCCATGCGGCGCTACCGAGGAAATAATGAATCCCCGATGGGTATATTTCACGCGCACGCCAGCCATGAAGTCGCCGGTCACGAACTTCGGATACTCGCCCGGCTCGGACGGATTCCTTCGCGTCGGATTTGGACGCGAGGACTTGCTGCGAATGTAGTCCTGCAATTCCTCGGCCACGATGCGCGCGGCCTTGTCCCAGCGCCGCTGGCCGATCTCCATAACCCTGGCAACGTCTATCTCAGCCAATTTTTCACCTTTGGCCTGCGCCACGTCACACCGTCCCCAGGATGAGAATGTCGTAAGAGATCGTGAACGCACCGGCATTGACCGTAAGTCCGTCGCCGCTACCCGCCGTAATCGCCATGCCGTCAATCGGATCGTCGATGAGGCGCGAACCGCCGGGACCGATCTTCCAAATGTGCTCCGTACCGACGACCAGCGCGCTCCCAAGGAAATCTCCGCTAACCAGCAGCTTTTCAAGGGTCGTCGTCGAGCGATTCCTGATGAACAGTTGCTTGATCTTCGTAAAGACGAGTTGATCGCCGAACTTGTCGATGATCGACCCCGCCCCGGAAGCCAAATCCAAGTCGAACGATTCACTCGTCGCCGTCAGCGTTCGCGTGTCCGACCAAAAGGCGTTGACCTGATTCGCGCCGGTCCCGTTCGTATATTTGACCGGCGAATTGGTGTAGTTGATCGCTTCGGCAAGCGTGCCCAGATCGCTCGCCTTACTGTACGAGCCGACCAGATTGAATGTCGCCGTACCTTCAAAGACACCCATTACGTGCCCCTAACTACCGGAGAGTTCAGTGTTCGCTTCACGATCAGTTTGAACGTGATCGAAGCGTCGTACAGGCCGTCCGTGAGATTCGGGACCGACCACTTCGTGCGTCGGCACCCGGCGGTCGTGAACGCGCCGGACAGAATGTTCGCATCGCGGAACGCCTCGGTCATCGCATCCACCCATGCCGTTGCGGCCCCGGTTCGCAGGTCTTTCGCGTGATACCGGAAGCGCAACTCATATTCTTCGATGTCCGACGAAAACGAACTGAGGTCGTCGGACAGTTCGTAGTTCACTTCGCTGTACGGCTTCGTCACGTTGAGCGAAGCCTCTTGAAAACCGTCGTACAGCTTGCGGCCCTTCAGCTGCAAGGTCGGATTCGCGTTGAACCGGGCCTCCAATGCCGCGAATAGTCCGGTCATTGGTAAATCTTCATTAAGCCCACTTTCCCCGGTCGCAAATCCACAACTACGCGACGCACTTCTTTCCTCTGATCTACTCCGGTCGCGGCAAAACACGCCTTAACGAATCGCCATCCGCGAACGGCCTCTTTCGATGTAAGTCTGATTTTTTCGGTCGGTTTCATAACACCCTGCATCGCACGACCCACATATCCGGCGTATTGGCCGTCGTCAGGTTTCCGAAGAGCGCGCGCGCATCGAGCCATGATCGAAAAAACTCCACGGCGTCAGCTTGCGACATCGTTTCGCGCAAAACAGTAAACTCGTATTCTCTCGTCATAGGGCACTCATGGTCTCACGACTGAAAATCCGCGTGTCCACGTCGTCCAAGTCCCGATCGCTGCCGGACCACGACGCCAGTGGATCACGGCTGGCAGTGCTCGTCGGCGTCACTGCGCCGCTCAGTACGAACTCGCCTTTCGCCACCGCGTCCGCCCATTCGTACACCCGCAACGCCTGCTTTTCCTTTTGGTCGGATACGCTCGGACCTCGCGCGAGCAGGTAATACTCCGCGAGGTCGAGCGTTTTCCGAGTGAGCAACGCCGTCAGTTCGGTGTTCCCTGCAATCGTCACCGGCGTCTTGTATCGCTTGCCGATCCTGCTGTTAATATCCGCCTCAGCCGATTCGATGCAGTCGTCCAGTACGCCGGTATCCGGCGTTCCCGTTTCCTCGGTATCCGTGAGGTAAGCGACCTCGGCGTCACCGTCGAATCGGCCCTTCAACTGGGCTTGGCTGACGTAGTTGCCCATGCGTCACACTTCCGCGAACTGGTCCTTACGCGGGCGACCGGGGCCGCGTTTTCGCGGGGGGCGTCCTACCACAGCATCGCCCGGCGACGGGGGAATATCCGCCGTCCGCGCAGCCGTCTCGCCGGATTTCGCCTGTTCGATTACGTTCAACAGGTGCGCTCGCCGCAGATCGCCGAGTATGTGGGATTCGACAAACTCCGATTCGCTTTTCGGCTCCAGACAGAACTCCGCCATTTTTCTGTTGCGCAACAGCCGACGGTCCCGGCCCGTGTGCCGCATCCGTGAAAGCGAATGGTCCACCACGAATCGACCGTTACTGTCCTCGCCGTAACACTTGTAGCCGTTCTCTGCGCACAAAACGCCGCCGCTCCGCTCCGTATCGCGCGCCCGAAGCTCCGCATCCGCCTCTCGCGTAAACCTGGCGGTCAAGGCGCCTACCGACCGGCTCGACCAAGATCCGCCGGTTTTCTGGTCCAAAGGACTCATTCAATCTCCTCCTACGTGAAGTCATATCGGATCGAATAGCGCGGCTCGCCGTAAGCGAACCTGAAACGCTGCCGGGTGAGAATCTTGACGCCGTGTGCTTCCGCCACCTGACCCGGCTCATTCAGAACCTCGATCTGCGGTTCCGTGCGCTCCTGATAAATGAACGGCATCCGCGTCGGATTGCCTACCGCGTCGAAATAGATCGCATCGTCCGCGTCCGTCAGATAGGGCAAGACGTCGATCCCATTGATGACCGCCGGTACGAATACGTTGCTGCTCGCTCCATCGCCCGCAACAACGGTCAACAAATTGGCGTTCACCAACTCGAACAAAACCTTTTCCTGTTCCGGCGCACAAATCACGCGGACATTCCGCATGGCCTGGGTCGAATATCCCACGCGCCCCTGATCGTCCTGGAACCGCCACATACTCTCTTTGCACTCCTTGATGGCCGTCGTCATTTCGGCGATCGTCGGGACATTGGGCGTGGTGATGTTCGCAGTCTGCTGGTTGTCGATGTTTGCGCTGCTGCCGATGACTCGCGTCCCGGCATGAAACGCCAGGCCGTCGAAGGCCAGCGTGTCCGTTTCGCCGTTGATGAGCAGCGTCCCGAAAAGGCTGTCCTTGAATTGCGCCCATACGCCGAGTGCGTCGCGGATTTTCCCAAGAACCAGTCCGTGCCGATCGTCTTCGAGCGTCGTTTGATCCACAATCAAGGACATCTCGTATTCCTTGTTCGTGACCGTGAACGTGAAGTCTCGCATTCCGGCATAAGTGCGCCCGCTAACCATTTCTCGCGGCACCGGCATGGTGCCCAACCAGACGTGCGCCTCGTCCGGCGCGTCGCTTGGAATCACCTGGCAGTGTTTCTGCCAGACGTTTGGCGCGGCCGCCATCGCTTCATCGAAAAGCGCCTTGGTCCCGCGCTGGGTGATGTTGCTGAAAATGTTTTGTGCCATTGAAATCTCTCCTTACAGGGCGACGCCCAACACGATAATCGTACCGGCGCCGGACGTGCCCGCAGTTGTCACAAACGCATCCAAGCCGAGATCGGCTGGTATCTGAACGAGCGCCGATCCGCTGGCCGCACCGATCGCCATTGTATTTGCTGCGCCAGGAACAATATCTCCGATCGCATCGCTTGTAGACGTGAAAGTAATCCCGGTCGTCGTCCCAACAGTATCGCGCAATGTGATGACGCTGGCCGCAGCCCCCGACGCGACTGTTATCAATTCCCCCGCCCACAGAATCAAAACGCCATTGTGATTCTCGGTCGGATGGATCAACCGGACGGTGTGGCTGGCGGTGTGCGTGATCTGTGCGGTGCGCACGAAAAACGCGCCATTCTCTCCGAGGTCCGGCATCAAAATCAGGGCCGTGGCATCGGTCGCGTTGTATTCCACGATTCGACCGACCAGGGAATTGCCCGCAGAAACGATGCTCAGCGTGTTGTCGTCGCTCGCAAATACCGGCTTGCCGACATCACCCACCGCAACGCCGGACAACGCATGCCTGAAATACCCGGCGATCTGCACCCGGCATTTCTTATCGCCGTCCGCCGTTTGTGAAGCGATCGCCTCTTGCGCGATGCCGACGTAACGCTTTCCCGTAAGTGCAGTCCCCGTGGCGGACGAAACATACCGCTCCAGATAGCCGGTAGCGCTCAGTCCGACGAACCCGCCCTTGTAAATCGCCGTAGATGCGGCGACCGGCAAATCGGCATAAGAGTTCGGGCCTTGGCCCCAATCGCCGCCGTGTGCCGGAACCGCCCGGTCTTTTGTCAGTGCTGCCATGTGATTTTCTCCTTAGCCTATAACGGCCTTCAATTCCTTGTCGTTCAGCCGTGACATTCCGGCGTCCACGAGAGCTGCGTTGACCCACGATTCCTTTCGAGCGCCCATGGCGGGCGTCGGATCGGCGTCATATTCCTTCGCAGACAGCGAGATGACCGTAGAACGATCATCCGCCGAGTCGAGGCTCTTGCTCGGCGTCACAATCTTGCCGGGCGTGTAGAGCGTGGGGGCCGCGTCGAGGAACGCCCTGAACGCGACCGTATCGGCGTCGGCCTGGGTGCGCGCCCACTTCATTTGCGCCTCGTTGTTCGGATTGAGCTTGGCGGTTTCAATGCCGAGCGCGACCAGCCCCTTCGCTTCCCGCTGCCTGGCCGTCGCTTCGATCGTTTCGAGGCGATCCTTCAACGCCTTGTACTCGCTGGCGTCCACCTTGCCGGTTTGAAGCTCGGTCACTTTCGCGGCGATCGTTTCGACCGTCGCGTCCTTATCGAGTCCGAGCTTCGCGGCCACCGCAGCAAGCGGGGGCGGCTCAGACTTCGCTGTCACGGCTGATTCCACGAAGGCTTCCGTAGCCGTGAGCACGGTAGCGTCGTCGGCGTCCTCGGCCAGTGTGATGCCAGCCGCAGCGAGCGCCGCCCGCAGTTTCTTAAGGTCCATACTTTCGTCTCCTATGGAATCCTCTTTCGCAGCCACGCGCATCATGTCGAGTATCGCGGGCTTGTTGGTTAAGGCGGCGCTCGAAACCGCCACGACCTTGTGATCTGACTTCCGTACGCTTAGCACCGGCGACAGGTATCGGTATTCATCCGACTGGATCATGTCGCGGGCCTTCGCAGTCCATTCCACGGTTGCGAAAATGCCCTCTCCCGGTCTTGAGGTAATGGCCGTGATCCACCCGGACGCCGGGGCCGCACCGCTGGCAGTCGCATACTCGCCGCCGACGGTCGTGTGCTCATAGTCGATGGGGATGGGCTTTTTTCCATCGGCGAACGCCCTAATGACCAGCTTGGCCGATTCCTCATCAACGACGAAATCGCCCTTACTGCTTTTCACGTCGCCCCAAGGGCAAAGCATGATCTCAAATGACGAGGCTTCGCCCGGATGGGCGAGCGCGATCGCGTCGGCGAGCATTCGATCGGTCATCGGCTTGCGTTTTCCCATGCGCTTATCCCAAAAGAAAAAGGGGCCGCTCTCAAACTGAGAACGACCCCCTAAAAGGCCGCGACGTTTAGGCGTCTCGCAGGTTGCAACCCGCTGTGCCTGGTCACGGGGACGCCGGTTTCCCGGACGGCCCCTATTTTCGTTTATTCGTCCGTTCCGTCCCCCGTTTCGTCCGCGTCCGGCATATCGTCCGGCGCGGTTCCGGTCGTCAGGTTCGGCTTATTCGCCGCCGCGTCGGCTTTCGCTTTCGCCAATTCAGCCTGTTTTGCGCCGAGTTTCACGGTATCCGGCAAATCCCCGGACTCCGGTCTCGGAATCGCAAGGGCACTATAAAGCCAATCCGAATTAACTGTCAAGCCCTCACTCGCCGCAAACGTTAATTGTTCTAACGTAATTCGTTCAAGCTCGATATCCCGGCGAACTGCGGTGATGCGATGGAAGCAGGGTATCGGGGCATCAGGGGTCGGGAACTTCAACGCCGCCATCGGGCGGAGTATCTGTTCCCTGACGAAATGGGCCTCTTTTTGCAGGTCCGACGCCAGTTTCACGCCCTCCACGTCTTGGTGAATCTTCGCAGCCGCGAAACTTCCTACGGCTCCGATATCGGTCGTCAAGGTCTGGCCAAGCCAGAGAATCGTCAGCATGGTCCCGGCGTAGTCAAGCAGTTTTGGGTATGTTTCGCCCGTTCCGGCAGCTTGTTTGAAATCCACCTCAACGCCCTTGGGCAGCATGATCGCGGCGTCGGTCCCCATTTTGTCGAGGAAGTCCTGCAACGTCTCGCGGTCTTCATCGACGATCGTATCATCGTATGTTCCCACGCGCACGGGCGTACCGAACAGTTCCGAAAACGCGAGCCAGTCTTTCCGTCCGAAGTGCATGGCGAGGTACGCCATTACGCTCGCGTGGGTCAAGGTGGTTCGGAATGGGAAGCCGCCCCTTGTATTGGGGATAAACACCGCGAACTTGCCGGGTATCGCTTCCGTTGGAATGCCCAGCGGTTCTTCGTCGGTGCGAATCGCAACGCCGGTGTTCGTGAACGGGTGCGTAACCAGCCGGGTGCATGGCACGATCACGAACTCGGACAGTTCGGCCTTGTCCCAAACCAATTCCAGCGCCGCAAGGTTCGGGCCGATCGCTTCCGACAGGTGCTCCAGCGCCGTGGGCCAGCTTGGCAGCGAGCACAGCCGATTACAGCAGTAATCCGCCACTTCCTTGGCGAACGGGTCATCTTCGTCGGCGTTTTGGTCCGGCTCGATCGTCCATTCGAGTGCGGTCACGGCCATGCGGCGCTTGGCGGCGAGTCCTTGGAAAAGGTCCGACTTGCGCTCCATTTCCTGCTGCAAGAGGCAGAGCCGGTAGAGCTGGCCCTGATCCACGTCCTTGAGCAAAGCCGCGAATTTCGTTGGCGACGGCGAATCGGTAACATATTCCGGGAAAACGTCATACGCCATCGAATGTTCGACGATTCGATTCGCTTTTGGCGGGGCTTTCAGTTTTCCGTTACTTGTTGCCGTCGCTACCATGTTCGGCATACTCCACGAAAACCCAGAATCGGCGTAATGATAATCGTTTCGCGCGAATGGAGACGACTTCCTCGGACGCACTCGGAAGAAAAGGGCAGCCCAATCCGGGATCAAGAAACTCGCGTTTAATCACCGCAATAGCCGAACGCTTAATCCATGCCCCGGCCACTAGAAATACGCGACAAAATCGGCCACTCTCGCAACCGAAGCGCTCCGTAAACATCTCCATCGCCGAGCTACTTGTCTCCGCTGCCATTACCATTCACGATCTCCGAATTGGAGAGGTCTACGCCATCAAACATGATATTCTGATTCGGGAACGAATCAAAATAGAGTTTGGCTACTTTCCCAACTTCCATGTCAATGACAACCCGGCTCAATCCATTGGGCGGTTCTATTCCGCACTTTGTCAGCCAACCCAAAACCGCATCGCCATCTACAACAAATGCCATATTAGTACGCCGCGAACTCCTGCGCCCTCGTCATCCTGCGTTCCATTGTTTCACGTGAAACAGGCTTCCCGCCCTTGTTCAATACGCCCATCACCATGTACTTCAACGCCTGAATCGAGTCATAGTGCCCGCAATTCTCGTTGCGTTTATCGTCCGCCTTGGCGGTCTTCGGGTCCCATGCTAACGTGTCGCATTCGACAATCAACTGCGCCGCCAGTCGGGCGGGGATTTTCAGCCGCTCCTTTTCCAGCATCCGAACCACCATGAGCAATTCCTCGCGGGCGGTATCTTCGCCGGGATTCTTGCGCCGCGGCGCAGGCTGGAACCGGCAATTCATACCGAACGCCTGCGATTCCCTTTGCAACGCAATCCGCTCAGTCAAGTTCGGCGGGTCGCAGTAATACAGGTGGCCCCGGCGCAGCCCCCGAACCTGATCCGTCGCCATCGACTCCGTCTCCCGCCAGTAGTCCGTTACCCACAACACGCCGTCGAGGTACACGCCACTCCAGATCACCGTCGGGTCGTTGTAGCCGAAGTCGATGCCGCCCACCCGATCCTGCGTTCCAACCAATTCCTCATCGAACGGCAGCCCGTCGCCGAACACGGCCTCGCGCATGTGAGGAAAGATAAGCCCTTTCGAGCCTTGCACCGCCTCCGCAGCCGTGCTGGGGTACTCCTGCCGAAACTCGTCCGGGCCGATCTCGGCAATCTTGTTCCTACGCCATTGCAACTGTTCGGTCGAAAGCTCGATCCCTTCCGCACCCGCCCGGCGAATCAGCGCCCTTTCCTCGTCGTCGGCCTCAAACCCGTCCGGCACAATCGCCCTGAGCGTCGAATCGAGATACCACGCAATGAAAATCCGCTCATACGGGTGCGACTCGTCCGCCGCAGCCTCGAACAAATCGTAGAACATCTCCCGACCCTTGGCCGTGAACTCGTGAATGATGATCGAGTTCGGCACGCTCGGGACCGAGTTCACCGTGTTCGTGTACGTCGCCTCTTTGTTCTTCTCCCACTTCGGACCCTCCGACGTGTGCAGAAACGACGGCGTACCACCCGCCCCAACCGCCGTACCGCCCGCCGTCTGACAAAAATACTTGCTCCGCGCACCCGGCCAGTACAACGTCGCCTGAACGTCGCACTGCCTTAACGCCGAATGACATTCCGCCGCCAACTTCGCAATGTCGAAAATCTCTTTCGTCGGAACGTCGGCGTGAGCAACCGTCATGGCAATCTGGTTCTCGTGGTAGGCGCAGAAGTCAACGCCGATCGTTTCAGTCTGAGTCGATACGCCCGTCTTACGAGACTTCAGAATCACAATCCGAACCGGCTTGCCCGCCGCCGCCTGACGCAACATCAGCGCCAACACCCGAAGTTGAACCTCGTTCAGCTTGAGGGGCACCAACGCCGCGTAAACGTCCCGGATCATCCACTGACCCAACTCCGTCCGGGCAAAGTACGACAACAACCAATCCACCATCGAGCTGTCGGGATACCCGCCAGCCCGATACGCGGCAACGTAACCGTAAATCTCCTCAAGAGCCGTCTTGACCACCCGAACCCTCTTGAACCCGAACCACCCCCAACACCCTCGACTCCACCACCGGCAACTCAAACCCCTCACGAACCGGAAACGCATTCGCCTCCAACATCCGCCTCAACATCTGATTCCCCAACTCCGCAGCAATCCCCTCAACCGCAACCCTCCGAACCGCAGGGTCCGTCCGATCCAATATCACCTTCGCAGCCTTCGTGTCTCCACCCTTCGCAGCCTCAAACATCCTCACCACCAACGACTCCAACTGGGTCCGCTCCATCTTCGGATCGTCAGGATCAACCGTCGAACCATACCGCTCACACAACGACCTAAACGTCAACGACGCCGAATTAGACCCGTCCGGCGGACGAACCCTCGGATAGTTCTCCCGCGTAAACCGACTGTCCTTACCCTTCCCCGGCTTGTACCCCATGTCCCGCCAAACCGAACCCATAAGACGCAACCCCCCAGTAACACCAGAATTTTCAACATTTTTTGGGAGGAGAGGGGAAGCCGCGCCCGACAGGCATCCTTTAGGATTTTCCCTGTTAGTCTGGGCGAGATAGTCTATCAGTTGCTGCTCCGCGTTAATAGCGGGCACTTCGAGGCCGATCACCACGCCTTTGAGCGCGGCGTCGATGCCAGCGTATCCGTTTCCCATCGAGTCCATCGTCCGCTCTTGCATGGGTTTCCTACCTTCACATGTTGCGCGCGTTATCGGCCCTTGTCAAGCGCGAAGCCTGCGATCTTATCGGACGTATTGTGCAGACGCATACGAACATTGTGACAAGTGGCGATTGGACGCCGATAAGGGCATAGTCCTATAATGTTGGTTAAGTTGCGCACCGATATGGACTTATAGCACGCACACTGCACGTGCGCGCACGTTAAGATGGGCGGAATTTCACAATGTATACAAACCTAACAAGCGCTTGTTAGGCAACAATTCACAGGCCCTGTGATTCGCCCCCCGTCGTCCCCTGTCTTGTGGCACGTTACATTGTCTCTACGTTCGATTAGATGCGGTTTATTGTTTGTGCTGTATTTCTTATCGGCGGTTCGATGTGTGTTCAAGGGTGATTCGCCTGGGGGGTTGTCTGAGTGGTTGTCGAGATGTGCGCGCAGTAACGGTTCCGTTCCTTTTGCGTTATTGCTTTAACGCATGGATCGCGCACCCGGAACCGTAAGGGCGGCGCGCTCAGCCGTTTTGGCGCGTCGTTGCTATTCGCGTAGGCGTGCCAGGGTGCCGACATGGACTGACCTCGGCATCAGATCGCGGCGTGCGCCGACTCGCGGCATGTGGCCCGCACGTCCAGGCGTTTGATTGTGCGCAAAGCCCCGGCCGCGCCTTGACCTTGGCGAGACCGTGGCAGACGGCCGGGGGTAATAGGAGTTTCCAATCTCGCCGCTTCCATTCTTTCCCCGTCGCCGCCCGTTGTCAACCCCTCCGCAAAGATTTATTTTCGCTCGTAATTATCACAGGCTACACGAGTTACATCACATATCCCAATAATTCTTAAAGACTTTCCTTGACAGCAACCGATACTTGGTGTAGACTTCAGATTATGCGGGCGAATGAGACCCGCAAGGTTTATCTGGGAAAGGGAGGAAACCAATGCAAACCGTAACCAATCGAACCGAGAAGAGTAAGGCGATCCTGGGGGCGCTGACTCGGTGCATCAGCGACGAAGCCGAGCTTGCCTACCGCGCAGAGAGGCGCGCAACAGGGCGCAGCGAATGCGATGCGCACTACTGGCGCGGGTACCGCGCGGGACTGCTGGCGGCGGGGAGCATCGTGACGGAAAGCGCGGTGCGGGCGGATATGTCGGGTTGACTGATAGGAAGACAAACAATAAACCCCGCGCGCTGTAACGCCGGGGTCGTGGTCCGAAACCTGTTTTGGAGGCAACGAACGTGAAAAGCATACAACGCCGCTTCTCCATGGTCAAAATCGACTTGACCAAAATGGTCCCGGTTGACCGGGGGTTCGCCCGGCGTAAAACCGGAGAGAGAATCGGCAACATCGAGCTCGTCATCGACCTTTCTCGCCTCGAATACATTGCACGGCGCGCGCTCGCTTCGAAACGCGGCAGGGCCATTGCGTGCAAGGGCGCAATCACCGCAAAGGTTATCACGGCGACCGAAAGCGCAGGCGCAGCATGAGACCCGAAAACGCAGCAATGCAAGCGTACTTAGCCGAACACGGCATAAAGGCGACTCCGTTCTTTATCTGGGACGGGTCGATGAAGGGCTGCTGGCGCATTTATTGCAAGCGCGCTGGCGAGTATGCCCCGTGGACGCCGGAGATTTGGACGCGGTTGAATGAGCTTGGCTTTGCGAATCACCAGCACGAATCGCTCGGACAATACGACGGAAGCGGTGGGATATTTCAAGCGTTTGTGCGAGGCCATTTGGAATTCCTGGACGGTGTAACCGCTCCGCGCGGGGCGACTTACTATCGCCCGCAACTCCGCTTGGCAGTCTAGGCGCGCCCGGATGGAATCCAGTCCGAAGATCGGCAAGTTAACGAAAGGGAACGGTGGCGGCATGACGACCTGGGTGCGAGTGACGTATCGGCCGAAAGGCTTGCAATCCGGCTGGAATTACGGATGGGTTTTCGCAGCCGATTCGCTCGGCCAAGCGTGGGACGCAATTCGTCGTGTTTGCGACTGGCGACAATGGGAATACCACTGTGAACGG
>ERZ1292632.515-Hain-H43-01um-R2-515-length-42228-cov-8_pt4 | contig 17657 bp, 20 predicted proteins | sample MGYA00564407_ERZ1292632 | MGnify/ENA primary metagenome ERZ1292632 (study PRJEB36523, sample SAMEA6512637) | groundwater metagenome | collected 2019-01-08 | study: AquaDiva: Metagenomics assemblies of 32 groundwater samples | reverse complement strand
TATGATTCGAGAACTTCATTTGAAATTGAAAAATGGTGAAATTTCCGCAGTTGAACTCGCAGAACAGTACTTGGAAGTGATTGCAAAGAAAGATCCTGAAATTGGAGCTTTTCTTACTGTGATGCGTGAAGATGCTTTGCGTGAAGCGCGTTTTGTTGATGAACGTTTGAAGCGTGGAGAAGAGATTGATCTTCTCTCGGGTATTCCAGGGGCTCTCAAAGATAATATGCGTGTGAAGGGTGTACGAACGACCGCTGCCTCAAAGATTCTTGATACGTATATCGCTCCTTCAAATGCTACAGTTGTTGATCGGCTTTTGGAGAAAAACGCGGTGATTTTGGGGAAGACGAACATGGATGAGTTTGCTATGGGTGGATCAACAGAATCGAGCGCGTATCAGAAGACAAAAAACCCTCTTGATCTAGAACGTGTTCCCGGAGGATCTTCTGGAGGATCAGCAGCAGCGGTAGCTGCGGATATGGCTGTCTGGTCACTGGGTTCTGATACCGGAGGATCTGTACGTCAACCAGCGTCATTTTGCGGTATCGTGGGGCTGAAGCCAACATATGGAAGGGTGTCCCGCTCTGGCCTTATTGCTATGGCATCAAGCTTGGATCAAATTGGACCACATGCCAAGACAGTAGAAGACGTTGCTATTGTCCTTTCTCGTATCTCTGGACATGATCCAAAAGACGCGACAACTGCACCAGCAGGGATTGGAAAATTGTTTGAGGACTATTTGTCTGGAGATATTCGGGGAGTAAAGATTGGTGTTCCAAAAGAGTACTTTTCTGATGATCTTGATCCGGATGTACGCAAGGCAACGGATGCTGCTTTAGAGCGCTTCAAATCACTCGGAGCTATTATTCAAGAGATTTCTTTGCCTCACAGCCACTTTGCTTTGCCCGTGTATTATATTTTGATGCCATGTGAGGTGAGTTCAAACTTGGCTCGTTTTGATGGTATTAAGTATGGTCTTCGTGTAAACGATGGAGAGGATTCTTTGAAGAATACGAATACACTTTTAGAGACATATCTTGATACTCGACGTGTTGGCTTTGGGAAAGAGGTAAAGCGACGTATTATGCTAGGAACATATGCGTTGTCTGCAGGATATTACGACGCGTATTACGTAAAGGCTCAGAAAGTACGCGCTCTCATTCGGAAGGATTTTGAAGAAGCTTTCAATGAAGTGGATCTAATCTTTTCTCCTACTGCTCCAGAAGCCGCCTTTCGTTTTGGTGAAAAAACAGAAGATCCTCTCAAGATGTATCTCTCTGATGTGTATACGGTGACAGCAAATCTTACTGGAGTTCCCGCTATTTCTTTTCCGATAGGGACAAAGGAAGGACTTCCGCTTGGAGGACAGTTGATGGGAAAATGGTTTGATGAAGAGACGGTTCTTCGTGCCGCAGATGCTTTTGAAAAAAATGTTGGAGGGTTTTCTAAAAAATCGTAAAAACTATGGAGGTAGATATTTTTACTTTATTTCTCGCAATTGTCGAGGGTGTGCAGGATTTTCTTGATCATTCGTTACTTTTTGCGGCAGTGAAGTTTTTCTTGTTTGTATACGTAGCGGTGCTCTTTGTTGATATTGTTCTCTTGCTTCTTCTTCGAGACATTTCTTCTGATTTGAAGGCGACACTCTTTGGTGGACAAAGGCCGCTTGCTTCAAAGGGGAAGATGATTAAGCGTTGGGAGGCAGTGTTATTGCGTCTTGAAAGTGAGAATGTTTCTCAGTTTAAGGCCGCTATACTTGAGGCGGATGCTATGGCGAATGATGTTTTAGGGAGTATCGGGTATAAGGGGAATAATATGAAAGAGCGACTCGAGAGCGTAGCAGAGTACCAGGTTGAATCAAAAGATGACCTTGTCTCGGTGCACGCCCTCCGGAATCGGATTATCAGTGAGCCTGATTTTACGCTTTCACAGGAAGAAGCTAAAGAAGCCCTAGAGAAATATCGCCGTTTCTTTGATGAAGTAGAGCTCCTGTAAAGGCTTTTTTTGGCGATTTTCTTGGTTGACAGAAGTCCTGTTTTCTGATATCTTTGGACTACAGAAGCCCACGGGGCTTTTTTTAAGAGGAAAAAAAAGAGCATTTCAAGAGACCTATGAAGAAGCTTTTCTCCTTTATAAGCGAAGCGAAAGTCGAACTTTCCCGGGTCAATTGGCCAACGCGGAAGCAGATTTTCCAGTATACGCTCGCAGTAATTCTTATCAGTTTTGCTGTAGCAGTTTTTCTTGGAAGTTTGGACTTTTTATTTAGTTACCTCGTAGAAACTTTTCTCCTTCAGTAATATTATTTTGTTATGGCAAAGCAAACCCAACATCACGGTCGCGCTTGGTACGTGCTGCATACCTATTCTGGGTATGAAGACAACGTTGCGCGAAACCTCAAGCAACGTATTGAATCGATGGATATGCAAGAGCTTATCTTCGATGTCTTGGTTCCAAAGGAAAAGAAAATCAAGATCAAGGGAGGAAAGCGCGTTGTGGTTGAGGAGCGTATTTATCCAGGATATGTCTTGGTTGATATGATGGTGACGGATGCTTCTTGGTATGTTGTACGAAACACTCCAAACGTAACCGGTTTTATCGGTTTGGGTACTACTCCTACTCCAGTAGATTCAAAAGAGATCGATATGCTCAAGAAGCGTATGGGTGTCGCAGAACCAAAATACAAGATTGATGTTCATATCGGTGATGCTGTAAAGATCGCTGACGGACCATTCAAAGACTTTGATGGAAAGATTCAGGAAGTAGACGAAGAAAAGGGAAAGGTAAAAGTTTTGGTTTCCATCTTTGGTCGCGAGACCCCAGTGGAATTAGACTTTTTGCAAGTAAGAAAAGCATAAATTTATTTTAAAAAACGTAGGATACCAATCGCTTCTTATCCTACAGACAAGACTCTATGGCAAAGGCAATAAAGACAGTTATCAAGCTTCAGGTGCTCGGAGGGAAAGCAAATCCAGCTCCTCCAGTAGGACCAATTCTTGGTCAGCATGGTTTGAATATCCAGGAATTTTGTACAAAATTCAACGAAGCGACCAAGGATCGTATGGGAGATGTTATCCCAGCGGAGATTACGGTGTATGAAGACCGTACGTTTACATTTATTTTGAAGACTCCTCCAGCGTCTGCTCTTTTGAAGAAGGCAGCTGGTGTAGAAAAAGGAGCTTCGAATCCGCTGAAAGACAAGGCTGGAACAGTTACGCAAGCTCAGGTGCGTGAAATCGCAGAAACAAAGCTTGAGGATCTCAATGCAAACGATGTAGAAGCTGCCATCAAGATTGTTGGCGGAACGGCTCGTTCAATGGGTATCAAAATTGCTGAATAATAACTTTTTATTTGTGGAAGGCCGGATGGCTGTTTGACCACGGAACTATATGAAACAGGGAAAGAAGTACAGAGCAGTCTTTGAAAAGATTGAAGCTGACAAAGAATATACCGCAGAAGAGGCTATCGCTTTTCTGAAGGAAAATAAGGTAGCCAAGTTTGATGAATCTGTAGAAGTACATGTTCGTCTTGGTATCAACCCAAAGAAGTCAGACGAAATGGTTCGTTCAACCGTTGTCCTTCCTCATGGAACTGGACGTTTGCAGAAGGTGGCCGTAGTAACGAGTACGAAAGAAACTGAGGCTAAGGATGCTGGTGCTGACCTCGTTGGAGGCGAAGAGCTTATCGACGATATCAAGAGTGGCAAAGTAGTTCCTGGACAGACCTTTGATATTCTTTTGGCAACTCCTGAAATGATGCCAAAGCTTGCGACTGTTGCAAAGGTTCTTGGACCAAAGGGTTTGATGCCAAGTCCAAAGACTGAAACCGTTACTCCAAAAATCAAGGAAGCAGTAGAAATGCTCAAGCTTGGAAAGAAAGTGAGTTTCAAAAACGACGATACATCGAATGTACATCAGGTTATCGGACGTCTCTCATTTGAATCCGGAGCACTCTTGGAAAACTATCAGACATTCCGTGAAGCTCTTGATAAGGTGAAACCAGAAGCGATGAAGGGAAAGCTGGTTCGCTCGGCGACGATGTGCTCGACAATGGGGCCAAGTCTTATTATCAAGTTGTAGTACAATGCTGGCCCACCTCTTCGGTGGGCTCTTTCAATACCGAATCAATAATAAAAATATATGATTCTTTCTGATCGAGATATTATCAAGGAGCAAAAGCAAGGGGAGATTATCCTCAAGCCTTTTAAAAAAGAATGTGTTCAACCAGCGAGTGTAGATTTACATCTCGATCGTCATTTTTTGGTTTTTGATACAACGAAAAACTTTATCATCGATCCGAAGGACCCGGCGAAGAATCTTATGAAGCCGGTAGAAATTTCTGCAAACCAACCATTTATTCTTCATCCACAGGAATTTGCTCTTGGACTTATTTTTGAGGAGACAGGTGTTTCCGATAAATTAGTGGGACGCTTGGAAGGAAAAAGCTCTCTTGGTCGTCTCGGACTGATTATTCATACCACCGCTGGGTATTTGGATCCAGGAAACTCTCTCAAGATGACACTCGAGCTCTATAATGCTGGTAAACTGCCTATTAAGCTCTACTATAAGATGCCAATAGGTCAGATGGCCTTTGAGTATCTTTCCTCGCCTTGTGATCGACCCTATGGATCGAAAGGGCTCAATAGCAAATATCTTGGCGATCAGAAGCCAGAAGCCTCAAAGATGCACCTCAATTTTTAGGAAAAGAAGCCCCGAAAGGGGCTTTTGCTTTTCTCTCTTTTCTCAGTAGAATAGAGAGAGGACAGATAAAACACATAGCAGATATTCTTATGAAACAGTATCTTGATCTTTTGAGGCGTATTCAAGAGGAAGGTGTAGAAAAGAGTGATCGCACCGGCACCGGCACAAAGAGCATCTTTGGACATCAAATGCGCTTTGATCTTTCTTTGGGCTTTCCCTTGCTCACCACAAAGAAGATGGCGCTTCGCTCAATTATTCATGAGCTTATTTGGTTTCTTTCTGGGGATACAAATATTCAATACCTTGCGAAAAATAATGTTCATATTTGGGATGAATGGCCATTCGTTGCGTATTTGAAAAGTACGAATCAACCTCTTCCAGACCAGAAGTCTGAAGAATGGAAAACGCAAATACGCGCATTTAGTGATCGCGTGAAAGATGATGATGCCTTTGCAAGGGAGTACGGAAAGCTCGGACCAGTGTATGGATATCAGTGGAGGAATTGGCCGGCACCAGACGGGCGTCATATTGATCAGATTACGCAGATAATCCAGCAGATACAAAATACACCTGATTCAAGGCGTATGATTGTTTCTGCGTGGAATGTGGCGGATATAGAGGAAATGGCTAAGGCGGGACTTCCTCCGTGTCATTGCCTCTTTCAATTCTATGTAGCTGATGGGAAATTATCATGCCAACTGTATCAACGAAGTTGCGATACTTTTCTTGGTGTGCCGTTCAATATTGCATCCTATTCTCTTTTGACGATGATGGTTGCTCAGGTCTGTGGTTTAAAGCCAGGGGAGTTTATTTGGACTGGAGGTGACGTGCATGTGTATTCCAATCATACTGATCAGGTAGTGAAACAACTTTCTCGAGAGCCCTTTGCTCTTCCAACGATGTGGATAAATCCTGAGGTAAAGGATATTTTTTCCTTTACGATTGACGATTTTGAATTGAAAGACTATCAGTCTCACGGAGCGATTCCGGCCCCAATAGCCGTATAGCACTTTTTTGTGAAGGTTCATTTCTTGGCCTAAAATAGGGATTTTTGCTTGAGTGAGGGCAGAAAATCTAGTATACTAAACAAAAAGTATGTCAAAACCTAGAGTAAGTTTGATTGTGGCTCTCGCAGAAAAAGATCGTGCTATCGGAAAAGATAACGGTCTTCTTTGGAATATCCCCGAAGATTTAAAACATTTTAAGGAAATCACGCTTGGTCATCCTATTATCATGGGAGAAAATACGTATCATTCTATCGGACGACCACTTCCAGGGAGAGAAAATATTGTTCTTACAAAAGATGTTAATCTCGAGCTTCCAGGATGTACGGTAGTGTATTCGATTGAGGATGCTTTGGAACAAGCAAAAGTAAAGGATGAGGAAGAAGTCTTCGTGATCGGCGGAGGAAGTGTGTATACACAAATGCTTCCATATGTAGAGCGTATTTATATGACGAAAGTAGAAGGGGATTTTGAGGCAGATATTTTTTTCCCAGAGTACGATGCTTTTTCAGAAATTATAAGTGAGGAAGCGCACGACAATGGTCAGTATCGTTTTACCTTTACTATTCTAGAAAAAGCAAAAGTATGAAGAAGATTATTATCGGAGTGACAGGGGAAATCGCTTCTGGCAAAGATACGGTGACGCAGTATTTAGAAGAGAAGTATAGCGCCAAGAAGTATCGATTTTCCGATACACTACGCGGGGTACTTTCGGAACTTGGTCTTGAGGAGACAAGGTTGAATCTTCATAACCTTTCGACTGCATTGCGTCATAATTATGGAGAGAATATTTTAGCGCAGGGTATCCAGCTCCGAGTTATTCGTGACACCAGCGCGGATTTGATAGTTATCGATGGTATTCGGCGTAAGTATGACATGGATTTTTTTGTAGATTTTCCAGGGTTTGTTCTTATTTACGTCTCGGCTCCGATTGAACTTCGGTACGAAAGAATTACAAAGCGTCATCAGAATGCAGATGATCAGACTAAAACATTTGAGGAGTTTCAGGCAGACCACGAACGAGAAACAGAAACAACTATTCTTGCGCTCAAGGAACAAGCGCGATTTGTTATTGAAAATACAGGAAGTCTGGAAGATTTACGGGCTTCGGTAGATAAAGTTTTAGAAGAGCTTGAAGTGATCAAGAATTAAGAAAAGAGAAATGGCTCGAAGCAGAAAAAAAGGAAAACTCATCGTGATTGACGGAACGGATGGATCAGGAAAAGCGACACAGACCGACCTGCTCCTCAAGCGTTTCAAGAAAGAGGGTCTCTTAGTAAAAAAGCTTGATTTCCCAAGGTACGAAGATAATTTTTTTGGAAAATTTATCGGAGAATGTTTGGCAGGAGAGCATGGAGATTTTGTTTCCTTAGATCCACGTATTGCATCGAGTCTGTATGCATTTGATCGCTTTGAAACAAAACCGCTTATTGAGAAATGGCTTTCAGCAGGCTACACTGTTATCTTAGATCGGTACGTCAGCTCTAATCAGATTCATCAGGGAGGAAAAATCCTGGACTCAAAAGCGCGGAAGAAATTTCTTTTGTGGCTTGATACATTAGAATTTGGAATACTCGGACTTCCGCGACCAGATGCAATACTCTATCTTGATGTACCGCTTTCGGTTACAGAGAGACTTCTTGTTTCTAAGGGTCAGCAAGAGAAGAAAGTATATTTAACCGGAAAGAAAAAAGATACAGTGGAGAATAGCCAGAAGTATCTTTCTGAAAGCAGGGAAAGTGCTCTTGGGCTTGTGAAAAAACAAAATAATTGGATTCGGATATCGTGTACGAAAAAAGGGGAAATGCTTTCACGAGAAGAAGTTGCTCTCTTGGTTTGGGAAAATGTAAGAAAAATTGTATGAAACTTTTTGTAAAAAAATTGCTCCCAGAAGCGAAGATTCCATCACGGGCGCACCATGATGATGCTGGTCTGGATTTATTTTCCGCCAAAGAGTACTCTTTGCTTCCGGGCCAGAGAGAAGCGATTTCTACGGGTATTGCTCTAGCCATTCCTACGGGCTTTGTCGGGCTTATATGGGATAAGTCAGGTATCGCTGCGAAAACTGGCGTGAAGAGTATGGGAGGTGTCATTGATGCTCAGTATCGAGGAGAAATTACGGTGATTGCCACGAATCTTGGAAGTGAGGTATATGTGGTAGAAAAAGGAGCCAAGATTGCTCAACTTTTGATTCAAAAGGTAGAGCTCCCAGAGATTTGCGAAACAGAGGAGCTAGATGATACCCTAAGGAGTGAGAATGGTTTTGGGAGTACGGGAAGTTTTTAATCTCTTCTGGCAGTCAAAAAAGTCTATGAAATATTTTCCAGTCATTGGAATGGAAGTGCACGCGGAACTCAAGACAGAGTCGAAGATGTTTTGTCGTTGCAAAAATAATCTTGGAGAACTCGAATCAGAGCCAAATGTGCACATTTGTCCTGTCTGTACGGCTCAGCCAGGATCTCTTCCAGTACCGAACCGCAAAGCTATTGAGAGTGTCCAACGAGTAGGTCTTGCGCTTGGCTGTACCTTACGGAAGACGAGTAAATTTGATCGTAAGAACTATTTTTATCCTGATCTTCCAAAGGGGTATCAGATTTCTCAGTATGATGAACCATTCTGTGAAGGAGGAGAGATGATGATCGAAGGAAAGAAATTTCGAGTAACACGTATTCACCTTGAAGAAGATACTGGAAAACTCAATCATCCAGCTGGAGCAGATCATACGTTGGTAGACTTTAATCGCGCTGGGCTTCCTTTAATGGAACTCGTTACTGAAGCAGATTTTTCTTCTGGAGTAGAGGCAAGAATGTTCTGTCAGAAACTTCAGCAGATTCTTCGATACCTAGACGTTTCCAATGCGGATATGGAGAAAGGACAGATGCGATGTGAAGTAAATATTTCACTCCACAAAGAAGGTGCGGAGCGTCTTTCTGGAACAAAAGTGGAAATCAAAAACCTCAACTCTTTTCGTGTGGTAGAGCGAGCCATTGATTATGAAATTATTCGTCAGACAGAAGCGCTTGATAAGGGAGAGGCTTTGGTTCAAGAAACGAGAGGCTGGGATGATAATCGAGGAATAACTCTTTCGCAGCGCAAAAAAGAATCCGCTCACGATTATCGATATTTTCCAGAACCAGATATTCCGCCGTTTGAGTTTACAGATGAAATGTTTGCCTCTCTCCGACATACGCTTCCAGAGCTGCCAGATGCAAAGCTTACTCGGTTTATGAGTGAGTTTGGTTTGTCGCAGGCTGATGCAGAAATTCTTGTATCGGATCGAGAGTTGGCGCAGTATTTTGAAGAAGTGGTGAGCGAGCTCCATGAAAAAGAAACGAGTAAGGAGGTAACGGCACCAATTGACCGAACGATAAAATTGGCCACGAATTACATCATTACTGAATTACGAAAGCATTTGCAAGATAATAATCAGAGTATCACCGAGATTCTGATTACACCGGAGAATTACGCTGAATTTATTGGCATTGTGGCTGATGGCGTGATCAATTCAAGTGCTGCCCAAACCGTTCTTTTGGAGATGTATAAGAGCGAAGACAATGATCCTTCTCATATCATCGAGAGATTGAACTTGGCTCAGGTGAGTGATTCTGGGGAGCTTGAAAAGACGGTAGATACAGTACTTTCTGCAAATGAAAAATCTGTTACTGACTTTAAAGCAGGAAAAGAAAATGCTTTAAAATTTTTGATGGGTCAAGTTATGAAAGAAACCAAAGGAAAGGCAAATCCTCAGATGGTACAAGAGATTCTTAAAAAGAAAATGAGCGAGACCTCATAAGTATGAAACAGCAAGTCGTTGTCATTCATGGAGGGAACGCCTACGATTCTTATGAGGAGTATTTGAATGATTTGAAGAATCGCGAATTGGATCTGGAAAAGTTGAAACGGAAAGGATGGAAGGCTTCGTTACCGGAAGCCTTAGGGGAAAGATATGAAATACTCGCTCTTCGTATGCCTTGTCCTGATAATGCGAAGTATAGTGAGTGGAAAATTCTTTTTGAAAAACTCTTCCCATTTCTTCAGGAGAATGTGATTTTTGTGGGGCACTCTTTAGGAGGGATTTTTTTGGTGAAGTTTTTTTCAGAAGAGATCTTACCAAAAAAAGCACGTGCTGTATTTTTAGTAGCGGCTCCGCACAATACTGTCATGGAACATCCGCTCGCAGATTTTATTCTCAAGGGTGATTTAAGTGGATTGTCGGATCAATCCAGAGAAATATACCTCTACCATAGTCAAGATGATGAAGTTGTCCCTTTTTCTAGTTTTGAGAGTTTTGTAAGAGCGTTTCCTGAGGCGAAGCAGTCCGTTTTTGTGAATCGTGGACACTTCAATCAAGATGAGTTTCCAGAGATTGTAGAAGATATTACATCTCTGGCTTAAGCTTCTTTGGAAACAAGAAGAAAAGCTTCTTTCGGATCTGTGATCCAGTGAATATCTGCACCTAGTGTTTCCATACGACGGAGCCAGGTAAGCTGACGTTTCGCATAGTGACAAATTTCATAGAAAAGTTCTTCCTCCATTTTTTCACGAGGAAGTTTTTTTTGAAGATAGAGTGAGATGTAACGGTATTCGAGACCAAAAGCCTCAAGTTTTTTATACGAGAGCCCGTCTGCATGAAGCTTCTTTACTTCGGAAATCATACCTTTCTTAAGCCTTTTTTGTAAACGAATTTTGATATTTTCCCTTAAGATTTCGTAAGAGGGGGTTAAGGCGATAATGAGAAAGTTTTTTGTCTTTTCAGGGAGAAGAGAGGGGAGCTCTGGAACTGAGCCGAGAGCTTCTATGATTTCCAGGGCACGTATGAGGCGTACTTTATTTTTTCGATCAATCGTTTCTGCTCGAACAGGATCTTTTTGTTTGAGCATTTGAAAGAGCTTTTCCGTGGAAATGAGCGCAAGTTTTTCTCGGAGCTCTCTGTTGGGTTCTACTTTTGGAAAAGAAGTTTCTTCGATAAACGCCTGAATCCAGAATCCTGTTCCACCACACACGATGGGTACTTTTCCTCGTTTTTTTATATCAAGCGTGGCCTTTTTTGCGTCACGGAGAAAATGCGTGATGTTGTAGTTTTCGTTGGGGTTGGCGACATCGAGTAGATGATGTTTGGCGAGTTTTTGTTCACGTTTTGTGACTTTTCCGCTTCCAATATCCATACCACGATACACTTGTCGGCTATCAGCAGAAATAATCTCTCCGTGGTATACCCGAGCAAGTTCAATCGCCAGATCGGATTTTCCGCTGGCAGTTGACCCTGTAATGATAATCGTTTTTTGAAACATAGGAGATTTTATTCAACACTGTTTACTCCTTCTATGGCTTGAAGGAGTGCAAGATGCTCATCTGTGGGAGCTACTCTAAAGTTTGTTTCTCGGGCTGATCCCGGTGCTTGTACGATAACCTTTCTCCCTCCAGATGGAAAGGATGAAAGGAGTTCCACAAGCTCGGAGATAGTCGCATGCATTTTTTCTGGAGATGTTTCTGTGAGTTTGATGATAAGGTTTTTTCGGAGATTTTCTTCTGCACGAAGACTCTCAGCTTCCTTTGCGTTTCTTGCTCGAGTGGCTTCTATGCGACTAAACTGTTCTATTTTATCTATAGCCAGTATTTCTACACCTTCTGCAATGCAACGAACATTTCCGTCTTTATGAGAAACGCGTAAAGTGACTAAGACAATTTCATCTTCTCTCCAAAATCCACCTGTCTGCTCAGCCGTCTTTCCGAAAACGAGCATCTCTACTCTGCCAGTCATGTCTTCAAGGCCAACAAAATACATGGTGCTTCCAGTTTTTGTGAGAACCTTTCGTACGGAGGTGATAACCCCTCCAACGCTGATATGAGCATTGTCGCCTTTCTTTTCGATATCTCGGATAGGAGTAGCGGTCTTGTTGAGGTAGGCTTGGAAATCAGTAAGAGGGTGTCCGCTGACATAGAGGCCTAAGAGTTCTTTTTCCCATCCAAGAGTCGTTTTCTTTTCTGCTGGAACAGAGGGTGCGAACTGGATTTTGCTTACCGGAAGAGGCATGTCCCCAAAGAGACTGTTTTGATGGGTATCGGCAATAGACTTCAGGTTTTTTGCGTGCTGAAGTATAGCGTCGAGATTTTCGAGGAGCTGATTGCGTTCCCCAAATTCTTCAAGGGCACCCACCTTGATAAGGGCTTCAAGGGATTTTCTGTTGAGGTCTTTTGTTTTGACTCGCTCTACAAAGGCTTCGAGTGTTTCGTATCTTCCTCCGCGCTTTCGTTCCGCAACGATTTCATGAGACACGACGTGACCAACGTTTTTTATAGCGTTCAGTCCAAAGCGGATATTTCTGGTAGAGTCTTCTCCTACGATTACGGCGAATTCTTCGAAGCTTTCATTTATATTTGGTGCCAGAACTTCAATACCCATTTCTCTGGCTTCGCGTACTTCAATGGCGATACGATCAATGTTATCTTGATCACTTGTGAGGAGGGCTGCCATGAATTCTGCAGGATAGTGCGCTTTGAGGTAGGCAGTATGATATCCGATCAGGGCATAGCAGGCAGCGTGTGCTCGGTTGAATCCGTAACGAGCAAACGGTTCGATGAAGTCCCATACTTCTGATGCGGTCTTCTTATCTATTTCAGGATTTTTGATTGCTCCGTCGATGAATTTTTCTCGCTGTTCATCAAGGAGCTCTTTAATTTTCTTTCCCACCGCTTTACGCAGGATGTCGGCTTCGGCGTAGGTAAAGCCAGCGAACTTTCTTGCAATTTCGAGCACCTGATCTTGGGTAACGATAACTCCATATGTATTCTTGAGGATTGGCTCAAGAATAGGGTGAAGGTAGGTCACCTTCTTCCGTCCATGCTTGCTTTCAATAAAGTCTGGAATAGCATCCATCGGACCTGGTCGATATAAGGCTACCATGGCGATAATATCTTCGAACACGGTTGGTTTGAGTTGTTTGAGGTAGCGTTTCATTCCTGAGCTTTCGAGTTGGAATACGCCGGTGGTATGCGCCTCTTGGAGGAGTTTGTAGGCCGAGGTGTCATCAAGGGGGATTTTTTCAATATCAATTTCTAGGTCGTGAATCTTCTTTACGATACGAAGGGTATTTTGAATAATGGTAAGGTTTTTCAGTCCCAAGAAGTCCATTTTCAGAAGACCAATCTTTTCTACGGCGTTGGATTTGGTGGAGGCATCGTACTGGGTAACAACACCTTCTCTTGATCCGGAGACGCGTTGGAGAGGGGTGTATTCGGTAACCGGGTCTTTGGTGATAACAACTCCACAGGCATGCATGGAAGCGTGTCGCGAGAGACCTTCTACCTTGGTAGCCGCATCAATAAGCTTTTTGGCATCAGCATTCGATTCGTACCATTGTGTGAATTCTGGAACTTCTTCCAAAGCTTTTTTGATGGAAGTAAACATCGGAATCATCTTTGATGTTTTGTCGCAAATGTCATATGGGTATCCCAAAGCACGACCAACGTCTCGGATAGCCGCGCGAGCTGCCATGGTTCCAAAAGTAATAATCTGAGCTACGTGATCGTTTCCGTATTTACTTCGTACGTAATTGAGCACGTCTTCACGTCGATCATCGGCAAAGTCCATATCGATATCTGGCATCGAGATACGCTCTGGATTAAGGAAGCGCTCAAAGATGAGGTTGAACTCGATAGGATCAATATTGGTGATACCGGTAAGGTAGGCCACAAAGGATCCAGCAGCAGAGCCACGGCCAGGTCCGACGATGATCCCGTCATCTTTCGCCCAGTTCACGAAGTCGGCTACGATCAAGAAGTATGAAGCGAATCCTGTTTTTGTAATAACTCCGAGTTCATAGTCTAGACGGATACGATGTTCTTCGGTGACTAGCGTTTGATCAGGATAGCGTTTCAAAAGGCCTTCCTCGCAGAGCTCTCGCAAAAAGGCATCTGCTGTTTTTCCTTCGGGGAGAGGAAATTCTGGGAGATGGTTTTCTCCAAGATGAAAGGAAAATGTACAGGCCGCTGCAATCTTTTCGGTGTTTTCAATGGCTTCAGGAACGTCTTTGAAGAGTGCTCTCATCTCTTCTTCGGAGCGGAGAGACAGATCAAGCGACATCATGCTAAAACGTTCTTTGTCAGTCACTTTCTTGTTATCTCTGATACAAAGAAGAATGTCTTGTATTTCCGCATTTTCTCTTTTGACATAATGAACGTCAACAGCAGCAACGAGAGGAATGCCGGTCTCTCTGCTTATCTGGATCATGCCTTGGTTGGCGGCAATTTGGTTTTCGTTTTCGAGATGTGGCCCCAGTTCAAGATAGAAATTGTCTTTACCAAAAATAGATTCGTATTCGAGAGCGATGGTTTTGGCACGTTCATAGTTTCCATAGATAATTTCTGAAGGGATTTCTCCTTGGAGTGATCCGGAAAGCGCAATGAGTCCTTCAGAGTGTTCGCGGAGAAGATTTTTATCAGCTCGAGGTTTGTAATAAAATCCTTCGAGTTGGGCTATGGAAATAATCTTGAGAAGGTTTTTATAGCCGGCCTCGTTTTTCGCAAGCAGTACCAGTTGTGAGCGTCTCCGGTCTTCCGCTGTATTATTTTTACTGTGAAGATCTTTACAGACAAATATTTCTACTCCAATAATAGGTTTGATGCCGTATTCCTTGGCCTTGGAGTAAAACTCAACGGCACCATACAAGGCCGAGGTGTCAGTAAGAGCCAGTGACGTCATGCCGTATTCCTTGGCTTGTGCTAAAAGTTCCTCAATCTTTGGAAGAGCAGTGAGGAGGCTATAGTGTGAGTGGGTATGCAGATGAGTAAACATGAGAGAAGAGAAAGGTTACACAGTATTTAAAAAACCAAAATAAAAACCGCATAAAAAGCGGATCTCGAGATGTGCGATAGGAGTCTGATCATTTTTTTCTTTTTCCTCATAGCCCGGATTACTCCTCGGGTTTTGCAGGAAAGATTATTGTAATTCTAGTATACCAAATTTCGTAAGGGAGAAAAAGAGGGAAAAGAGGAGCTTTGAACGGGCATGCTTCAGAAGCTTCCCTTCTTCAAGAAGGAGATTATCAGGTATACTGATTGTATGAAAAATGCTACTGATTTTGAAATGGAAAAAGCCCTTTTAGAGGAGGGGCGATCGTTTGTGATTGGTATAGACGAGGCTGGTCGAGGTCCCTTGGCCGGTCCAGTGGTTGCGGCAGCTGTTTGTTATAAGCAGAGAGATTTTGCTATCCCGGAACATTTAGAGAAGGAATTTCTCCGTATTCGTGATTCAAAAAAATTATCTCCAAAACAAAGGGAAGAAATGTCTTCTTTTATAGAAGAGCATTTTTACGTAGGTATTGGTGTAGCGAGTAATGAAGTGATTGATCGGCTCAATATTCTTCAGGCAACCTTTCTGGCTATGAAGGGGGCGTATACCATGCTTAGGAAGCAACTTCCTCGTGAAGAGCGCACAGAGAGCGTTGTTTTGGTAGACGGGAATCAGCTTATTCCGAATGTTTCTTTTGAGCAAAAAGCGGTCGTAGGAGGGGATGGTTTTGTGAAATCCATTGCAGCAGCTTCTATTATGGCGAAAGTGGCTCATGATCGGTTTTTTGCTTCGTTTGAGGAGCAGTACCCTGGATATGGATTTGGGCAGCATATGGGATATGGAACAAAGGTGCATATGGATGCGCTTCGACGCCTCGGTCCTTCACCAGTCCATAGGATGACGTTTCGTCCGGTAGAGCTTTCTATTCCAGAGAATGCGAATCGGAAGTTTTCGCGTGTTCTTCGGCCAAGACGCCCCTAAAAGAGAGGGGTGACTCTTGCCAAACTGTCGACTCCGTGTTAGATTGAAAACGTTATATTTTTACTTTTTATTCTGTTATGGCACTCCCGAAGCAAAGACATACCCGCCACCGTCGCGATCGTGCTCGTAAGCAATACGACGTAGAATTGGTCAATACACAAACCTGTCCAAAGTGTCAGGCTCGTGTGCTTTCTCATCGCGCCTGCCCAAAATGCGGTAACTACAAGGGCAAGGAAATGATCAAGACAACACCAAAGCTCAAGCAAGAGAAGAAGAAGGCTTAGAGTTTCTTTCGCAAAAAATCAAAACGTTCCTTCGGTAGTATCAAAATAAAATGGCAAACAGACATCTCCAGAGATCGATAGCGATGCAGTCCCTCTTTGAGTGGGATTTTCAGGGCAAGGATGACGCGCATTCACGCGATGTGTTGAAGCGCAACATCTCTGAATTTGCTCCAGGCATGGATGATAGTATTTTTGCTGAGCATCTTGTTGAAGGGACACTGAAAGAGCGATCGACTATTGATAAGCTCATTGAAAAGTGTGCTCCAGAATGGCCATTGGAACAGGTAACGATCGTTGATCGCAACATCCTTCGTCTCGGTATTTACGAATTGATGTTTGGAAATTACGATGAAGTGCCGCCAAAAGTAGCTATTAATGAGGCTATTGAACTCGCTAAAACTTTTGGAAGTGACTCGAGCGCTCGTTTTGTTAACGGAGTACTTGGGACTATCTATCGTGAGATGGGAGAGCCTATGAAGGACGATGTTTCTGAAAATCATAAATCCTCAAAAAAGGAAGAAGGAAAAGAGGCTACGGTTGCCAAAGAAACCAAGAAAACTCCCAAGAAAGCCGTGAAGAAGGTTTCAAAAGCGAAAGGATAAGCGCTCTTCTCGGAAGCGCTTTTTTTACAACATATATGCCATATCAGGTTGATATCGAAAAATTGAAAAGTACTCTCAATATAGAGATACAAAACCCGGATCTTTTCCAGGAAGCTTTGACGCACCGATCTTTCTTAAATGAACATCGGGAATATAAGTTTGCCCATAATGAGCGCCTCGAATTTTTAGGAGACGCAGTATTGGAGCTTGTTGTCACCGAAGAGCTTTTTTCAGCATTTGAAAATCCAGAAGGGGATCTGACAAGCTTCCGAGCCGCACTGGTAAATGGAGATATGCTTGGGAAAATTGGTCGCGAACTCTGTCTTCAGGATTTTCTTTTGATGAGTCGTGGAGAATCTAAAGATACTGGGCGTGCACGAAGTTATTTGATTGCGAACGCTATGGAAGCCGTTATTGGTGCGTTGTATTTGGACCAAGGGTATGATGCTGCGAAAAAATTTATTAAAGAATATGTTTTAAGTCATCTTCAGGGAGTACTGGATCAGGGATTACACACTGACCCAAAAAGTCGTTTTCAGGAAATGGCACAAGAAAAGACAGGGATTACACCGAGTTACCGAGTTATGAAAGAATGGGGACCAGATCATGATCGGAATTTCACGGCAGGAGTGTTTTTGGATGACGAACTCGTAGCTGAAGGGGAGGGAACTTCGAAGCAAGAGGCTCAGCGTGAGGCAGCTCGTATTGGACTCGAGAAAAAGGGCTGGTAGAAAGATGAATGAGTGAAAATGGAAGCGGCGTTGACGGAATGCCGCTTTTTGCTATACTCCACACTTAGTTCTTAAATGGAATCAATCTCGATTCCATTCATTCTGGAGGGTGAGCGATGAAAAGAATCTTGCGTCGGGTGTGGGTATCCGCCGCTTTCTGGTCAGGAGTCCTGGCTATCTTGATCACGATCTTCGTGATCTGCCTCGAGTTTATCGAGGCTCTCGGACTGTTCCTTTCCTGGCAACAGGTGATGGCCGCACCCTGGGCTTATCTGCTCGTGCAACTCTACTCGACGGTGCAGTCGATCGCTTTGGTGATCGCGGGGATCTGCTCGATCCGCTATTCGCGCCTCTACAAGGCCGAGCACTTTCCGAAGAAGGTGAAGCCTCCGATTGTGTTGCATCAGCGTCTCCACGCTGAGTAGGCGCTTTCAAAAAAAGAATAACGCTGGAAAACCAGCTCCCTCAGAAGCCTGTCCCTCCCCGGACAGTGCTTTTTCTTTTTAGAAGAAAACCGCTATACTAGAGGAAAGTCTTTGTGACTTATCTTTTTTTACGTTTGAATTT
>ERZ1292632.1364-Hain-H43-01um-R2-1364-length-23989-cov-54_pt1 | contig 17669 bp, 36 predicted proteins | sample MGYA00564407_ERZ1292632 | MGnify/ENA primary metagenome ERZ1292632 (study PRJEB36523, sample SAMEA6512637) | groundwater metagenome | collected 2019-01-08 | study: AquaDiva: Metagenomics assemblies of 32 groundwater samples | reverse complement strand
TCAACCGCTATCGCCGCCGGCACGCCCCGAACCAATGGCTGCATCCGCTTGAGCCCCCAAATACCCATGACGTAGCAGTCGCCCTTGTCGGGGCTGCGCCGCAACCGCTCTTTGATGTCCTCTTTCGGCTCGATGAGTATCTTGCCGTTGCGGAACTCGTAGGTCGGAGCACATAGGTCACGCCGCAATTCCGTACTCATCCGGGAGCATCCCAATTCCGTCCGGCTGAAATGCTTGGCACATTCCCACCACGCCTCCGCCCGGCGGTTGTAGTACTTATCCTCCAAATCGGCCTTTTGAGCGCCGTTGAAGGCTATCACGTTACGGCCCCACTGGTAAAGCTGGTCGATCACACCACCGCCCACCCCGATCTCGTCGGCGACAATCGGGCAATCTTCATTCTGACGGCTTAGTTCGGCTAATCGACCGGCAACCTCAGTAGTCCGGCTACTGGCCATTGAGTCCTCAAAAGCTATCTGAGAGCCATCTATTACCATAATCTCTGTCTTATCGTCGCCGAACCGAGCCACGTCGCAAGCAATCAGCTTCCCATGAAACAGGCTCGGCGCCTTCATCGCCCTCTGGAGCCATGCGTCCAATATGACCTGGTTCTCGCCCTCAACAACCGACCAGTCGCCCTCCAGGTAGGCCCGTAGAAGCTCAGGACGGTATCCAAAGGCGTCGATAAGGGTCTGTTTGTAGTTAGCTGGCAAGTGGGGGTTATCATCAGGCAGAGCCGGCACAAAGACATTGCCCGGCTTGACCTCAAGAATGAACTCATCCCTTAACCAGCCTTGACGCGGGTTTGCAGTGTAAAGCTCCTTATAAGGCAACTCCTTGCCATTGATCTTGCGCCTTAACGCCCCTTGAGCCACAGAAACATCGTCCTTTGTGGTTTCTTCTGCTTGGTCAATGCCTATGGCCCCATATTCGGCTGAGTTGAACTTGTTAATCGACTCTTGCTTATCCAGGCCGCCATAGTCAATGGCCACACGGCCCATGATGAGAATGTGCTTCGGGTCTTTCTCGGTTGCGGCTTTCAGCTCGTAGTATTGCTCAGGAATGACTTGCCGCCAAGTCTGAAGCGTGGTGGCGGTAAAGTCGGTTGCCTGTTTGCGGCCCATCCAGGCGATATGCGGTGGGTTGGCACTGGGACGGATATTGTAGCCAACCATGATATCCCAGGCGTAGCAGAAGAACCACACGCACAGGAAAAACGACTTGCCGCCACCCTTAGCTCCACCATAGAGCAACCTGCGAATCTCTGGCCGCTCCAGGGCCTCCCATGCCTGCCGTTGCCGGGCTGTCCGCTCCACGTCGAGCTGAACACGTTTTATCTCACCCTTGGCGATAATAGTTCCACCCCACCGCTTAACTTCGTCTCTTGCTTATCTGCCTGCTCAAGCTCATTTTTGCCCAGGAAAATCTGCATCGTCGCCGCCTCCCGTTCCCCATTTTCAGCCGTTTTGTTCTGTAATTTTCGCAACCAAACCTTACGTTCTGCCCGTTTTTTGGTTAATCTCTTCCGAATATCTTTGCGATCATCGAGCCAACTGGTAGGCCAGTCGAGCAAATCGCAGATCGTTCCGTTTTGGTGACCTTCAAAAGCATACTTCTCAGCCTTTTTCATATCTTCAGGGCCGATTTCCTTCTTTGGCTTGCCCGGCCCTCGCTTTATCTCTTTGGCTTTGGCCATGGTTTTGTCTCTTTCATTGCCCCGGGGTTAAGCTGTTTGTTTGATTTCTTGTCGGATACTGGCAAGGTGCTGACGTTGCTGATAAAGCTCATATCCTGCCTGTTGACTTAGCCTATGTCGTTTTTGGTGCTTGCTTCGCTTTTTCTTCTTTCCTTTGAGCCAATAGGCATCAATAGGTTTTTCGGCGGGATCACTTGTTTTGAAACACAACTTTGAGCCAATTCTTTTTAAGGTTGTGTCCATAATCAGAGTCTTTCCTGAGATTAGCTATTATCTTAGGATTAACCAGCCTATAGTTATTATCCTATAGTCTGTACTGCTATGTTAAGACGGGCAAAGCTTTGTTTATCGTAACCCTTACTTTTGATTCCGGCCTTATCATAGCAGCCGAGCAAAGGTCGTTTTTCAACGGCGCTTGCTCAGCGGCTACTCTCACACCCACGGAGTTGGTGGGCCTCTGATATGCGAGTTCTTTGGTCCGAATCATAGGCTTTTTTGTCTAATGTGCATATAAAATCCGGCAAGTCTTACGCTCGCAATCAGAGTAAGACCCGCCGGAATATCACTGTTAAAGCCACCATGCTTCTGTATCATAATAGCGGATGTCGGAATCGAACCGGCCTAATCGGCTTATGAGACCGCCCAGTTCACCAGAACTGTAACCCGCAGTCAATAAATCATAAATTACCACTGAGGCTGGAAGTTGTCAATACCTCATTTCTTTTTTTTAAAGATTTTCCTGGTGTTAGAGTTTGACTGTTCAGAATTCCTTGCAATAAGCCCCGCCGATGATAATGGTGAACACGGGCCACGGAACACCGTAGATGCTCGGCAATTTCCATTGTACTCATACCGTACAATCCCCGGTATAAACAATTAGACTTTGGCGATTGACCCGTATCGAGGGCTTCTCGCAATATACCTCGGCGATGCCAATTATAGATTGCAGACGTAGTTTTTTTGAACCGGGCCGCAATCTCTTTGAGAGGCACACCATAAACCCTAAGAGCGGAAAATCTTTTCGGCAACGATCGGCTTCCATCGAGTATCTCTGCCAACTGACCGTTAATGTGGAGCTGGCGCACGGTATTAACGGCGCATGACAAACATTCTGTAATTTCGAAAAGAGATGCGCCATACGCGCGGCGGTACTTTGTTTGATTTTGTGTTTGTCGCGACGGTCGATGTCCCATCTTAATTGCGCCTTGGAGTACGTCCCGTTTATGCCACAAGCGGATAGCTTCGCGGCTGACACCGAACCGCTTGCCCAGCTCTATCGAGCTTGCCCCATACTGTTTTTTGAAATCAAAGTACCTGTGCTTTATTTTCACTATCATTGCGCCTGATTATATCACAAACACAAAAGGCACGCAAACATCATTTCAGAAAAATGGGCCATTATGAAATATTTTTTGGTCTTTGTAAGTCTTTGATTTAGCGAGCCTTACATAATGTCCCAGGAAGATTCTTTCGAACATCTCGAAATTATGCTGTTGACAACCCTCAGATATACCGATATAGTAATATATAGTTCAGCTCATTGAAAACTGAATAGCGGCGAGGCAGAAAAGAAAGGCGGCGAAACTATGGCAATTAAAGAAATACACTCACCCCAAGTAAAATCACAAGTTCTTAGCGACGGCCCTATCGCGTATAATGTCCATGTGATTTATGAAAAAACCACCCTGATATTTGCGTGCGTCGATCAGGCCCACGCTTGCAAGCTCCGGGATTGTTTGAACCGAACATCGTGGGTAGAGGTTCAAAACTACCAGTTGACCCAAGAATCTGCTAACTCCTGACAATATAGCTTCGCCGCTATGGCCCGGATCGGTTCAGCCGTAACCTCAACGTAATTCCGGGCTTTATGCTGAGAAACGTAATTACAAACAGAATCATTCATGCCGCCGCGCCGGTGCGTACAAGTCCTCGTTTCGCAGCGATCACCTTGCGTACTGGCCGGCGGCGATGGCACTGAATATCCTCTTTGCATCCTTACGAGGGAAGCCGGGGCCGCTATCACTGACGCCGAGAAGGGAGCCTGATATGTTCCGAAAGATCCTCCATGAGCACTTCAAACTTGCTGCCTCGAATTATCTGCGAGACCGCTGCTGCAAAACGGAGTTTAAGCGTGCCATTGGCTATCTTGACTACCTCCGGCAGCGCCTTAAAAAGCACTACAAAAAACTGGCTGAAAGGAATTGAATATGATTCGTCAAGAACGTTACACAGACCTACAAGGGCATGAATACTACGAGCAGAAGGAAAAAGAGCATATCGAGATGGTCGATTGCATGACTTACGCTGCAATCTGGCTCATCATCATCGCGGGCCTGCTAAGCATCGCAGGAAACGTCAAAGAACTTTGGGACGAGATCGCGTCTTGCTTCTGAGCAAAGGGGGAATAGGGTTAAGACAGGATTGTGCCCGTGGCATTACAACAGGGACCGAGAAAGGGCAACCATGAAGAAGTCTAAACCGTTTCAAATGCCGGAATCTATCTGGCGGGCCGCTGAGCAGATAGCTCGGGATCGCCGCAAACTCACCGGAGAGATGTGCCGATGGACAGACGTTATCCATAAGATTCTTAATAGGTATCTTCTCCCGCGAAATCGCAAAAAGTCTAAGGTTTAAGTCATAGTCCTCTGGCAACGTCCCCTGGCAACGTCCCCTGGCAACTCAATCGGTTTTTTTGCGCAACTCTTCCAGCTTTTGGCTATATGCCACATATAATTCCTGTAGCTCTGGCACGCTGTACTTCTTTACCTGGTTGTTCAATCTCAACAGTTCGTCAATGAGTTCCTGTCCCTGCTCGTTACCATGCTTTCGCTTGATAAAAGCTATATACTCCGGCCAGTTGCCCTTGAGCGTAACATTGCAGTTATAGCACTGACCAAACACCCCTCTTTCATCGAAAAGTATGCTTGCCCCGCGCCCGGGAACTAAGTGGCCGGCTTGAGCACACCCTACGCCAAAGGAAGGATAAGGTTTGCCACATGTACAGCAGAGTAAAATGCTGGGATTGCCCGTAGTTTGAAGGGCACATTTCAAGCGGATATAGGGCGAAAAGGCATCCTGCCAAACCTTCTTCTTCCACCATCTCAAGCCATGTTCCTTTTTTTTCTTGATTCCCTTCACGTTGTCGCTTCCTTTCCGGCCCGGTATATCGCCGGCCGGGACCACTTGCGTTGTAAATCCTTCCAGCACCTTCCCCATGGTTCATCTTGGGGGCCGCGATACAACTGTGCAAAAGGCAAGAACTCTTTCTCAAAAACTTTCTCACAACGCGATTCTGCCGCATTGAAATCCTCGCCGCCAAAACCGGTCATCACATAGCATCGTTTTTTCTCGATACTGAAATCTGCCAACAAATCCGCCGCCTTATCGAGCCGCTTTAAGTCTCTCTCACAGTCGCAGGCTACCCATAATTCCGAGATCTTGATGCTCTTGAGCAACTCCACGTGCCAGGGTTGTAGGTAGTCGATGTCCAGGCCGCCGGAGAATATCGCCGCTTTCTTCTGCTGCCGGAGCATATCAAAGACTTTCTCAATGTGGCCGCGTGAACAGGCCAGAAGATTATTATCCTGGACGATATGACCGGGGGCGATGTTGATCTCACGAAGTTTCCCTTCCCTCTGACTTACCATACACCAGGGGCATCGCTTCGGACAGCCGCGAGAGGTTATCGTAACACCGGGTTTGACGAAGCGTCCCGGGATGAAATTCTCTCCACCACCACAATCAACATTTTGAAAGGCTGGTCCGCCAACTAACACTTGATGGTCTGATTTCATATATCGCAAACGTATAATCCATTGAGCCGCAATGTGATTTGCCTTCTCAATGTCCCAACTAAAGACCACTGACACGTAAACCGGCAAGTCCGGCAACTCAAATAGGGGAAGCTCGCCGACAAACGCCAGATCGTCCGTAGGCGTCCACTTCGTTTTGCGTGGAAATACCCGTATGATATCGCTCATGTGTTAGTTTCTCCATACCATTTTCCCGGTGCATCCTTTTCCACTGATTGAGCCATTCAAAATCGGCGTCATCGACAATCGCGAACTTATTTTGAGAAAGAGGAATCTCTTTCATACTAATTTTCCTTTTAATTTTTCCAACTGCCTATTCCTTTCGTTGTTGATATTCACGGGCTTAGTCTCATTCGCCACGTTCTTGATTACATTCGTCATCGAGGCAGGTAAGTGATGACCTTTATCGGCTTCCTCAATATCATCCCAGCCATATTGATTTATCCACGTTACTGCATCCCGAACCGATCCACCCTCAGCCTTTTTTATCCGTTTGACTATCCTTAGACACTTAGTCTTGATTTCTTCGGGTAATTTCTGCCATGCCCTAAAAGCTGGTTCTTTCTTCCGTTTCACCCAACTGCCACCTTGAAAATCCTTGTTCCACCGAGATGGGAAGTCTTTCCAGAACTGTTCAAACTCCGGTGTGTAGTCAAGTGATGCTTGCTTCTTTGTCATTTCCTTGCTCCGTATTTACAAAACTACTATTTCTGCCCGCACTCTTGGCAAATACGCCTTCTCCGGTTGCTTGCATTCGTGATAGGCCGGAATGCCTTATCTTTGAGGGGACCTGAACAGATTACACATGATTCGGTTGCTATCTGTTTAGTCATGTGGCCCAACGTCCAGAGCTGAAAGCCCCATCGCCAATGCGTAACGCCGATCACTTCATCATTAAGTTTTTTCACGATTTCGTAATCGTCTATCATGTCTTACTCCCTATGCCCACAGCGTCCTTGCCGCCGCGATGGCTAACAGAGAAATTGAATCATTTGGCTCGCCGTTATTTGTCAAATTCCTTTAAGAATTTATAGATTCTTTTTCTTCTTGTAGATTTGGGCCCTCGTCGCCTAATCTGACGAATAACCAGGGCTTTTACTACATCAACCAGCACAATACCTGTTAGTTTTTGTGGCATTTTTGCTCCTTTCTAAAAAAGTTGCCTTGCCGCCTCGAGATCACATTTTCTTCTCGTAGATTTGCTCAATCTTTCGGGCTTGCGTGTCTGAGTAATCCTTCCACTTCAGCATGTTACCGAGAAACTCGATCTCCCAGTCCGTCAAGCCCTTATCTTTAGCATTACTGAGCATTTCACGCACCATCTGGCGAAGCTCATTATTATCGTTCATGTCAGAATCTCCTTTGCCGCGAGAATAATCACAATCCAAATCAGCAGGCAGGCTATCAGTGCCCAGGCTAAGGCGTTCGGGCGGGTTATGGCTTTCCTTTCAAATTGCAGCGAGTCCGAAAATGATGCCGCCTTTTCTCATCGATGAGCCATTCACGACCACCAGTACGCTCGCTTCTTTCGGTCCACAATTTTCGGCCACAAACGGAACATTCGAATCGTGGGTAACTTGAGTATTCGCCTATGAGTTGAAGGGACAAGTGCTGTGTCATCTTTTTCTCCATCGCTTCCAGGATTTCTTTGCTCGTTCAACGCTCATCTTTCGCCAGCCCCGGCAAAATGGACGCTTCGGTATTATCCACACGGTTATTCCTTCTTCCCGGCGTCGGGAATATGGTCAATCTTTCTTGACCTCTTTCAGTGTCCCGCCGCGAGAATCACAATCCAAATCAGCAGGCAGGCTATCAGTGCCCAGGCTAAGGCGTTCGGGCGGGTTATGGCTCAATACTCCGATAGCAGTTTGGGATTCTCAATCATGCCTGATGTCGGCAAATGTCTGGCCACGCTTGCCGCTTCCTCGCGTATCGCTTCGGGTATCCTCGGCGTCTGTTCCCTGTCAATCAAAGATGCCAGAAATTGCCATGCCCGCTCCTGGGCTCGGATTTGCTCGGTTCTTGTGCTCATGTCTGGCCCCCGGTGTTCAGTTGTTCCAGGAAACAAGCGATATCACGATGCTCAGTAGAGGACAGATACGCAGTATCGTCTGAAACCCATTCGAAGTTATGTTGAAAAATACGAACAATGAAAGCATTGCGACGCTTGCCAAACCAGGCTTCCCCGTCCTGTTCAAACGTCATCGTGCTGTATTGGGTCTTCATTTCGGCTTGCCTCCTTTGCAGGCCCTGGTTCTTTTGCAGTTGTGACAAGTGACATTCTGTTTTTTAAACGTACCGAAATTGTGTTCGCGTTTTTTCGCGCTGCGTGGAAGGAGCCATAATACCCATATTTTCCTATGGTCCTGAAATGGAGCAAAACAGGCGCGGTGACAATAATCTTTACAAAGCGCGACGAGAAAATGGATAGTCATTTCGGCTTGCCTCTCTTGTCCGCTTCGGGATGGCTCGCGCCAGTGAGCCCATCCAGGAAGTCGCCGACGTCACGAAGATAGTTTATCGTACGATGAATCTGGGGCTTCATAAAGGGCCCTGTTTCTGTTGTGACGAAATACCATTCTCTCTGATGATCTTGCTTGGTAATAACAGCGATCATCGTGTCGAATCCATTTTCGTGACACAACCAGATTGCGGGGGTTGCCTGATGAAAATGGACGTACTTGTACTTGGTTTTTAGACTCATTTTGGTATCTCCCGTATCTGAAGGTCGGCGGGGAAATCTTTCGGGTCCGTGGCGACCTTGCCGCCGACATCGAGTTGCTTGACGTATACGGCCACACCCGCTTCTTTGCCCTGCCGTACGATAGACCGCACCCATTCGATGTTGCAGGGGCGGCGATGCGGGCCGGACTCGCAACCTACGACGACCCAATCCGGTGTGTCATTCATCAGCGTTCCACGGAAAGACCAGTCGCACTTGATGTCTTCAATCAACGGTTCGAAGCTCACTCCTCTCACCGCCGCCGGGATTTGAAAGAGCACCGGGGCCATCTCGTCTAAGTCTTTCTGCGTCGAACAGGAAATCAGAAGATGGATATGGTCCGCCCACTTGAGTCCAAATTTATCCCCGGCAAACCATTTCGCAAACTCCAATGCCCTGCTGGGACGCTTTGTGGCTATCAAATATGTATGGTGATTCTGGTAATACATCCGCTCGAGCACATGGCCTATTTTTACGAACGGCACTTTCTCGTGGAAAATATCCGTCATACTTCCAACAAAGACCCGGCGTGGTTTATGCCAGTGTTTGAGCTTCTCTAACTGCTCCATCTGGTAGGCGATCTTGCCGTTCCACTTGTGACCATCCAGAACAGTCGCGTAGTTCTCCTGCCCCATCGCCGCCAGTCTGTAGGCCAGCCGCTCCGCATAACAGTTCAGGCATCCCGCTCGGCATTTCGTACAGCCTACCCAGGGATTGATCGTGAAGTCTGCCCAAGGGATTTTTGTACTTGACATTTTCTGTTACTCCCGCTTAGAATAAAGTGGGCCGAAGAGCACTGGTTCGATGTCATTCCTGTCTGTATTCCTTGCCATAAGAAACTCGGATAAATCCACAGTCATGTGCTTTCTTATCTTTTCTCTATCCTCAATAGGCGTAGTCGGTTTTCTCGCTGAGACATTTGCCGCACAGTTTCTTATCTCGCCAGTAGCGCGGCAAGCCGTCCCATTCGCCGCTAGATTCATTACTAGGGCCAGATTCGTTCGCACAAACTACTCCCTCGCGGTCACTGAGAAACAAATCTCCACAGGAGTCACAGAGTTCAATCTCGTCGGTAATAACTCTACAGTCGTTTTGCAGATGATATACAATCTTCCATGCCTTCGATTTCGAGAGTTTTAGTATCTCTCTCAGGAGCTTCCAAAAGACTTCTATCTTTTCGAAAATCTCAGCGTTCTCGTCCCGGTGTTTTCGGTCTTCGGATATTCGCGGATTGAACGCTTCGCAGGATGCCGCGTCGCTCTCATGTTTGGTCCGTCTGAACCAGTAACAATAATGCCGGTTACAATACCGACAGACTTCCCCGCCGTGTTGCCAGCATTGTCCACACATCCGTTGTTCTTTCTTGGCTTTCGTCATCTTTCTATCCTCTCGAACACAGTAGGCCATACCCAGGGATGATCTTCCCACCGCTCGCCGGGCTTGGGATGAAGGCGGTTCCATAAATTGTAAAATGCTCCTCGTGGAATATCGGCTGCCATTGGGTCTGGCCAATCCGCTACATGGTACAGGGTTACTTTGTGGGGCAAATGTACGATTCTTATGCCTTCCGCTATTGCATCTTCCTCGCTGATATTCTGTATCTGGTGCGGGTCTTTGACGGCGGTGACGCGTCGCCAGAGACGAGCGAAGTCCTTCGGCATGCAATGAGAAGAATTCCATTTGTCGGGCGGCCAGGCAGATTCTTCGGTTTCTTCGAGAACCCACTTTTTTTGTTCTGTATCCCATAGCCGCATCATTTGTGGTTCAATAGGCCCATCATCAGCCTTATAACATAAGCATTGATGACCGTGACTATTCATGGCCCAGCCGTAAATCTCTTTGCACCACAGCTCGTCCCCGACGAGATAGCGGGGCTTGATTATTGCCCCATGACTCGGATTTGTATCAGTGAAAAACAAAGCACAACCATCATCGTTCCATTTTAGAAATCGCCATTGAACGTCGGCGGGCAAATCTATCACTTGTCGGAATTGCGTCATCCGGCCTTCTTGAATGGCTTGGATTCGTTCTGGTGGGGCTATAATTATCGACAATTCACGGGGCATCAGTCACTTCTTCTTTTTGAATCGTTTGAGACAGCCGCGAAGGGCGGCGTTGGAGCGCAGGAGACGATTCACTTGTCCTTCCAAAGAAGTTTTACGTTCTTTGAGATAAGCAACTTCGTTTTGCAGGGCCGTATAGTTGACAGCCATCTTCTCGACGGCATCGGCGATTCGCAGGAGGCTCCCAGTCCTCAACTCCTCAGGCGTAAAATTCTTATCATCTTTTGTGTGATAATTACGTCTGGATTCTTCTCTGTAATATCTTTCTGCCATTTGCTCACTTCCTTTCAAAATGGGCGACGACCTTCTTGCCTTCGGCCATGCGGCGGGCAACTTGGTCAAGCGGAACGCCTGGCTCTTGCCTTTCATTGCTGTAGAAGAAGCCCCGGAAATCCTCCAAAGAAGGTAAGTGCGAAATAGGTAAATCTCTGCCGTTAGCATAACATCGCAATTCAAAGCATCTTGAAAAGATTTCTATGTCTATATACTCCGGCTTGGGCGGCTCCGGCTGCTTTTGATGTTTGCCGTGAACAACGTCATCAGTAAAGACGTGTCCACATTTACAATGAGCAGTTACGCCGATAGTATTGTTGTCTGCATCTTTTTCCGCGTCACACGTGCTGGCAAATACTCGGTCGGACCATTTCGGCTCGGGCTGGTAGTCGGGGCGGATCACATAAAGATAACCAAGCCAAAATCGTTCATTACTAAATCCTGGCCCCCAAAAACCGTTCCCCTGAAAAACTTGACAATTATTCTTCCCAACCTTTTCAAGAATCCCTCGATCTTCCAACGTGTGAAATCCAAAAGCTTTAGCGTTCTCTTTGTTTTTCAGCCGCTCGACGGCTTCTGCAAATGTCTCGGTCATAATTGCTCCTTTTCCTCGAATAGTTTTTTCTGCTGTTTTCTGGCATGGCTTGTCTGGACAAAACATTCGCAATGTTGTGTATCATCTTTCCAAACCCGCAATTCACTATATCTCCATTTTTCGATAGCCGGCGCATATTTTGGCAAAATAGGCCAAATCAAGATAACCGCACAGCAACCCTTGAGACTTGGACATATCCGCCCGCTGCTTTCATTGCGGTAGGGTTTATAAAACAGACATTCGCCACATGGACAAGACATAATGCTCCTTTTCAAGGGGCTGGGCTTATACGATTAGCGGGTTGAGAGACTTATCTCCCGGCCCCGACGTTCATGCAAATCATTTCAACTCCTATGCTGAATCAAGATGCTTAAAGATTGTTTGAAAGCCCATAAGTTGACATTGTAGAGCTTCGAGATTTGTCGCGGCAGCGCGATAGCCACTCTCGGCAATTTCAAGGTCATATCGCTCTTGGGACACAATACCCTTAGCTATCTTCTCCATGATAGTAACGGGTGGTGATTTCCACGTCCGGCCTGCCATCTCATAGTTTTCGCTTTCACGTAATGTTGCCAGAGCAATAGCAAGTTTTAGGTCGTATGACTTGATAGCCCTGGCCCTTACTTCGCCCTTGCCTTCAATCTCCCGGCGGCACTTGCCTATCTCGGCAATGAGTTTTTGGATGTTATCTGAAATTTGGATTATGTTTTCGGCCATGATATTTCCTTTAGTAAGGCTGGTCTGCGGCTGGCGGTTCGTCTTCGCCTGGTTCCCTGGGTGCCCCGAGAGGTAGACTGTCCGGCCATTCGGGGTCGGATACTTCTGTCGTTATACCTTTACCCGTCTCGATGAAAGATAGGATCGTACTGGCCCATATAATTGTTGCCCCAAGAGTCATTTCTGGTCGTGCGGCCGCCACGCCGCAAGCTGATTTTGCCGCACATTGCCTCTCGATAGAGATATTCGTTGATTGTGGAGCCTGCTGGGGCCTTTGCTGGGGCTGTGGGCGGGGCTGTTGAGGTGGGGCTTGTCGCTGGGGAATCTGGGGAGCGCTGCCGAATGAATTGAAATAGGCTTTGTATTTTTGCTTATTAGCATCCCAGCATACACTGTAAATACACGGAATGTTCAATAGGCTTTGTTCCGGTAGCGGGCTTTTGTCGCTACTGCCGAACATCATTTTTTCCGTTCGGCTTGTTTGGTCCATCAGGTCGCCTAACCCATAAAGGCCATACGTTCCTTGCTTAATTTCGTACCTGGTAGCCGTTCCCTTGAGCATCAACCATTGCCCCGGACTCTGCTGACACATTTGAAAATTCATGTTTACCTTTCTTTTCTTTAAGTTCTTCTATACGTTTCATGCTTCGGCCTATATCGGCTTCGAGCATTTCAATCTCACAATCGGGACATAAACCCTCGACTTGTATACATTGGGGGCAGCCGTTATCCATGTTTCACAAACTCCACCAAGTCATTGATAAGCTGCTTTTCTCCCGGTGTTATTGCTAATCGCTTAACTGCACCTATCCATACTGCTGTCAAACCATATCGGCATTTACCTGAGATTTCATTATCGCGCATAATGGCCCAACTTTCAGCGTCATCATCCTGCCACACAGAACCGAGTTCGGGAACAAGAAGCCATTTATGAATGACAAGTTTATGCCGCGTGGCACTCATGCTCAATTTGTTCGGCAGGTCCGTCAGTTGAATATCGGCCTCTCTGATTTCAAGTTTAGTAGATTGTCGCAATGGGATATATTTCAAACCCAAATTCACGTCAGCCAAAATTTCCCCTGTAGAATCCATGAACATGACGCACTGCCAATTTGTATCTCCTACCTTCCAGCATTTCTTGGCCGTCTTGATTGTTGCAGTAAATCCGCCGACTTTAGAGCCAGCAGGTGTCAAAAGAATTTCTTTAATGTTCATCTTGCCGCCTTTCTCCGTTTAAGATATTCTTTCAGGTCCCTATGGGAACCTGATGATGCCGCTTTCTTCGCTGCCTGGACCTCCGGTGCTCGGGCGATCACTTCACAATCTTTACCACAGACGTAACCCTGATTTTCTCCTTCGTCCAGAAACTTCATGCAAAACTTGCACCCTTCTACTTTGCAAACAATACACTTTTCCCGGCTGGCTTCCTGAATTTCTCTGTCGCACAATGGGCAAAATATTATGTCTCGCCGCCGGCCGTTCTCGTCCATGCGCTCCTGAAATCTATCTGTCATGGTTTCCTCGCTCTTTCTGTCGCATTTTTCGCAGGTACTATACACCCTATCACAACGCCCATTTGCATTGCCTCGCCGCAACAAAATTGCCATTCTCGCGGTTCTCCATGTTCGTCCTCGGTAGGTTCGCTATGACCGCATTTTGAGCAAACGAATTTAGTTCTTCCGCTCATGGTTTCTCGCCTTTCAGGGGATGTTGTTTTAGCATTGCCCGCCCTCCTTCTTCTCTTATACCCTCGCACAACAAAATAACTTTATCATTGGCTTGATCGAGTCGTTCTGTTGGTATGTAGTTCTCACAAACGGATTTCAAGGCATCAACATGTTTCTCCAGTTCTGCAATCCGCTCGGTAAGGGTTGCGTTCTCAGCCTTTAATGCGTCTCGCTCAGCCACCAAAGCGTTCATCGTTTCCTGGCTGTAACCGCAACAACCTTGCCCATCAGCGACACATTCCCGATTAGCCAGTTGCTCTTTGAGTTTGGCGTTTTCTTTTTGAAGGCGGTGAATTTCAGAACCAAGCATATCTATCGCTTTGAAATCCTCCTTGTTGATGGTTTTTAGCTCCTCAATTTCCTTCGCCTGGGCGTCGAGGCGGTCGCAGGCTTGGTTTACAAGAACAGATTCTCTATTATGATTTCCGGCGACTTCCTCTCTTGCCAGACTTGTGAATTCCCCACCAGTCTGAGTCATGGTTTTATCCTTTCTACGGGAACGGGCTGGGCGTCCGTGCCCTCGTATCTGTCGTGTGCATCATCCCAACAACCAATTGAACATGCTGCCCAGGTATAATTATTGCCCTTGCAATCGATGAAATGAGTCTTCATTTCTTGGCCCTTTCCAGCTTGATGCCTGCTTTCCTCGCGTCGGTTAAAACAGATTCGGTAAGTTCTCTTGCGTTCTTGCGATACTGATTTCTCAAAATAAGGTCTGGGCAGGGATGTTTGTCTGCTGATTCTGTGTCGAATAATTTCCAGCTTCCTAATGCTAAGACCAGTTGACGACAAAGAGCTTCGAGCTTATCGGCTCGGTCTGCTTCGCCAGCCCATGCTTTGCAAATCTGCTGTTCTCGGTTATCTTCACTACCCATGTCATTCTCCTAAGTCACCAGTCGGGACTTGCCATAAATCTTCCAGTTGTTTCTTGAGAGCTTCCAACTCATTTTTCCAGACATAAGTCGGTTTACAACCTGTATCTGGAAACTCACCGAGCCAAATTCGAACCGCTTGACACAAAACCTTAATCTCGCATTCAGTAAGGGAAATCTCTCGTTTTTCAATAGGGATAGATTGGTCACGAATCTTGTTAAGAATTGGGATAATATCATTCGCCCATATCGAATAAACCTCTGGCGACAACCTCTCTTTTAACATCTCGCTTATGTTCTTATCTATCATGTCATTCTCCTAATCTGGGATGCTACCTGCAATATAAACCTTTTTCGTGGTTATCAATGGCAATGCCCGACCCAAAAACATCATCAACATCCTTTGGTATTCTTCGTGCCTACCTTCTTGGTATAGTTGGGCAAATAGTTCGCGTTCTTCTTGAGGTGCTTTCAATTCCGGCACGCAACACGAAAAGTCAGGACAACATTCTTCCGGACAGTGAACCGAGTTTCCTTTTACCCATTGGTCAAGTTGCTCTTTGGAATCCATACTTCATTCTCCTTTCTATATCGCCGGGCTGGTCCTCCCGTGGCCGTCAGCCTTGCTTATTCTAAATTGTGGGCCAATTTAGACGCTAATTGCACTTAACAATCTTTCGAGGCTGTGCGTCCTACTTTACATGCCCGGCTAACGATCGACTTCTTTCCCTTTCTGTTCAAACCAACGCTCGAATTCCTTCGATTCCATCTGATTTAATTCGACACGTTTGCCCGACTCAAATGATAATGTTAGTTTCCTACTTGTAAAATCCTGTTCAACTTGCATATTTCTCCTTTCAGGCCGTGATACGGCCAAGTTTTCAAAGACTATAGCGGCTGCGTGTTCAACAGGCACTACACACGCGGGTTTTCCCCTGTCTCGATATGTTGGTAACGTTAAACCATTCATACCGTCGAGCCTGTAACCGCTACAATGGCCGAGGCAGGATTCGAACCTGCACGCCGTGAAGCGGCGGATCTTAAATCCGCTGCGTCTGCCAGTTTCGCCACTCGGCCATATTCAGTTTTCAAAGTTGCCGCAGATCACCCGCTGCGGCGCCGGGTAAGGAAAGTTGTGAAAATCTCAAGGCCAGCGTTTTCACCCACACTGACAGTTGGGCTGAATTGTCAATAAGGGCAGGCTCAAGGCCATCCCTGGCCTGCCCCGCGGAGGAGGATGTGAGCTCGTCGAGTTCGTCATATTCAAAAGTCGTAGCTCGCGGCCTAACGTCCGTGTCCTCCATAATCTCAAATAAGGCATGGGCGGGCAGGACCACCCACTTTATCACTACATATCCTGCGGCCCCACCCTTCCCGGCTTTCGCCGCCGCCCATGCCACGAATCAGCGGGAAGGATGGATCGTAATACACCATACCGACCGCCGAAATCTTCAATACGAGCCGAGGCGAGGTAAATGGTGTCCTATAGTTTCAGCCGTAGGACTAAGTGAGGGGGAGACAAGTTTGGCCCCGGCTCGAGGAAGTGTGGTGCTGGCGGCATAAAAGAGGCGACTCAAGCCTCGCCACAGGCGAATCGACTTGGGCAGTTGGCTGCTGTCCTGCATTCCTTGCCGCCGCCAGCATTTTCAAAGTCTTCGGCAGACCGATGGTGAATCTTGCAACGTTTCTTTTACGAGAGCGCGACTCTCGACCTCTCAAGGAGGATATGTTCGGCTACCACGCCGCTGCCGAAGACTTAAAATCTCATTATTAACTTGTCGTAACTACAAGAGCTATAACTGATTATTTCTGTTTCTCAATCTTCTTTGCGTGTTGCTTGCAAAATAAGCCGTCCGGGCCGTGGCCGCGCTTGCGAGAACATTGATAACCATGCGTAAAGTTATCCCATATCTCCTCAATGCACTGCGATGGGTCTTCTGGGCGACCTTTTGGTTCCCCCGCCCACACGCCGTATCTTCGTTCTTTTGCCATAGTCTTATTCCTTCTTCGCCTGGGCCAGAGCGGCCCTAAGGGAACTTATCACTATTGTTATGATCTCTCTATTGCCGGCTACATTGTCATTGAGTTTAGGCATAAGAGCGATTGTTAGTGAAACGCAACCATTTTCGCACGCAGCCACGAGGGCGTCGTGGGAAGATTCCGTTGGCTCGGTCTTCGGTTCGCTCGACAGTGATTCGAGAAGGGTAAGAACCTCGTTAATAGATTCTTCTCGTGGTATTATTATTTTCCAATACCTCAGTTCTTCTTTCGCTTGCTCTATCACTTCTTGATTGTCCATCGTCTTATCCTTCGCATTCGGCGTGCACGTTGCCGATGACCTCGAAATCATCATCTTGTCGCAAAACATCTCCGAGCGGGAAAACTTCATGTTGGCACTTTATATTCCAAGCCAAATCTTCTTCATCCCAATAGACATATCCTGTATGTTGAGTATCAATGTCGTTATGGTCGAAGATGGTGAATGAGACTTTGCTCCCGTCCCATATCTCTTTGCCGTTCTTGTCGAGCTTGCCGGTGAACTCGCCGACGGTAGAGGGAAGAACTTCCTCGTAATGAACAATGGTTACTCGGCCCTCATCAATACATTCAATATACCCGATAAAGGCACGCGAACCATCTTCTGACAGTATCAAACTCCCTTTGATTTCCTTGCCTTCTTTCGTCAGTCCTCTATATTTGTGCTCTCTCATTCGTTCATCCTTTCTTCTATCAGGCCGAACGGCCCGTATAATGGCTGCCAGCGGGCAGGATGTGCAGCCGGAAGGACTCGAACCTCATTTCCACCCCTGTTCACGATGGCGTTCTCCCAGTTGAACTACGGCCGCCCTGACTATCCCCTGCCGGGGTTACGGGACTGACCCGCCGCTGGCATTATTGCAGAGCCAGTAGAGACGGGCAGGATTCGACACCTGCTGCCGGGATATACTTTTCGTTGAACTATTAAGGCGCCGTTCAAACAGGCTACATTCTTGCACCGGCGGTAGCCTATCGAGCGTGTCCATCCACGCCGCCGTCTCGCTCGCTGGCTTTACTTATGTCAAAGAGCTAAGGGCAGGCTGGGGGCGACTGGACAGGAAACTGGCCCGGCCCGTCCCGTTATCGTGATGGTTGTTTGATTTTGTCCAGTCGCCATTGTGTATCCTCTAACCTAACCCGTCAAGCCTGTCTGAT
>ERZ1292632.2061-Hain-H43-01um-R2-2061-length-17685-cov-5_pt1 | contig 17685 bp, 31 predicted proteins | sample MGYA00564407_ERZ1292632 | MGnify/ENA primary metagenome ERZ1292632 (study PRJEB36523, sample SAMEA6512637) | groundwater metagenome | collected 2019-01-08 | study: AquaDiva: Metagenomics assemblies of 32 groundwater samples | reverse complement strand
AAATCCGATACCCCCACCAGTCATCAGGCAAGACATTGCCCGCCATGTTACATTACTCCATTCTTCTCTAGTGTCTTCTTCGGCTCGGAGTAAATAACAGTTATTGTAAGCTTTATAGGATCTCCCTGCATAATAGAGATAACGTCCTCCGGGGATAAACCGCATTGCTTTAATATGCTGTTCAAGCTCCTGTCTATCTCCTTCGGACATAAGGGCTTCTCTAGTCCCATTCCGTGTACCACATACGTCGTCCACGAGTCTCTCACTAAGCGCGTCCCATGTATCGTTACTACCTTGAGCATATTTATTCCTGAAAATCTGTTCTGCGAATTCTGTTTTAAATCTATTAATAATCAAGTCTGATCTCTTTGTTTTTTAATTCTTTTCAATCGTTCGAGCTGTTGTTCTACAGCAGCGAGTACTTCTTCAATCCTACCAGAGGCTTGTAAATGATAGAATCCATGTTCATCTACAGTTAGGTAGTTAGGTCGTTGCCCAATTAGATCAGAGGCAGCAATCAATTCATTAAAATCATTACTCATCTGATCTCTAGTATCTTTTAATATCTCACTGAATTTAGTTAGTGGAAGCATCTTTATCATCTTCTTTTAAATGCTTAAGGAAATCTTTTAAACTTCTTTTAGTCTCCTTTTCCTCTTGTTTCCGTTTAAGAAACGCTATCTTCTCTTTTTGGGTGGATTCCCATTCAGTTCGATTAGGTTTCTTAATTGTCATAGAAATAGCTAATAAGTCTTCCTTCGTCTTCATGAATTCGATCCAAGAAGGCATCCACAATATCCTCCGATGTAAGGCGAAGTAATTCAAGAAGAAGCACCTCGTCTACATTTCTTAATTCTTCTATTAATTCTACTTTATTCACGAGTCAACTCATAAAATTTATCTAGGAATAATGTCTTTGCTTGCTTTGGCAACATTCCTACTGGTTTGTATGTACTATCAATTGGAGGACGGGTAGCCTCTGTCCACATTCCCCACTCACGTCCTTGACTAGGAATCAAGTAATGAGCTTCAATAGATAAGATTGCCCTGTCTGCTACTTTAATTGCAGGATGTAATGGATACTCTAAATTATATTTACTAAAAAGAGCAGTCATAATAACATCTTCCATCTTCTGATAATCAGGGAGATGTTGTTTCACAGGGGAGGCTACATCTGTAATGTAGGCCTCACTAGCATCATGCAATAGTGCCCCTAGTTGAATCTCTTTAGGTAGCCCTGAGAGCATCCTAGCCATCTGCCAGCTATGCTCTGCAACACTGTAGAAGACACGAGAATGTCCTACATATCTACAATTCATAGAAAGGGCATGAGCAATATCCCCAATTCTAAACTGATCTGGTTTAGGGTCTAGAAATTCAAACTTAATACCAGACACAGTTTCAATATAACTTTCCATTTAGTGCTGTCCCATTGTTTTTAGAGCGTTTCTCAAGGGCTCTTTGAATATACCAAAGAGCTTTCTTCAAATCTTCAGTACCATTCTTTAGGTCGGCTCTCCAGATATATTTTAATGCATTTCCTAAAAGGAAATCCATATGCTCTGTAATTTGGATACATTCTATACCGGAGGGATGTTTAGTATAATGAGGAGGACTATTAATCATATCCTCCCTCATATCCTTGATGTCAACTTCTGAAATCATTTTGTTATACTCCAACTCCATCATTAAACTCTTTACTTTTCCCATTATATTTCTCTGTAATATACTTAAGTGATACTGGCATTAGATCGAATGACCCATCTTTGACTTCATGCAGCATAAGGAGTCCTCTCCAATGTTGATTGCCCTGTGGACCAAGATAATCCTCTTGATGTTCATAGCAACTACCTGCAATGATTGACGTAAGTCTACTTCCGTCTGCTCTACTCCCTGTAGCAATTTGGAGTCCTTGTTGATGCCCCGCAATGCTGGACATATTAGTCTTTCTTAATTGGGCTGCCGCAGAGCCAGCAGGACGACCTGCCACGCCGGTAACAAAATAATGACTATAAGCCACCCCGTCAACAATAGCAACGTCCAAAAACGGCACCACTTCCCAACCGGCCTCTTTATATCGTAAATCATCTACTGATAAAACCCCATCTAATTTTGCATCATTCTCAACCGCCCTATTAATCCTATTTTCATGGTTGCCTAATGTGAGCACCATGCGGGGCTTATACTGCTTCTCTTTATTCTTCTTAGCCCTAGTATTAAATTCTTTTAATGGGCTAAGTAAAGCATCCATTGCGTTATTAGCAGCATCAATGTCATGGATATAACGACGGCCCTCAAAGGACTTCTTACCAACATCGTAGCTACTGAGACTTGGCATGTCAGCAAAATCTCCAAGACATACAATAACATCTGGTTGTTTCTTTACTAAATAGGTGCCTATAGAACTGAGGAATTTTGTATCATCTCCCAGCCTAACCTGACAATCTGGAAGAACTAAATGGACACTCATTGAGCAGTTGTGGAGGATGGAGGATAGATACCTAAATCTACATCTTCCCTTCCTGTAAATAAAGGCATAGCCCCATTAGCCATAAGATAGTTGATTCCAACATTAAGTACAAAACTAACTTCTCTTGAGTTCAGTTTTCCGTGGAATGCAATATTACCTTCTTCATCTTTTGTTTCTACTTCAATAATCATTTATATTTGTCTCTAATTTCTTGTGGATAGTCAGTTTCTTTCATATAGAAAAGAGACTTCTCCCACTCTCTATTCTCTTCTTTACAGATTTCGTTTCCAATATAATCCCACTCAGCATCAGAGATTAGTTCACCATGCTCAGGATGAAGATAGTAGAGATATGCGGCTTCTAACCATTTAAGTTTTTGCTCTGAGATCATTTAATTCTTTTTCTTTTCCAACTTTGTTTTTGCCTTGTGGCAAGTTAAACATAACACTTGTAAGTTCTCTTTTTCACAATATAATTCATTAATAAATTTATCCCACGTCTGGTCAAATCCCATAGGCTTTATATGATCGACCTGAACATCTTTTGCCACAAATTCTTTACTGCATGAAGCACAAATGAAATGTTGGGCAAGCCTCCCAGACTTCGGATTGATTTTCTTCTCAGTCTTTGCCTCATTGAGAGTTTCATACTTTGGTCCCCATCTACGAGAGCCTGATCGAAGAATGGAGGTAACAAAAGAATTAAATCTTCCTAACGTCCATAATCCGCTATTAAATGTCTTTCTGGATTTCAAAAGGCCATTCCCAAATATCATTCATCTCTTGCCAAATCCATAAAACTTGAGCGTTCATTTCCATTGCATCATCATTGGAATAAGCATCCCGTACAATGTTAAACATCTCATTGGCTGTCAAGTCTCCATTAAGCATTTTCTCTGCTCTGACTTTCCCTATACCAGTAACCCCTTTGATATTATCTGAACTATCTCCTGTTAGCATTTGAGTGTAGAACCATTTAAGTCCTTGTAGCTCATCTACATATTGTAACTTAGCTTCTCTCACCCATCGCTTATCCGCAGGACCTCCCTCAATATGCCAGCTATAATGCCAACCGGGAATCATCAGCATATCTTTATCTAGAGATACAATAGTAGTATACCTGCCTACCTTATCCTGATTAACCCCCATCAAATCATCAGCTTCACATCCATCCGACATTATCGCATTATGATTAGTCATCAAATACTCCCTCATTGCAGAGAGATGTTTTGGTTTAGGGGTGCCAAGCCTATTCGCTTTATATTCAGGATATATTTGAAATCGAAAATTGGTAGAACCAGTTAAATAGAACTGATATTCTTTAGCCTCTAAATTGATTAAGCAATCATCTAGAAGTTTATCAATATAGTATTTTGCAATACCGACTTCATCATTTTCTGCTGCCACAGAGCAGCGGTAACAGAATAAGTCACCGTCCAGCAATAATTTCTTTTCTTTTTAGGTTTGGCTTTAGCCTTATCAGCAGCAGCAAAGTCTTTTCCTACTTTCTGTGGAATCCCTGCCTTCTTTGCAAACTCAGGACTATGTGCTACCGCCTTCATAAAGTCAGCTTGTTTTTTTGTTTTACTTGGCATTTCATTTCTGTGTAATTAAAAATTGGTGTAGAAGATAGCCAAAACTATCCACTTCTTTTTCATCATGTGGGCCGTCGTCTCCCATTGTAAACTTAATAGCATGAACTAATTCATGTGTAAAAGCTAGTTCTATAGTGGAGGGTTCCGCTACTTGCTTAAGTAGGATGGTTGCCTTGTCTCTCTGACAAAGACCTAAATTATCTCCTAGTCTCTTGCGGAACTTTACTTTCCATGTTATCCCCGCTAATTGAAACGTCGTCGGAATCAACATCAAGATTGTACCCTCTTACTCTGTGAGGATATTCTTTGTTTTCTAGGAAACATCTCATCTCCCCATTCTTTTTAGCAATCCACGCCAGATGTTTTTTACTGTCATAACAAAGATCGTGCTGCTCGGCTTCGTGCTGTTCTCCACGTACCACAGAAATACCAATATGATACCAGAGAATACTAGCCATGCATATAATGCATCCATATATAAAATCTTTCATTTGGAGCCACCAGTAGGATTTGAACCCACATCTAAGTGCTTACAATGCACTTGTTCTACCGTTAAACTATGGTGGCTATTCATTACTCTACGACTTCTTTATCAAAGACATAATCTACGAACTGCTGTGCAGCATGGAGCACCATGCTAATATTATCTTGACCGGGTTTAAATGCTCCAGTTTTATCTAAGAGAGTTAGTGCGGCAGTAATACTGGATTGTTTAACAATAAATACTTGTTTAATAGCCCGCTCTGCTGGAGTTTCATAATTGCTGCCCGTTACACGGACAGCGGCTCCTGTACCCACTGGGGTACCTGTAGGGGCTTCTGTGCCCTGTACAGGAGCACTACCAACCTCTCCAATAGCACTCCACTCATTATAGCCTGCTGCATTCTTAGTGAGTGTAATTTCACACTCTTGCCCAACAAGTTCCTGCACTTTCTTGAATACATCTGGATTAGCAAAAGACATAATGTTTTGAGTCTTAGCTTCTCCATTATAACTATATGCCACAGTTGCTTTACTATACCGGCTCTTACCTTTAACGACGTTCTCAATATTCACGTCAAGAATTTTAACTTTAATTTTAATTTCCTTAAATTAGGATTAAACTTTTTAATCCCTATACTATAATTATACCATACCCTTATGAAAGAATCAAGTCTTTCATATCTTTTTTATTGGGTCCATACTGTACCTCGGCTACTTGCGAGAGAAGTGTACCTTACGGTGACAATTAGAACATAACATAATACACTTCTGTATTTCTGGGAGAATTGTTTCCCACTTCCTATCCATCATTCGTCCGATACCTTCTTCCTTTTTGGATGGGTCTACGTGGTGCAAGTCATATACACATGGATCATCCACTATACCACAATGAGCACAGACATTGCCAAAGTATTCCATAATTCGATCCTTATTGGCATACTTACGCTTCTTCATATACTCATACATATAGCCAGAATTAGCTTCCTTCCATACCTTCCGCTGCTTTTGATGACATTCAGTACACGTACCTAAATGACCAGATAAAGTTAACTTATGTTTTGGAAATTGATCTTGTGGTTTCTCAACCCTACACTTCTTACAGATTACATTTTTAATTCTTGCATGTCCTTCTTATTCTTGCCCCATTGTATTTCTGCGGTTAACGGAAGACTAAATTCATATCCGAACACTTGCTTGCAGAGAGAGGGGACGTACTCAATGGAGTCATTAAGTATTTTGCCAATTATCTCTACATTTTCTTCGGGAGTATCAGCCACGATAGAATCATGGATAGTGCTGATAAGCTTGCATTCAAGGCCAGTGGCTTTAATTCTCTTTCTAGCCTCCAACCTAGCCAGCATAACTAAGTCTGCCCCGAAACCCTGAACCACATAGTTTTTGATAACAGTGATAGGCCAATCCAGCTCTCCGTTCCATTTATTAACCGAAGGGACAATAGGGAAGAGCCTTCCACTAGGAATCTCTAGTAGCTCAGTCCGTTGCGCTGTCTCAATGAGACTTTCATGCCAGATTTTAATTCCAGAATACTTAGTGTAGTATTCCTCGATAATGTTTGCCCAAAACTTCTGGGATTTAGAGACTCCCTGAAAGTCTGGATCATTCGCAAACGAGTATGCTCCTCCACCATAAATAATCCTGAACTTAAGGGTCTTCGCAACCAATCTACCGGGCTTACCTTCCCCAAGATTAAATCTATCTCTGTTTGTTTCATGAATATCAACCCTGTCTATAATTTCTTGCTTAAGAACTTTGTCTCCAGACAGTTCAGCAGCTACAACAACCTCTAGACCCTTCACATCTGCATTCAAGAGCATCTGCGGCCTCCTCTAGTAAATCTGCAATTCGATCTGGTTTATTTTCTTGCACAGACTTCCGATCTTTTATCTGCCGTCTAATTTGTGCTCTAATTCTTAAACGTTCTATTAAACTTTGTTCAGTCATATCGAGTTATAAGTAATTGATCTGTTAAGCCACTGAAGTTTTGCATATTAGGAGCAGAGCTACTAAGTCTCCCCGTAGCAGCAACACATTGGTTATACTGACCATGTAGGTATTCTCCCCACTCCATCTTTTCTAGGAGTTGAGGCAGCTTACCATAATAGGTATCCATCAACTTTGCTAATTCAGCCTGTTTCAGGAGTAGTTCAATCAATCGTTTCTGTTCTTTAGTTTTTGCTTTAAGTTGCTTTAGTACATCTTCATTGGTTTCATAAATTGTCACTTCCTCTTCGAGGAGAGTTCCGGCTTCATTTCTATGAGAGAGTTTCTTCTTAAGTTTGGTCTCTGTTTTAGGGAGTGGATCGAATAATCTGTCACAAGCGTAGACAACTTCGTTGTGACAATTCTTAATGTATTCAGTTCCCTTTTTAGGTCCAGACTTATAGACAACAGATTCCTCTGTTACATAATCAACCGCGAATTTACCACCATAAAGAAGGCAACTAAGCTGCTGACCGCTACCCAAGTTAATATCTGGAGTAGGTGAGAATTTAAGAAGCTCTTCTGTAATCTCATTGAGCGTAGCTGCTGTAGCCTCCGCTTTCTCTTTGCATAACTTGGTGTCAAACTTAACTCCATTTTCTTCCATTTCCTGTAAGACCAATAAATCCAATCCCATGACTAAACAAAGCTTTTTTTGTTTGTCAGTCATCACCTCTTGTTGTTTGAGATAGAGTTTATAGGTGAGTTCCACATCGAGGTTGTTGTAGAACTTCAATTCGTCAGGAGGAATAAATTCTGTGTCTACCCCTAGATTCCAATACTCTTTAATCTTATCATCCTTTTGCCCTAGTTCATACTTGGCAAGACACTCATCTAATGAGGGGTAACTACCCTTCTGGCCTGTAATAATAAACTCTGCAATTTGACAATCCCATATACGGCATCTATCTGGAGGTTTAACTCCATACCGAGAAACCCAATGTAGATCAAATTTCAGATTAAAGCCAACAAGTAACTTTGCTTGTTGCATTAACAGCCTAAGTTCTACTAGGAAATCTATATCCTTAAAGTAGTTGAAAGATACGTCTTGATTGTCCGGTTTAATAGAATAGGAAATCAACTTGCCACTCGCCGTGAACGGATTCCCTTTCTGCACCGTGTTTGTTTCTACATCATAGGTTATGACCATATCGTTTAGTATATTCTGTTATCCAGTATTGTTTTGTTTCAATACTTAGATCATCCCAAGGAATATGATTTTTATAGTTAGCAACATGAAACTCATAATACTCTTTGGGACTATTCATAGTTAATAATCTTCGCCGTAGGGTAAGCTTTCTCAATCTGGATGAACACATCAGACATTATCAGAGACAGGTGTTGCCTATTCTTATAACAGATGTAGGTACTACCAGAGTAGCCATCAAACTCATAATAGTCTCCCATGTCTCGTGTCTCTGTAATACCAGAGTTGAGTTTCCAGTAGTCGGAATCTGTGTAGCTTCCAGTCCATCCTGCAAGAACCTTCTTAATCTCTCCATGTTCAGGAGAGGAGAGATCAATCACAACCCAATTGTCAGGTGTATATTTACTCATATTGCATTAAATCCTTCAATCGCGCTATTTCCGGTTCAATGAGAACTTCCATTCGTCCATGTCTCATACGTGGAATAGTATCCTCATCTCCCATCAGTTTGTTCTTAGACAAGTGTAGGTAGCGAATATACTGGGTCCCTTCTGAGTGAGTTGCTCCCATCCCTAAAATCCAATCTGCCTCTGCTTGTTTTGAAGTTTTTGCATTAGCTACGTTATCCATCGTCAACCACTTCTGGTTCTCTGCGGTTCCGTCAGCCTGACAAATACCAACTACAGGGCAATAAGTCTTAGCTAGTTCTCTAGCCCAAATATAAATAGAACCTAGTCGTAAGTCCTCCCTATCAGCAGCAAACCCCTTAATCTTGTCAATCTGATCGAAGATAACAAGACTAGGATTGAGTTGTTTTACAATCCTCTCAACTAAAGTTTTATCAATATTAGCATTGTCTACTAATCTAAATTTTCCTTTTGAGAGCCTCTGAAAATCTTCTTCATACTTCTTAGGATTGGATTTGATTTGCTCAAGGCGAAGTCCAAAGAATCCCTGATAGACTCGAAGCATAACCTCGGCCCCAACTTGCTCATTATTAAACCATATAATTGGACCATGATCGTCCCTCAGTTGTTCCAGCATATAACTAATCTCTGAGGCCAAGAAGGTAGTTTTACCAGTCTCAGGGCGAGCAAAGAGGAAGCCGAAGTTCCCTTTACGCAAACTCCCAAGTGACTTGTTGAGAGCATCCAAGCGCCATCGTAGTCCGGGCTTCTTGAATATATCGTGTATAATATCCGATAGTTTGGTGGTGACAAACTCAAATTCTTCGAGAACATCCCTCTTTCCCTCACTAAGTTTATCCCATGCTCCAACAACAGATTCAAAGTTAGCAGACCCTGTGCTAAACTTAAATGCCTGTTCGCTAAGGCGTAGCGCCTGCTTACGGGCTTTAATCTTATTCAGTAGGGCTATACCTAGGGTAGGGTCAATCTTTATCTCTGAGAGCGTTTTAAACAATCCGATATAGATTTCCTTGTCCACATCAGAATATCTCTGAAAGAAATAGGCTTGTAAACTAGCCAAGTCTACATCATTTGGTAAGATTTCATGAATCTCTGCTAGGCAGGAATAAACATGGTACAGTTCCTTAAAATTATCCTTTATGTAGGGGAGATCTAAGTATTCAATGTAGTTGTAGTAGTGTTCCTTGCTCAGCAGCAGAACTAATAGGTCTCTCTCTGGTAGGTAACTCTCTTGCATTTATTCCTTTAATTAAATTATTTAATTATATATATATATTATAAGAAGAATCCCTTGGAGGATTCTTCTATATATATATATTAGTATTCTGTTAAAGAATACATCTTATACTAAAATTATACCATTTCTATCAATTCTTGTCAAGAAGTATTTTAGAAGTGGGTGCTAACTCAACCTCAGTCCATGCTGCTAAATGGCAAACCTCTCCTTTGGAATTAGTACAATAGCTATACATCCCATCAATGTGGGAGAAATTAATAATTTCATCCTCTCCTACAATCCTAATTCTACTATTTCTAGGAACTTCATATAGCTTCATCTCAGTTCTCCTTCACTACCGGCTGTCCGGCGTTCTTTTCACGGAGCTTGGCTTCGATGGCTCGAGCGTAGTCGAGGCGTCCGCATCCATAGACATCTTGCTCCGACAACCCAACCCACTCACGCGCAGGCTGGGTGCGGGGTTGGTGTAGAGCGGTTCATCGGGTACTTGTTCGAGCATCCGTTCAACCGCGCAGTCCCATCCGTGGCGCATGGCCTCGTATCGGTCTGTAATGCCACGATCCTCCAGGCCGCAGCCCATCGCTTGGTCGTGGTAATCAGGCGCTTCAATGGTCACAACCTCCTGCCCCCCTACCAACTTCACCAGCGCGGCGGCGATCACATCTTTTGCAAATGTCAGGTGCCATTGATCTAGCCCACACGGGGAGCATCTATCTATTTCGGCATCACTCAGCACTTCTTCCGCCATGCGGCGGGCTTGGTCTTTGGTCATTTCAATTGTCCTTTCATAAGAATTTCCTTTATTTCAGATAGGCTATACGCCTTTGGGTCTTTATCAGTTCTAATATACCGTACAGGATAGTCTAGAAGACTCTGTAAGCGATTTATTTTCTTAGGTAGTAGGGTATACTGGTCATCATCCAACCAGAGCGTTACAGGTCGTTTTAAAGCCTTCAATTCTTTTATTGCTTCATCATGTATATTAGTTCCAAACAGACACAGAGCGGAAGCGATATGGCTTATTTTATGTGCAGAAATTAGGTCTTCAACGAGTACAACTTCCTTAGATAGTTCCCTACCGAGAGTTTCAACGTACCTATGTCCATCACCGTAGAACTTCCATTTACGATCTCCCATAGTGAGCGCCCGTCCAATTGAGAATCTAATTGGCTCCCCAAAGGTAAGGATGAGCCTGTTTTCTTTTGGAGTAAAGCCGGTAAAGGGTTTCCAATAGGAGTAGGGGAGTCCATACTGGATGAGCCATTTCCATCCTTCTGCTGGAACTTCTCTTGTGAAGTCACTAGGTAGCACAGCTTTTTCTGAATCATCCTGCCTCTCCTTAGTTAAAAAATTTAATTGAAACTTAGGCCAACGATGAAACCCACAACTGAAACAATGCCCAGAGCCATCAGAATAGCCTCCCAAGTTATCTCCTGACCGGTCACGTCCTTGTTCAGCACATTTAGGACATTTCTCAAATCCGGTGAATCTAGACATCTCTTACCAGTCATTTTCTTCTTCTTCGTTATCTACACTCCCTGCTTCAATTAGCTCAACATCCGTCAACATACGATGATATACAGCAACTATATTATTTGTGTTTCTGTTTAGAAATGTAAATGTCTTAGACCATCCAGAGGAGAGGAGGTAGTTTGCGAATTCAGGAAGTTGTTTGCTCCTATCCCCACTTACTCCTGCATATGCATCAACTAGGGAGAGGGTTAAAAGATAAGTGCCATTGGTATATTTACTATTGTCTGATATAGCATCACAGATGTTAGTTAATAGCCTCTCCTCAAAATCTGTAAATAAGTCCTCTAATGAGGAAAACGCTTTTGGTTTATAGTAAATGGATGGACCCGGTTGTTCAAAGCCCCCAATTTCAAGCATACCACAACAATTATCATTACGATAGACATTAAACTTAATAGGATTAAGATTCATCATCTTCTCCCATCGTAGGCCCATCTTCAATCAAATAGTCTTCATCTGGAATTGAATTAGGCTCCAAATCATTCCTGCTAGTACTAGGAATATCAATAGTTGTTAAGCATTTGTTACACATATCTAAGAATTCTCCTGTAGTTTTACTCCGACGTGTACTCTCATGATCATTCAAGTTTCTATCACAGCAGTAGCAACGAATTTTAGTTCTCCCCTTTAGTGGGGGATGATCGACCTTTCAGGGTAGAAATAATAGCATCAGCATATTTCTCCAGTGTCTGCCCTTGCATCCCAGGATTGGCATTGACCTCAAGAACTACAAGCTGATCTTTCTTTACATTGTAGGCCACATCAACAGCCCCCAAATGATAACCAAGAGCAGCGGTAGCCCTGATCGCCATAGGGCGGAGTTGGTTGGGCTCCACAATGTCATTACGACAGAACACATACCCATTAGCAAGATTGCGTACTTTAGTGTTTCGTTCATCTTCAAATCCTTTCCGTTTCCGTTTTTGTTGCACATCAATAACCTGTCCATTCAGGACATGGACACGATATTCTTCTTTCTTAGGAACATACTTAGTATACAGAGGAGCATTAACTAATTGTTCTTTGGTTTCAGCAACCACAATACCCCTGCCTTCACTAGCCCGAAGGAGAGTTCTACACATAACAACAGAACCAGCATCAATCCAACCAGCCGCCACAGCACGATCTCTAGTAAATTCAGGACAGGTAATTTCATTTGAATTAAACTTATTTAATTGAGTTAATTTATCTGTACCTGCCATAAGTTTGAATGGGGTACGCTTACGAACAGAATCTTCTTTTACTCGGTAAACTTTATATCCCAACTTTTCAGAGAGCACTTGTGCTAATGATTTAGCTGCTCTACTTTTCATCTTGTTGGGTATGATAACTAATCTAGACATTTAATTCCTTTAGGCAGGCTGCGCCACAACTTCTTTAATTGAACTACCAATATACATTCCGTAACCATCTCCAGTGTATACTCCTGTTGTATCCGAGATGTACCCCCTCCACAATTTAGTTTTAAGACAGATAATTACCCGTCTATTATTTAAAGCCCAATCTAGCAATACTGTCTCATCTGCATCTGGGGGCATACGAACTTTGATAAGAATATCAGGCTCTTTTTCCATAGTTGCATATACAAAATATCCAAATAGCCGGTTATTTGGATGCACATCTGTATAATCAATACAATGTGCTGCCACATAAGAGTCCTGTTTGTACTCATAAGAAGTTTGCTCCCATTTATTTATGGAAAAATGGGCATTACTCTTTTTTGCAAGATCATCTTCCATTGCCACAATACGGACTTGCACTCCATTTGAGTGATTGTCATTTGTAGGATGCAGATGAGTAACATTAAATGTTTTCTCTTTTAATACAGGAATATCAATATCATCCTCTAATCCAAAGTATCCGTTAGCCAATCGTTGAGTTTCTTTCTGAGGAGGTATTTTATAATCTGTGGTATCTTCTTCTGTGGCATACGGATGCATTCTCCCTCCTTGTTGATAAAAAGTCTTTTTGGTAAGGTCTAATTTTTTTGATTCTACTTCCCATCCACTACTACTCATAGTGTATGTAGAGAGAATACCTTCTGATAAGAGACTAGGATCTCCTTTTACCTTCAAATCATGGCGGATTATCATCCATTTAAGCATATTAGCCTCAGATGCCCAGACCCATTCATTATCTGTCTCAATATAATGTAGAGGACGCTGATTGTTTCTGATAAAGTTAACAGTTTTATTCTTAAAATCATGCCAGATTAAAGCATAAGCACCATCCAATTCCCGCAGAGCCTTCTCTACATCATCTCCGTTATCGTGGATAACGTGTGCAATAGCATGGGAGTCTACCTCAGTATTAGCCAGCTTCTTATGATCTCCATAAAGGGTTCCATTATGCACTAGAGTAATCCTATTATCTACAATAAAGGGGTGAGCATTTGCATCAATGATCGTCCCTTTTGTTGCTGATCTGTTATGTCCAATAAGGGCACTTCCTCGTCGAAAGGCAGTGTCCATAAGAGAGGTATACTCCTTTCGGCCCCTAAAATCAGTGGCATTAGAGGCTTCTTTTGCCATATTTAGAGTTCCGTCCTTCTCTACTAGAAATACTCCAGTGGAGTCTGCCCCTCGTAATTGATCTACAAATAGTAGGTTATCAAATACTTCACACTGCTGCTTAAAGAAACCATTGGTTCTTTTATTAATAACTCCAACAAGACCACACATTATTCACGCTCCTCTGTATTAAACACTATGGGATTATTAATCATATTGTATCCCAGATTACCAGCGCCGTCCCGCGCAGCCGGCTGGGGGACTTAAAGAACGGTATCATCATTATACAGTATACGAATGTCCCCTACGTTTTGGGCTGCGGGAAACAAACCAGCAGTTAGTTCATCATAAATACTTTGATTTGATCTTGTGTCCCCCAAATCCTCTTTAGACTTCTTATCCCTCTTATTTTCGGAATAATTTACTAAACTATACTTAGCAAGTACAACGCCTTCCTCTAGTTTCTGACGATACACTTCATTATAAGGAAGCTGCCCTCCTAATACCTCATTAAAGAACATTTCATAATGTGAGGTAGTATTGAGTGTTTTAATTGACCCTATTAAATCTTTTAATTTAACTGCCTTGGCATATTTAAACAGCGCCCCAATGATGTTAACCCATGTGGTAAGTTTATTAATATCCGCAGTGCCATGCATCTGTCGAAACTCTACTGTTCCTAGCGTACAAAGGGGAATAAGATTCAATGCAGTATACTTGTTCCAGCCACGTAGCACGTGGCTCGGGTCAGATAAGAAGTTACTCACCAACTCATAATGTGCCCTACATTGATTCCAAGGAATGCAGTAGATGTTTGTATCTCTACTACCCCCTACGAACTCAAATAAAAGTTCCTCTACCACGGTGTACAGGAGAGCTACTGAGGAGACTTCTTCTAGGGTAATGTCGGTACAATTTACATGAACATGAACACTACATCTGTCGGAATAGTTTTCCTCAGTAAACTGAGTTAGTAGGAAGAAATCCTTTAAAGCAGCAAGAGCATTATCCGACCGCATTGGCCTAGAAATAAACTCATAGGAGAGTCCTCTAAGAGAGCCATCTGTGTGCACCGTAAAATTACATGGATTGACTAGTTCTTCATAGCCCCTTGCATTTAATTTAATGCAGCTTTCTGTCTCTAGCTCAAATCCAATCACTAACTCTGGGTTGGTACATTCAGCAGTAAGGGGATATTTTCTTACTTTAGGGGTTCCTACACCTTTCCATACATCTACAACTTTCATTTAACTTCTCCATTAATCTCAGTACGGTGAAGACAATCTCTAATCTCAGTGCCCCAAAGTAGAGGGTCATTAAGTATGATAGACAAGAAATCAGAATTAACTAATTTAACCTGCCCAATGGATTGCCCAAGACAATATATTCTACCTCTACTCAAACTCACCGCAAACTGAGAGGATAGAGCAAAACTCTGCTCAGTTTTTGTAGAATGGGTAGTTGCTGCAAAAGTCTCTTTTGGGGAATACTTATTGTTAAATAGTTTCTTGAGAATAGCAAAATCTACGGAGAAAATTATTCCATCCACAGTTCTAATAGAAGTATTTCTATCACAAATACCCCTTTGATATTGACGAGCAGGAATCCGTCTTAGTAACCACGCATTATTTTCCCCATTATGGTAGGAGATTTTAGGAGGCAGAAAGTCAAACCCAACAGTCTCATCGTGAGAATCTGCATGAAGTGTGTACGTTAATCCATGTTCATCTACAAACTCTACTGTTTTATTATTAGTCTCAAAATTTACTTTGTCCAATCGAACAAGAGTTTTGTTATCTGCTTGTCTAAAATATCCGTATGTTCCCTGATAACGCTGTCGAAAATCTCCAGCATCAGCAGATGTAAACTTTTCAAACATTCCTATCCTCCGTCCAGGATTTATTTAGCACATCATAGATGTGCACTATTTCTAGTTTACCTGTCTCTAGATTAAACACCTCTACCTCAGTATCGTAAGTAGGCTTACTAGCAATTACTGCCATCTGAGCAGATACTAGGTTATCAAATACTCCAATTGGAGTCTGATTATCATACTCACCATATTGGGCAACATAGGCCATTTTAAACATGAACCACCTCTAGATTAAACTTTTTAATTAATTTCATTGCAATTTCTTTATCATTATTGTTAATAGCAGAGATAATATCTGTACCATCTTCTTCACTCAAGGTGAGCAGCGATTCCGCTGCATCCACGGCTTTAGATGTATTATCCCATACCCACTCAATCAAATGATCTTGGAAAATCCAGAAGTTACTAAGGGTTCGATACTCCACCCCATAACTCTTATCTATATATGCCCCTGCTTTACCATAAAGTTCTTTCCTAAGCTCACCAGTGTCCATAAGAACCGAGGGGACCCCTAAGAATAAATCCATCAATTGAATTACTTTAGCAGGGTCTGCCTTCATCTTATCATACCCTACATGAACATGACCGCCACATGATCGGAGATTGGCGTCTGCTGCCTTTGGTTTAGGATTGGCTTCTTTTGTCCATGCGTTGTAATCGGGGTCACATCCAAACATTCTAGCTTGGGGAGTTTGTAGTTCTGTCTCTGGAAAGGATGCCGCAGATGATGTACTAATTGTAAAGCCATACTCAGTGTTGATTCCCTCCATTAAAAAGTTTAATGTCTTTCTAATTGAGCCTACAAACTGTGATCGACCCTCTGCTGGTGGAATGTTAAACTCGATTGCAACATTGTCCTCTTGCACACAATAGCCCTCACCAAGAGGCTCAAGGGGCATGGGATGTTCCTTTGACCCTCCTATTAACCCAATAGATGACTTCAATTGCCCTTGTACATCAATCAAAAATGCTTCCGGGTCACATCCTAATTTAATTTTCATTTTCTGTTTCCTCCAACATATCATGAATAAAATGCTCTTTAGATGCCATCACCACCAAGAATAGATTTCTTGGAGCATCTAAATGATGCTGATTGGTGATGCCATATTCAGGCCGACAGATAATATAGTCCTCCAGTTTATGTTCATGAATCCATTTATTAAATTTATCTACCTGCCCACCGTTCTTACCTAAGATGAACACAAAACTATCATCTTTTGAGTTCCTAATAAAATTGGCAAGCATCCTCGCTGTATTTATATCCTTTCCCCTATAGGAGGCTGCCACTTCGCTATACATACCTATCCTGTAATTGGAATGTACACTAGTAAAATAAATGTGATATATCATCTATTATGCCACTCCAACAGAATTGTTTGGTCTTTATCAAAGACATGAAATCCCTCCATTCCCTCTGTAATATTTGGAATACTATCTCTCCAGCCACTTCCAAAAATGTATGAAAGATAGTCTGCCCGCGTCAGCCCCACTACTCCAGACATTTGAGCACCACAACAAGCACAGAAACCACCTGACTGCGTGGTTAGTGGGGTCATTATAAATAGTTGGCATAGGAGGGCTTGTTCCTCTGCCTTAGACAGTTTCTGTGGTGGCTCTTGCATAATATTCCTTCATAATGAATTGGGTTGCTAAACTTACATCATCCATTGCCTCTGGATGCCATTGAATTGCATACCCTTTAATTTTAGGGAAGTATACAAATTCAGGCTCTTTCTCTGGAGGCTTACTTTGAATATCGTTTTGAACAATATATCTATCACTAAGCCGTTCACTTGCCCATGCTAAAAGTACATGATCGCCCTCTTTAGGGATACCAAGCATTTGATGGTGAATAGAATTAACTCTAAATCTCTCCCCATCATATGTGGTTACATAATGATTGCTTCCTGCATGGCCACGTACATCTTGATAGAGAAACCCCCCAGCAAGAGCACATAACATTTGAGCACCACGACAAACTCCAATAATGGGAATCCCAAGTCTGGCGGCCTCATTCATTAGCTCCCACTCTACATAATCTCGTTTACCACCGGGATAGGTTGTTCTCGATTGTCTATGCTTATATAAAGCAGGGTCAATGTCAGCCCCTCCCCAAATAATTAATGCAGAATCTGTCTCCGTCAAATCATCAATTGAACGAGCAAGAACAACTTCATCCGCTAATTCGTGGAAAGGGTATCCCGAATCATTATAGTAGCCGCTATATAATACTTTCATCATACTGGCAAAATTCCATCGTTATTTATTAATTTAGATTTAAGTTCACCGGGAACTCGCACATGAATCTCAGTAAGATTAAAAACTTTAATTTCCCTTCCTACAAAGTATTTAGACATTTCTTCCACTACTCTAGGAACATCTACTTTCATGCAGGCCCATATCTCATTC
>ERZ1292632.2058-Hain-H43-01um-R2-2058-length-17690-cov-4_pt1 | contig 17690 bp, 13 predicted proteins | sample MGYA00564407_ERZ1292632 | MGnify/ENA primary metagenome ERZ1292632 (study PRJEB36523, sample SAMEA6512637) | groundwater metagenome | collected 2019-01-08 | study: AquaDiva: Metagenomics assemblies of 32 groundwater samples | reverse complement strand
GCTTCTTCGGCTTCTTTAAAAAATCCTTTTTGTTCTTCGGTTCTCGTAGATAACATAAATCCTTTGCAAGCCGGCACTTCAAACGTCCTCATATTGTGAGCAGGCATATTTTGTTTTCTCAAAACGTTTATAACAATTTTCGAAGCGCTGCAAACTTTAGAAAATTCTTCACTGGAAACCGCTCTTCTTTGCCAATTTTTTTTTAATTTTGGAGCTTTTTGCCATGCGTTTCCCCAAATTTTTAAATCATAATCTTTAAGATATTCAAGCCACACCTCGCGTTCCTCATCCCAGCTTCCGATAAAAGCAATATCAGAGCCGTAAAATTCTTTTTCTTTTTCGTTAATACTTACCGGATGATGAAGATAAGAGTCGTATCCGCAAGCCAGATACCCCGCTCTCTTGGCGCCTGCTTTTAAGATTGGCTCAACTAGAAATTTGCCCCAGGTAAAATAAGCGTCGTATAAAGGAATTGATTTTATTATCCAAGAGTTAGAATTGCTGTGATGCCAAGTATTAAACGGATTGTCGGTGTTAAGATTGAAAAGCTTAACGCTGGGCAACTCTTTTTTTATTTCTAGCATGGTTTTTGGTTTTACCAGCCAGCCCTTGAAAATAAAAATTAAATCCGGCTTTTCGCTGACAATACGCTCAATTAATCTTTTCTGGAAAAAAGAGGCTAAAAAACGCCAAAATAAATGATGAAGATATTTATTTCTCGCTAAAAAAACGCTTTCTTTATAAAGTTTGTCGTCATCAATAATTTCCGCCTTCTCGTTCAACTCTAAAAAACCCCTTGAATAGCTTCCCGCCATTCCTTCTTTTACTGAATTAGAAATTAATACAATTTTCATTATTTATTTAATTTATTTTTAAAATATGCGAGGGTAAGCCCATACCCATAGAATGCTCATAGCGTTTTGCTAAGACCGAAGGATAAAAAGGAATGTTAAGTTTTTCTCTGACATCCCTTTCAACAAAATCTCGCCATTTAACAATTTCTTCGGCAGTCAGATAATCCGTAAAAACATAAGATTTATAACCTCCATCCGGATTGCCTTTATAATAGTCAGCAACTATTTGATAATCAATCTCTTCGCTATGCAAATTCTCATTTTCATAAGTGTAAGTCCAGATCCCCTTTTTTGTCTGATGAGGAACCGCTTCATCATAATAAGGAGTTCCTGGGTAAACCGTAATAATAGTGGCATCAAAATCGTCAGGCTTTACCTCCAAAAGCCATTGATGGGTTTCCCTTAGCGTCTTTTCCGATTCGCCAGGATGGCCGACTGACATCAAAGCCTTTACTTTAAGGCCATTGCGTCTTGCAATTTCAAGACAGCGGGTATTTTGTTCTCTGGTTGATCGCTTATTCATTGTTTTTAAAATTTTTGGCGAACCAGATTCCAAGCCAACCAACAGCCATCTGAATCCGGCTTGGTACATTAATTTCGCCTGCTCTTTGTCAAATAAATTTGCCCTGATAAATCCTCTTAATTTAAACTGCACTCCTAATTTTTCCTGAAGATTAATAATCGCCACCATTAATTCAGCCAGAACAGCCGGATTAATATTAAGCTCATCATCGTAAAACATATAGCCTTTTACGCCATAGGTTTTATAAAGTAATTCAATTTCTTCAATTATTCTGTTGACTGACTTGACGCGAATTTTCCGAAAAGAAGGCGAATTCCTGCCTCCGCAAAAACCGCAACCATAAGGACAGCCCAACTGAGCAATTAAACTTAAAGCTTTTTCTCCGTCAATCGCATAATGATAGCTGTTTACGTCAATTAAATGCCGCGCCGGAAAAGGACTGGCATCAAGCTTTGAATTATTTAAAAAAAATCTTGATTTGATATGGTCGGCGTCAATTAGTTTTGGCGCGTCTATTTTAAGAGCTTCAAAAACCGCTTCTTCTCCATCTCCGCTGACAACAACGTCAAACATCTTCTTTAAATCTTCAAATGACTTAGTTGCTCGGCCAACAATACCTTTAGATTCTTCGTTTCTTCTTGCGGCGTTTATTAGAGTAGCATGAGGACCGCCTAAAATAATCTTGATAGCTGGTTTTGTTTTCTTGATAACATCAACGATTTTTGTAACAGCCGGCATTTGCGGAGTCGTTGCCGTAATTCCAAAAATTGTGGTTTCAGACGAATTAAGATAATGATGAATAACGTCAGTGAAATTTTCCACTCCGGCTAAATCCAAAAAATGAATATGATAATTATATAATTCTAAAACTGCGGCGATTTTTAAAATCCCTAAACTCATAAAAACTCTCTCGTTTAATAGAAAAACGGAGGGCGGACTAATAAGACAAATTGTTTTTTGTTTTTCCATATATTTATTTTATCCTCTTGCCTCCCCAACGGTCTGATGGCTTTTTGGATTGGATTGAATCGTTTGCTGGGATTCAGTAACTTTATTTTTCCTATCTTTCATCGCGTTATAATAGCTATTTAACACGCGGCGAACAGATTTATCCTTTGAGTGATTTGAAAAATAACGGCAGATGTTGTTTGACGTAAAACCGATTACATAAGCGAGCTGAAAATAAAAATCTTTTTCGTCGTAATCAGAATAACTTTTTTTACTGTAAGGATTTATTCTCGGCTTTATTCCCCTTTTTTTATAAATCTGTTCAAGCTGAGTTTTGGGAAACGCCGTTAAAGCGAAAAAATTAAAAGCGAACGGCTTTTCCAGCTCAAGCAAAAGTTCAATTGTCTTTTTTCTGTCAGAGTCATTCTCTAAATCATTACGAATAATAACATCATAAAATGGATGGATGCCGTTTCTACTGAAAATGTGAGACGCTTCTATAATCGCGTTCCTATCAAATCTCCGTTTAAAAATATCCCTGTTCGTCCTTTCGCTGCCTGACTGAATACCAACCGTTGCAAACATCATCCCAGCTTTCTTCAGTTTCTTTACGTCATTTTCATCAAAAGTGCCCGGGCAAAGCCGGACAATAAAGGGGAGATTAATTTCCTTTTTATATTTTCTGCAAAATTCATCTTTCCATTTTTTATCGGTCAAAAATTGGTCGTCGTTAAAATTAATAAACTGGATATTATTCATAGTCTGCCTGGCGAGTTTAATTTCTTTAATAACATGATTAACGCTCTGGCGTCTGATGCGGCCCCTCATATGATAAAGTTCGTTTATAAATGAATTACAGCAATAAGCGCAACTGAAAGGACAGCCTCTTGAGGTCATTATTGTGTAATCCTCGCCGTTATAATTTGAATACTTATCATATTCTTTTGCGTCAAAATGGCGAAGTCCTTTGGCATCAGCAATATAAAAACGGCTCCAATCATATTTAATATATGGCAAGGAGTCGAGGTTGTTAATTAGGGGCGGAGGAGGATTTACTATAAAACAACCATTAGAACTTTTCGTCCCAATTCCAGGCAAAGAAGAATAATCTTCATTTTTAAAAACTTTTTTGATTAAAGACAAAAAACTAATTTCTCCTTCGCCTACGCAAACGCTGTTTGCAAAGGCGAGGCATTCTTTTGCTTCGAGTGTCGGGTGAATGCCGCCCCAAATAATATGAGCGCGGGGCAGGAATTTTTTAATGTTTTTGCTCAGCCTGCCGGCAAGATAAAAGTTGTCAGTCATCACCGAAATGCCGACGACGGAAAAATTTTTTGATTTAAGAAAACGGCCTACGATTTTTTCCTGATATTCTTTTTCTTTGGGCAAAAAAAGCAAATTCACGTCAAAATTTTTTGAGCGCAAAAACGAAAATAAAGCCAGACAGCTCAAATTACGATGGCTGTTTTTTAAAATTGAAATAAGAAGAATTTTTTTCATTTTTTGGGGTGCCTGCTTTTTAGAATATAAAAGCCGTTGCCTCTGGGCCAAACAGAGGTCCAATTGTGCTTGCAAAACCTGAAATTAAAATTCACTTTTTCAACGGAAAAATTATTTTTTTTAAAAAAGCTTTTCCACCACTTATCCGTTCTGGCCGTCACATGAGTGATTTCTTTATTATAATCAGGGACGACAAAGTTGCCGCTAATATCATCAATCCCCAAAGGAACCACAACAAACATTTTTTTAGTAATTGACGCGAGCTCTTTTAGGTTTTCCGACAGTTGCTTTTCCGGCATGTGTTCAAAAACGTCTTTGGCAATAACCCAGTCGAATTTGACATTAAATATTTTTTTGAGGTCTGAAATATGTTTAATCAACTTGCAGTGCTTAATCACATCCTTTTCAGCTTTAGAGATGGCGTAATCGGAAATATCAACTCCATAAGCCTCAAAATTTAGGAAACGCAAAGCTCTGACAAAATATCCTTTGGCGCAACCGAAATCTAAAATCTTCGCTCCTTCTTCAATGGGCAAATCTTTGGCCATAAAATAGGCGCTCCTAATGGTTAATTCCGGCATCCAGCGATAATTTGAATATAATGATTTACCGCTCAAAAGTCCTCTTTCATAATATTCTTCATCATAATCATTATCAGCGCTGGTTATTAAATATTTGTTTTTTAAATTTTTCTTTTCTTGATACATGTAATAAGACAACAAAAATTGCTCAATTAAATGGGCGTGCGCCACCGCAAGGACTCTTTTAAATGCAAACCAATTCCGGCTTTTTATTAGTTCTTTTAATGTTTTAAAATAAACGCGGAAAGCAAAAAATGGCGCGGTAATGAGCGGATACTTATTTCTCAAAAGAATTTTTTTAGGCAATTTATTTTCGCCATTCAATGAATAAATTTTAACTGGATTGGCATATCTTAAAGCCGCATCCACCTTGGCAAACGGCTTTAATTTTTTTAGAAGCATTTCTTTAAAACCAAAATTAGCATGTAAAGGCGTGTGCTCTAAGTAGCCGTCTAAAAGTAGACCCTCTCCTGAAACTTCCACTGCCCGATGCGGAATGCCGATGCTTAAGCTATGGTTTCTGTTAAATAAAAGAATTTTTGTCGGATGCTTGGCTTGCTCAACCATGTGTTCCCGCCAATTAGCTTTAAAATGAGTATAAGGTTCTTTTTCTAAATCAAGTCGCAAAATATGCTCTATTAAATCTGGCGATAAATATTCGTCGGCATCCAAACGCAATATCCAATCGTGATGCGCCATATACAGAGCGTCAACTAAGTGCGGCTCAGGACAATAATATTTTTTCCTTTCAAAAACTTTTTCTGTAAATTCAGAAGCGATTTTTAATGATTTATCAGCGCATTTTCCGTCGTGAATCACAATTATTTCTGAGCTTATAGGTTTTATACTCTCTAAACATCTTCTGACTATATGCTCTTCATTATTTACTACTAAAATTGTCGTGATTGGCTTCATACAAAATTTTTGTGCAAATTATTAATTTTTCTACCTTCAGAATTTTTGAAATAATTTTCGTATTTCTGCGTGTTGCAATTTACTAAATGCTCAATTATTTTATTATTTCTGACAAAAACACACCCCTTGCAATCAATCCCTGGCTTAAATCTTTGTTTAATTTTTTTGTCCAAATACTCGCCTATTTTTTCCGGGCTACAGACCGCGTATTTATCCAAAAATTTTTTAACCGAGGAATTCAAAACTATGGAATCGCAGGGGAAAACCGTGCCGGGCTTATTATTCCAAGGATTTTTTTCTTCCGATAGGTATGGCCTGAAATACGACTGGTAACAGAGTTTAAAATCAGGTGTCTGGTGAATTTTTAACTGGTGAAAAATTCTTTTGTCTTTGAAAGACGCAATCAGTCTATCCAGTCCTATATGCTGGTAATTGAATTTATCGCCCTTAATCAGACAATTCGGAAGCAAACGCAAATACTGGGCATTAAATTTATCCATCAGCTTAATAATTTTGGCGAGAACTTCCTTATAATCAATTTTTTTATCGCCGTAATTATGCTCCAACGTGTAAATATGGCTAAAGCCAATGGTTGTTTTAGTATTGATAAATTCCTTGGGAATATTTATTTTTTTCTCCCAGCCGTCAAATAAGTTTACAGAAACTCTTAGCCATTTAAATTTGGTTCTGTTTTTAGGAGCGATTCTCGTTAGCGCAGTGCCATTAGTAATTAAAGCTAACTCCAAGCCAGCTTTATCGTGAATAAATTCAATTAGTTCGTTAATTTGAGGATAAAGAGTTGGTTCGCCGCCGCCGGTTAAAATCACGGCTTTAAGGCCATATTTTTTAAGAGTATTAACGTATTTTTTAATTACACTTAATTTAATTCTATTGCCAAAGCTGTTACGATAAGCCACAGAACAATAAGGGCATCTTAAATTACATGTTCCTTCTGGACTGATGTGGGTAGAAATAATTGTCTTGCCAGTCTTATTTCTAAAAGCATCCAGAGAATTTTTATGATAAACAAATTTGTCGCCGGTTGAAGTGAAAAGATATTCTGATTGGCTTTTATCTTCAAAGTTTATAGCTTTATTTTTTACTTTGTTGATTTTTCCTTTTTCCACTACCATCAAAGCCGAACTGATATTATCGTCTTTGAGGCAGGTTTTAATTATTTTTTGCCCGATATTTTTATCAATTCTTTTAGTTGTGGCGTTGCCGTTTTTATCAATAAAAGTGTAATAAAAAAAATTACTCACCGCGCCAGTGCCTTTAACGGTTCTTGTAATAAAAACCTTACCCTTGGATAACTCCAGTTTATAAATTGAGTATTTTGTTTCGTATTTTTGAGAAATAGCCATCAGAAAATCATAATAAACCAGTCAGCTAAAAAAATCAAGATTTATGGAAAAATTCAATTACAGGAAGTCGGATGTCCCAAATATTAACGCAATATCAGGACATCCGACTTCCCAAATATTGAAAGTTTTTAGTTTTTAAAAAACGCTAATTCTGATTTGACATTTTAATTAAGTATGCTATAATAGAAGTAGAAACTTGTAAAAAATCAAATCGAATAAGAGAGGAGGATACGGGAATGAAGACAGGAATCTTTGTTTGCGGAAGAGACATAAATTTGCCCCTTCCAGAGTGGGAAAGATTGATGTGGGGTGAGCCGCCGAATAAGATGGGCAGCTTACCGATGGCGGTGAAAATAACTTCAGATGAAGAACTTATCAAGCCCGATACTGTTTCATTACTCGTGCTGGGAAATGGCTGTATTCCTGGTAAGAATAATCCTGATGAAATCGGCTTTACAAAAAGATATTTTTTCAAACACGCTCAGCGATTAATGGAATTTGAAGAATTACGGAACAGGAAACACGGACGGCCTGGTCGTACACAATACGATTGTACTATCTTCTACGGAGAGAATGATGTCGCCGAGGTCGGTCGTATCGTTAACAACACGGCCGAGGAAATTGTAGAAGCAACCCGCCTTTTTTCTGAAGCGGGTATAACCAGAATTTTTATGGTTTCCTGCGGCAGCCAAATCGCGCGAGCGATGATGGCGCAAATTGCCGCAAAAGAGCATGGAGAAATCTCGGCCGGTCAGCAGTGGTTTTTCGTCGCTGATGACATGTTTTATAGCGACACCACAGCGACTGATGTGGTAGTCATTGAGCCGCCCCATCGGACCGACGATCCAATGTTTCGCACACCGCTCAAGACGCACGAAGTGATGAAACGGTTCTTCCAAATTCCCTGGGACAAACGTGTCAAATTACTCAAGCAATTTGACACTACTCTCAAAGCACTAGAAAATGAGGGCAAAAATGAGGAGAAGGATGAGCCACTCTGGGTAAGAGGACTAATAGGAATCCTAGGCAAAGACGATCTCGGCTGCGGATGAGACATTGTCCACCGCTGAAACGATACCTCCCAACCCCCAACCAGCCAGCAATTGCTTTACGCGAGTTGCTGGCTAATTTTTTTTATCAATATAATATAACGACATCGTAAGTCGTTAGATTTATTCTAAACTCATATCTTGAATATTTTCTAATTCTATTTCTCTAAGCCATTGCTTTATAGAATTTTTATATCCTTTTGGCCCGCCGAAAAATTCCATTAAAAAATTCCTTTGGGTAACCGACGGAAAATTATTATTGCCGAGGTAATCCAAATGACTTGACCAACGATAATTATCTAAAAATTTTAACGCCGCCCTATAATTCTTTAATTCGCGCTTGCGCCAACCTGAAAATTTAAAATCCAACGGATTAAAATGAATATAATAAGGCAAGTGGATAAAATGGGACTCATCTTTAACTATTACCGATTTATAGCGCCCCTCAAATAAAGTGCCTTTTCGCTGATATTTCGAGTTAAAATATTTTGCATATCCTATATTAATCTTTTTCATAAATTGGGTGATACCATTATCGATTCTGGGGCTCAATAATAAATGATAATGATTATTCATCAAACAAAACGCATGAATGGTAACCAAAAACTTTCTCGGCTTCCTCTCTTTCGTAATATAACGACTTGCGATGTCGTTAGATTTAATTTTATGGAAAAAATAAAAATATTATCCGCACTTTCTTGATCGTTAAATTCAAACAAATCATGCACAAACCTAAAATAATCCTGTTCGTCAATAAAAATATCTCGCTTATCCACTCCCCTGCTTAATGTATGAACTAAATCCATATAATCTCAGTCTAAATCAATAATAACGACATCGCAAGTCGTTATTTATTAAAAAATCCGCTGGATAGTTTACCGGCTTTAAAAAGCGCTTGCCTGCCTTCACGAACTAATGCCTCAACTTGCTCCGGCTTAAAATCAGGAGTTTTAATATAAAATTTTTCTTTGAAAATTTTTGTTTCGGCGTAATCGTAATCGCTTGTTAAATATCCGTTTTTAACGCAGGTTTCATACATTTCCGAGCCCGGAAACGGTTGAAGCAGATACAGCCGCGTCATATCCAATTTGCTATTTAACGCGTAATCAATAGTTGCTTTCATATCGCTTAGCGTCTCGCCCGGGAAGCCGATAATGAAATATCCGCCGGTTTTAATACCGATTGCCCTCGCGATATCAATTACTTCATCAACTTTTTTTAAATCTAATCTTTTTTTAATGATATTCGTCAAAGTATTTTGGCTACCTGATTCAACTCCTAAATACATAAAGTTCAAACCCGCTTTTTTAAGCCAGGTTAAAACTTCTTCATCGAGAGATGGAATATAAATTCCGCTTGAAGCTTCCATAGTGATATTAAATTTGCTTTCAATTATGGCTTTACAAATTTTAATAGTCCTGTCTTTTGAAACAGTAAAATTATCATCCTGAATCGCCAAGTGCCTGATATGGTATTTTTCAACCAATAGTTTTATTTCATTAATTACATCTTCAGCTGAACGCATCCTGTATATATCGCTCCAAACCCTGCGAATGGCGCAAAAAGTACAGCGATTTGGACAGCTCCGGCTAGTAAGTATAGCGGCTGAAGGAAAACTGTTTGGAGTGTGGCCGAATTTCTTCATTAAGGGATTAACAAGCTTGTCCATTAAATCGTCAATTGGAGTATTAGAAATCAAATTCATTAAAGACAAAGCGGTTTTTTGTCCCAATCTCGTCCGCAAAGCCGAATACTTAACAGTTTTATTGTAATTTTTATAAGGCACGGCGTCCCGGGCCGGAAAAGGAATGGAATTAATATCAACCGGACATCTCCCATCGGTTTCAATTATTTTGCCGCTACGCTTGTCTTTAAAAATTATTCCCTGAATTCCGGGCAGATTTTCAAATTTTTTCCTAATTAATTCTTTAAGGGTTTCTTCACCTTCGCCAATAACCAAAATATCAATATAAGGATTAATATTTAAAAGCTCTTTGCCGAGACAGCTCGGGTGCGGACCGCCAACAATTATTTTAATTTGCGGATAATTAGTTTTTATGGCTTTAGTTAAATTCAACAACAATTCCTTTTCGGTTAAAAACATTGAAGTAATACCTATGACATCAGGCTTGCCTTGTTCAATTTTAGAAAATAAATCTTTGATATCGCCTCCTATTTTCATTAAATTGGAGTTACCTTCAATTTCTTTATATATATTCCAATAAATTCCCAGCATATCAAATATTTCTATATCAGCTTCGTCTCCGGCGTAACTTTTCAAATATTCCAAACCCAATGGCTCCCTAAAAATATAGGGGCAGTCCTCTTTATCTATATAATAATATGGCCTAACCAAAAGAATCTTCATAATATTGAGATTTTTTTAAGAATTATTTCTTGTTTTTTACGAAAGATTTCAAATGAAAAATTTTCTTTAACATATTGACGGCCACTTTTACCCATTTGTTTTAAAAGCGAGGGATTAGAAAAAAGATATTTGATTTTGCTAACTATCACTTCTTTATCCCGTGCCGGCACCACAAAGCCGTTAAATCCGTCTTTAACCGCCTCGTAAGCGCCATCTTCATCGCTCGCTATAATCGGCTTTTCACAAGCTAAGGCCTCAATTAAAACCAAGGGTAAACCACCTCCTTCATTTTTTTTAAATTCACTCAAATAAATCACCAAGTCAGAAATATTATACATATAGATAAAATTATCTTCCGACACCCGGCCGGTAAAAATTACTCTGTCGGAAACTCCTTCGACCACAGCCAGATTTTTCCATTCCTCCAGCCGCGGCCCGCCGCCCACTATTAATAAAATTATTTCTTCCGGCAGGAATTTCAAAAAGCCAATTAATGTTTTCTGCCCCTTGTCATAAACCAAACGGCCGACAACCGAAATTATTTTTTTGTTTTTTGGTATACCATATTTATCATAAATTTCAGACGGAACTGATTTAGCTAAAAATTTATCAATATCAACGCAATCATAAAGTAGAAACATTTTATCATCGTTGATATCAAAATTATTTTTGACGTATTCAAGGGTGAATTTACAATCGCCGATAATCGCTTTCGCTTCCCTTAACCCTTTTATTCCGCTTTTATTTAAACCGCTCCAAACTTCCAAGCCGTAAACGTTAACGAGATAAGGAACGCCGGTTAATTTTTTAATTAATCGCGCTAAAAACGTCAGGCCTATATGATTGCACAAAATTAAATCAGGTTTTTCTTTTAAGGCGGTCTTTACGGCTTTCAGCGAAAAGATAATTTTTGAAAAAAAATTAGCGCCCTTGCCTTTATAATCCACTTCAAAATATTCTTCAAACAAATCACTCTGATTTTTCGGCCAAAGCGAAAAAACGACAATCTTCCCGAGCCAATCAATTGACCGCAAAGCATTAATTTGATAACGAATATAGCGTTGGATTCCTCCGGTGGAGAAAACATCAGTCGCCAAAACAAGAATCATAATAAGTGTTTTTTAAGCGCCTGGCAGACGAATTTAACATTAGATTCAGTCAAAGTCGTGCTGCTTGGCAGATTTAAACCGTTTTTAGAAAGATTATAAGCCGTTAAATTAGACAAATGCCGTTCCTTGCGATACATCGGCAATTTAGACAACGGACTGAAAAAAGGCCTGGTTTCTATGCCGTCTTTTTCAAGCAAATTTCTCAAAGTATCGCGGGAAATTTTTCGGCTCACGCCATTTCCTAAAACAATAGAAATCATCCAATAAACGCTTTTTGTATTTTCCCTTTCACTATTTAATGTTATATCTTTTAAATCTTTCAGATATTTTTTATACCACTGGAATATTTGTCTTTTTTTATCGATGAATGAATTTAATTTTTTAATCTGAGCGCAACCCACCGCTGCCTGTAAATTGGTAATGCGGTAATTAAATCCGATTTCCGGATGCCAATATTTATTTTTTGGGTCCTGCGCCTGGTTTCTCAAAAGCTTGACCCTTTCATAAATTTTTTTATCGTTAGTCGTAATCATTCCGCCTTCGCCCGCTGTAATAATTTTATTGCCGAAAAAGCTAAAAACACCGGCATTCCCCAAATTGCCGGCTCTTTTGCCGTAATATACTGCGCCATGCGCTTCAGCCGCGTCTTCAATTATTAAAAGGCGATGCTTCTTTGCAATTTTTAAAATTTCCTTCATTTCAGCCGCGTTGCCGTAAAGATGAACCGGAATTATCGCTTTTGTTTTTTTAGTAATAGCTTTTAAAATCGCTTCCGGTTTAATGCACCAATAGTCCGGTTCAACATCAACCATTACCGGCTTAGCGCCGATATAAGCCGCGGCATTAGCCGTTGCTACATAAGTTAAATCAGGAACAATTATTTCGTCTCCTTTTTTAATTCCCGAAGCCAAAAGCGCCAGATGAAGTCCGGTTGTACCGTTAGAAACAGCGGCCGCGTATTTTACGCCTATATATTTAGCGAATTCTTTTTCAAATTTTAAAATATATTCTCCCGACGATACCCAACCGCTTTTACCCGCTTTAACAACATTATTAAGTTCCTCCCGGCCCAGATTCGGTTCGGCCACGGGAATAATCATCTTTTTCATACCCAGTAACATTACTTCAAAAGGCAAAAATTTTAAAGAGATTGCCTGTAATTTCGAAGTCTTTTTGCCCAGTAACGTACATTCGTATGCGTTACTGGGTTTGATAAATATCTGCGACCTATAGTATTTTTAAAATATTTTTCTCGTTGTTTGGCATCATCTTCATTTAAACATGCTTCAAAATAGATTAGTTTTAATGGTCTTCTTGGTTTGGTGGAAAAATTTTTGCCTGCGTTATGTTCTTCTAATCGTTTCCTGAGGTTATTGGTATAGCCAATATAATGCTCTCCATCTTTCAAACTTAACAAAACATAAGTGTAGAAGAACATATTGAAGTAATGTTACTGGGCATATTAAAAGAGTTTATTTAAGAGCTCGCGTCATAATATTGCCCTCGCCAGGATAAAAAATAGCGTCAAAGGCGAATTTTTCCCCTGCTTGCCATTTTTTCCAGCGGTTCAAATCCTCATTCACCATAATTTTCACCAAATCATTAAATTTTGTTTTCGGCTCCCAGCCCAATTTTTCTTTTGCCTTGGAATAATCGCCCAAAAGAAAAGTCACTTCTACTTTTCTTGAAAAACGCGGGTCTGTCTTAATGTATTTTGCAGAATCCAAACCAAGAGTTTTAAAGGATTCGTCCACGAACTCTTTGACCGTATGATTTTCGCCTGTGGCGATTACATAATCATCCGGTTCTGGTTGCTGTAGCATCATCCACATTGATTCCACGTATTCCGGCGCATAACCCCAATCTCTTTTAGCTTCCAAGTTGCCTAAAATAAGTTCTTTTTCCAGCCCCAGAGAAATTTTAGCCACCGCATTAGAAATTTTTCTGGTTACAAATTCCAAACCACGCAAGGGCGAATTATGAACGTGACACTTGCCCACGCCACAATGAAATTCCCCTGATGAAGTTTGAAGGTCATAAAACCATCCTTGATAATCAGGTATGTCTAAAATTTTTTTAACTTCCAAAGAATCTTTTCTTAAATGATGCACTGGACACGCAACGCCGCCATTCTGTATTTTTCTTATGAATGTCCTTGAGATGGTGGTAATTCTTGAAGTTTCTCTTTGAGAAACGCCAGCAGAAATCAACTCCTGAACTCTTTGTTCTTTCAAGATATTATCTACCGTTGAGAGAATATTAAGAGAGTAAAATATTCTTCCATCGTCTTTTGTTTCTAATGTAAGATTAATGTCCTGTTTAGTTGTTTTATCAATTAAATACCATAATCCCATTGCCAAAGTGGCAGAGTTAGTCTTGAAGTTTCTGAATTCGTAGACGCAAGGATTTTCTTTCAATCCATCGCACACGTTATAGCCCATAAGAAATGCCATCATTACATCGAGCGAAGAATTGAGAATCACTTTAGGCACCCGTTTTGTTCTATCGTTATTATAAATATCTATTTTTCTCAACCATTCATTCCCGCCGGCCAATATCAATTGCCCCACTATTCTTTCAGGATTAAATCCAGATTTACTCGGATAATACACCGTATGTCCGCCCGTAACCTTCAACCATAAATAATCAAATCGCGCTCTTATTCCTTCAGACGAATTAGTAAACTTACCATGTATGGTTTTCCGGTGATTCTTGCGAGCATAACTGATAGAGCCGTCGCCAACCATCATTCCCATCAATTCCGCCTCCTCTTGCGAAATTAAAGACTGAATATCGTGTACAGAATCAGGAAGCTCAATTATTTCTAATTGATCTTCAAGCCTAATATCTTCAACTTTTTTTTCTTCGCCGCCATCCATAAAAACGACGTGGCTGGAGGTAGCCATAAAAGCCCCTGCTCTTGAATTTATGAATTTCGGCTGCTTATTGTCTGTCTTAATATCGTGAGGGTACGCAGAAGCAAAAGAAACATCAACCCACCCGTTTTTCCCCCACACCTGTATACCCGTAATCGGTTTAGATTGATAATTTTGTTTAGATTCGTCAAATTCCACAATTTCTCTTATTGGTTTTATGTCTAACTCTTTTTCATTAGATTTCTTAAAAAACATGGGCATAAAAGAAGTTATCGTTTCGTGATTAAAAAGAATTCCATTAGCCGCAAAAATTCCGTAGCCATCGCGATAAATTTTCGTCATCCAATAAGCGTATAATTTTGCCGCGGCATATGGGCTTGATGGTTTAAATGGAGAATTTTCATTTAATGCTCCATCCGCGCCGTCGCCGTAAAGTTCGCTCGTTGACGCCTGATAAAATTTTATTTTTTTATTAAGCAATCTAATAGCTTCAAGAAAAAGAGTTGCAGAAACGCCGGTAATCTGAGCTGTGGCTGACGGCTCCTCAAAAGACGCGCCGACAAAACTTTGAGCGCCTAAATGATAAATTTCATCGGGCTGGGAAATCTGAATCGCTTCGTAAATAGAATTAGCGTCAATTAAATCCATAGGAATTAATTTCACCTTGTCAAAAATATCCAAATATTGCAGCCGCCAAAAATTCGGCGTGGAAAGCCGTCTATAGCCGCCAAAAACCTCGTATCCTTTATCCAAAAGAAATTTAGCGAGGTAAGCGCCGTCTTGACCCGTAATGCCAGTGATTAATACTCTTCTTTGATTTTGATTAGGTTCTGCCATAGTATTTATAGTATAGTTATAATAGCCGTAATGTAAATACTATGAAAAATCTTTATCAATTATCTTACCCCTGGCTTAAAACTAATGACGTTCATCTAATTAGTTGTTGTATTTGTTCCGGCCAAAATAAACAAGAGCCAATAAGCCAATTTATTTTGAATGAAAAAACATTCACAATAATGCGGTGCGTTGCTGATGAATTAATGTATCTTTCGCCCCAGCCGGGAAAAGAATATTGTGATAGTTTGTATAATCATCCAAGCTATTTTGAAGGAACTGATGATATGTACGGTTTATCAATGGATGAACAAAAAGCAACCGAGATAGCAAAAATCCGCATAAACGAACTTCGCCAATATGCTCCAAAAGCAACCTCAATTTTAGAAATCGGTTGCGCTCATGGCCACTTGCTTGATGAGGTGCGGCGCCAAGGATTTTCTGTTGTTAAAGGCATAGAATTTTCAAAAGGAGCGGTTAAAATAGGCCAAGGGAAAAATCTGGATGTCAAACAACAAGACATTAATAATTTATCAGCCGATGATTCCGACGAAAAATTCGACGTTGTCGCAAGCTATAGTGTTCTGGAACACTTAAATAATCCTTGTGAATTTTTAAGTAAAGTTAAAAAAATTTTGAAGCCTGACGGCATTCTTATCATTAGGGTGCCGGACACTGACTCAATGGAAGGACCAAAATTATCTTTGCTTGACCATTTTTGGCATTTTACGAGAGCTTCAATTCAAAGGATAATGGAGAAAAACGGCTTTAAAATAAAAAGTATTTTCCCGAGCGGCGTTTTTTATGGTACCCAACACTCTGGAGAATTAAAAAATATGACTATTGTGGCAACCCTTTAACGATATTTTCCACGTTTTTATCGTCAGGCCAGTATTGAAGAATAGTTTCACCAATTTGTTTGGCTTTTTGAGTTTGTCCCGTAAACCTATAAATATCCAATAAATTATAAAGCACTGGCGGTAATTTCGGGCCAATAGCGTAAGCCGCTTCAATATATGATTCAACTTTCTGAATATCTTCCTGGTGTTTGTATTTAGTCAATAATATCTCATATAGCTGCGTGCCGCCTAAAAGATGACGCACATCATTTTTAAAAATGTAGGGTTCTATATAAGTTGTCAATTTTCGGTCTACGGCCTCCGACTGATTTTGTTGAGACACAATTTGTATAATGTTATTCAATAAAAATTTGGTTATTTCCTCATCGCCAACCGGCGAATAATACTTGAAAGATTTATCAAAATTCGCTTGAAACTCTTCAACGGTTTTTACTTGCGAAACCGAACTAAGCGCGTCAATATAAAGCTGAGATTTAATTAACGGCAAATAAGAACCGAAAATAATTGATAAAACCGCGAGAATAATCAGACCGACTATTATAAAATTTTTAAAAATTTCATTTTTCATATTTTGTAGTTTGTAGATTGTAAAGTTTATATGAAGCAAAAGATAAAAACATAAAAATATTCATATAAATAGGCAGGACATCAAATAAAACAATGCCCTGAACAAGGTAGGCAACGGGCAAGGCAACGATTAATCCTTTCACAATTAATCCGTGTCTATCCGTGTTCTTATCCGTGTTTATCCGTGACTTAAAGAATTGCCAATAAAATACAAACCACATACTCAAAAAACTTAATAACCCTAAAATTCCGGTTTCCGCCAAATAATCAAAATAAACGCTATGCGCTCTGTCAAACCAGGCGCCGAAGCCCTCGGCTGGTTTGAAGTATTTAGTGTTAAAATGTCTATCAAATACCTGCAAAAAGTTTTCCGGTCCCCAGCCAAAAATTGGACGCGCCTTGAAGCCGTCAATTGCTATTTTCCACATAATCGCTCTGTCTTGAAATGTTTTGGCTGAAAAAGAAATGTCAAATATTCTTGAGGTGGGTAAAGACTTTATAAAAGCGCTGTCGTTTTTGAATTGAACCGTCAGTATAACAGTCGCTAAGACCACGGCGCTAATAGCAATAAACCATTTTCGCCAGCGTTTAGAACAAAAAGCGAAGTAGCCAAGAAAAACAAGCAGTGCCGCGATAAGGCCTAAGAAAGCGCCTCTCGTCGCTGCTCCAAAAAATACCGCCAAAAACAAAACGAATAAAACCCAAAGAATTATCGCGCCAAGAGAGAACAACTGGTTTTTATATTTAGACGCCAAAAGATAAGCTGCGTAGAACATCATAAAAATCGCATAAGCCGCCACATAAGCTGAATTGCCGATTGAACCCTGAAAACGGAATCCTGGGTCATTAAAGCGGAGACCGATAAAATTTTTAACATCAAAACCAGCTAAAACTCCATAAAGCACCATGCCCAAAGCGCCGATAAAAGTAAAAATAAAAAGCACTTGCCAATCTTTTTCTTCTTTTAATAATGTGAATAAGAGAATAAAAAATACAAAAAGATGAAGCAACTGTAAGCCGCCTTCGCCGCGTTCAAAATTGGACCAGAAAGATCTGGCCGGGTCCACGCCAAAAAGACAAGCCAGCAAAAACATCAAAGCAAAGGCGGAAACCGCGATAACGAGCGGCTTTTTAAAATTAGAAATAAAAGAATTAAAAATAGCCGAAGTTTTATCTTGAAAAAGCAGTCCTAACATAAAACATATTAGCGCCAAGTCAACGCTCGTTCGAAACCAAACATATTTGCCCACAATAAACGGGAAAAGCGTAGAAGTAGTGACCAAAAAAATCATCAGCGGGGCAAGCCAGAGAAATACTTTAGATACTTTGAAAAAATTCATAT
>ERZ1292632.2057-Hain-H43-01um-R2-2057-length-17691-cov-10_pt1 | contig 17691 bp, 24 predicted proteins | sample MGYA00564407_ERZ1292632 | MGnify/ENA primary metagenome ERZ1292632 (study PRJEB36523, sample SAMEA6512637) | groundwater metagenome | collected 2019-01-08 | study: AquaDiva: Metagenomics assemblies of 32 groundwater samples | reverse complement strand
TACTTAATTTAATTATTTTGATTAACTGTTCTCTATTAATTTCTGGAGAAATTTTTAATAATGTTGGTTTTTTTGTTTCTATTTTATTAATATTTTTTAATAATTTTTCTAATGCCAAACTATCCTGGCAAAATGTGGTTCCATCGGGTGTATTTGGGCAGCTTATGTTTATCGTTGTATAATCACCAATGTTGCTAAATAATTTAAATGAAGCACAATAATCCTTAATGGCTTTTTCTTTTATAATTTTTTTATCATTTGTTTTTGCAATACTTATGCCTAAAGGGATTAAAAATCTTTTATTTTTTAAATATCTAGAAATTTTTAATGCACCATCATTCTTTAAACCATATCTAACTAATAATGCTTGATCTTTTATTAATCTGAATAACCTTGGTTTAGGATTTCCTAAATATTTATTAGCTGTTATTGAACCAACTTCCATAAATCCAAATCCAAAATACGGTATAATTTGGGTAAGTAAAGCATTTTTATCAAGACCAGCTGCTAGACCAAGAGGATTTTTGAAATGTATATTAAATAAATCAATATTTAATTTTTCATTTTCATAATAATAAACATTTTTAATAAATAATTTAGCAAAGGAATAATTAGAAATTTTATTTCCAAAATTTATTGTAAAATCATGGATTTTTTCTGCGTCAAATTTAAATAATATCGGTCTTATTAAATTTTTGTATATCATCCTATAAAAATGAAATTAAAATAAGTATTTAAGATTTATTAATTATTGATTTGTCTAAAAATAAATACATTTAAATACACTTTTATATTTATAAAATTAATAAAAAGGAGGTATTCTCATGGCAGAAAGAAGGAGAGCTTCAAGAAGAAGAACTTCAAAAAGAAGGAGATAATTAAATTTTATTTTTCTTTTTTTTATTTTTTAAGATTTAAATGAAATTAGTTTTAATAATTCATACTACGCTCTTTTCCACCTTTTTTATAAACCCTAAACAATCTTTTCATTTTTTTATCACGTTTAGTTTTTCTCCTTCCATAATTTGGTTCGTCGTTCATTTTTTACCTCTAAAATTAAATTCCAAGTAATTTTTTAAAGGCTTCTAGATCATACCCGACAATAATTTTACCATTGATATCAATTACAGGAACTCCTATTTGTCCGCTTTTCTTAATCATTTCTTGCGCTGCTTTGTAGTCTTTGTCTACATAAATTTCTTTAAATTTTATATTATGCTGTTTAAACAATTCTGCAGCTTTATGACACCATATACAATTTCTTGTCCGGTATATAATAATATCGTGTTCTTTTTTCATTTTTCCCTCTTAAAATCAATAAATTTATCGTTTTATAAAATTAACTATTTAATTTACATCCAGAGTATTGTGATAATCTTTCTAAACTCTGAACGCCTTCGTATTTCAAACTATCATTTATAATCCACGTTGGATATCCTCTAATATTTTTTTCTTGACATAATTCTGGTTGAGCATTATCACCCCGAGCATCGCATTCTATATAGGTAACATATTTAAATGATTTCTCAAACATTTTCTTTTGCTCTGCACATTTTGGACACCAAAAAGCACCATATTCTTTTACATCGTTTTCAGTCAAGCATTTTGCAAAATCATCATATTTTCCGGGCTGCGCACTTGTATAAATTCCATAATAAACCAAACTAACAATTATAATAAAAGCTATAGAATAAAATAAAATTCTTTTCCTCGTTTTTTTAGTTTTTTCTTTATTAATTAAATTAAGCTTTTCCTGCTCATTAATCTTTTCACGTTCCTCTTTTGTTAATTCTTTCTTTAAATTATCTTCCATATTAAAAATAAAAATTAAGAAGCTAAAGCTTGTTCAATCGCTGCTTGGAATGCTGCATACGGTTGTGCTCCTGAAACTAAGATTCCATTTATGAAGAAAGCTGGAGTTCCTTGTACCCCTACATTAACGCCATCATCTAAATCGCTTTGAACTTCTTTTTCATATTTTCTTGAATCAAAACAACTATCAAACTTACTTGAATCCAGTCCAAGGTCTTTCGCATACTGCTTAAATGATGAAGCTCCTACAGCAACCCATTCGTCTTGTTTTTGGAATAATAAATCATGATATTCCCAGAATTTTCCTTGTTCATTAGCACATTCTGCAGATAATGCAGCCGGCCTTGCTTGAGGGTGTATACTATCCAAAGGAAAATCCCTGTAAACAAATTTGACTTTTCCAGTATCAACATAATTTTTTTCTATCTGAGACAATGTTTGATCAAAAAATCTCTTACAGAAAGGACATTGGAAATCTGAAAATTCTATTATAGTTACAGCAGCATCTTTACTTCCCTTGAAAGGGTCGTTATCTGCGCTAACAGCAACAGGACCTGTAGGAATATTATTACCCGAAGGTTGATTATTAATCACAGCAGCACCAGTTCCTGAATTTGAACTACTAAAACCAAATCCACTTGTAAAAATGCTTATAACAAGTAATATGCCTAAAACACCAGAAATAATCTGCCATAAAGTTGTTTTACTGAATTCTAAGCTAACTTTTTCATCGCTTTTATTTGCTTGTTGTACATCGTCCATTTTTTTAACCCCCTTTGTTTCAATTAGATAAATATATCTATTTAAAAATCTTTTGTTTAATTTTAATTTTTATAATCAAGGTTAAGATTATTAAAATAAATGAGCTTATTAGTATATTTATTATAATTTGTTTAGTAATATCATAAAAAAATTCTAATGGAAATAAATTAATTAAATTATCCGTTTCTGAATTCAATTGCCATAAATTATTACTAAATATTATTAAATGAAATTTTGTGAATGCTATATTAAAATTAAGTAAGGATAAAAATAAAATTAAAGTTATTATAATAGTTGATAAGGATGACAAAAAAATTGAATTTAGAATAATTTTATAATTTTTTGTATAAATAAAATAGATTAATAGTAAAATTGTTAAAATTAATGACGTATAAAATAATAAGAATATTTTTTGAATTAAATTCTTAACGTCTTTCATATGTAATTTTTCTTTTTCATTAAAGAAATTATTTAGTTGTTCTCTATCTTTAATATAATTAATTAGATTTAAAGCGTTTTTATCTGCATCTGGAATCTTATCATAAATGTTTAGCTTATTAAATTCTTCTTGATAAAAATTTTGGTTTAAAGCTAGCAATTTAAAATTCAAAGTTATTATTAATAAAACTAAACTAATTATAAGTACAATTTTTAGTAATTTATTTAGCAGCATATTTTGTTATAGCTATATTACAAGCTTTATGTATTTTACAATAATTATAACATTTTTTTGCTAGCTCTTTGGTTCTATAATAAAGACCACATTCTTTACATTGGTATAATTTTTTCATGCTTATAATCTATATCTTCTCATTAATAAAGAATTTGATACAACAGAAACAGAACTAAATGCCATTGCACCTGCAGCTATTATTGGATTAAGTAAAAATCCAAAAAAGGGATATAAAACACCAGCAGCAATTGGAATTCCTAGAATATTATAAATAAATGCCCAGAATAAATTTTGTTTTATTTTCTTTAATGTAAATTTACTTAACTTTATACTTTTTACTACATCTCTTAGATCATTTTTAACTAAAACTATGCTCCCTGTTTCAAGAGCAACATCTGTTCCAGAGCCAATAGCAATTCCTAAATCAGCTTGGGCTAACATTGGCGCATCGTTTATTCCATCTCCAACTGTAGCTACAATCTTGCCTTTAGCTTGCAATTCTTTTACTTTAGCAGATTTTTCATGTGGCAATACATTTGCCAATACCATTTTAATTCCTAATTGAGAGGCGATAGCTTTTCCAGTTCTTTCATTATCTCCTGTAATCATATAAATTTCCTTGCCTAACTTCTCAAGTTCTTGTACTGCTTCTTTAGAATTTTCTTTTAATGTATCTGCTACTGCTATTATTCCAATTATTTTCTTATTCACAGCAACAAACATTGCTGTTTTACCTTCATCTTCAAATTTGGTTAATAAGTTTTCATATTGTGCAATATTAATTTTATTTATCTCCATTAACCTTCTATTGCCATTTAATATTGTCTTCCCCCTTAAATAAGCTTTAATTCCATGACCTGGAATATTTTCAAATTTACTTGGGCTTGGGATTTTTAATTTTAACTTCTTAGAATAATTAAGAATAGCTTCTGCTAATGGATGTTCTGAATTTTTCTCAGATATTGCTGAATAAAATAAAACATCTTTCTCATTAAAATTATTTAACGCTAAAATATTTGTAACTTCTGGTTTACCTTTAGTTAAAGTCCCTGTTTTATCAAATATGATTGTATTAACTTTATGGGCCATTTCCAAAGCAGCTGCATCTTTAATTAAAATTCCTGTTTCTGCTCCCTTACCAGTTCCAACCATTATTGCTGTAGGAGTAGCTAAACCCATTGCACAAGGACAGGCAATAATTAAAACAGCAACAAAATTTAATAAAGCGTGATTGAATGCAGGATCTGGTCCAAAAAAATACCAGATTAAAAATGTTAATATCGCAATTATAACAACTATAGGAACAAATATACTAGCAATTTTATCAGCTAGTCTTTGAATTGGTGCTTTACTTCCCTGAGCTTCTTCTACAAGTTTAATAATTTGAGCAAGCATTGTATCTTTACCAATTTTAGTAGCTTTTATTCTCAAAACACCATTCTTGTTTATTGTTCCACCAATTACAACATCTTTAATGTTTTTCTCAACAGGAATGCTTTCCCCAGTAACCATGCTTTCATCTACGCTTGAATATCCAAAAATAACAATACCATCTGTAGGAATTTTTTCACCTGGTTTAATTAATAAAATATCATTAAGTTTAACTTCTTCAATTGGAATTTTAATTTCTTTATTTCCTCGAATAACAGTAGCTGTTTTAGCCTGCAATCCAATTAATTTTTTTATTGCTAATGAGGTTCTAGAACGAGCTTTTGCTTCTAAATATCTCCCTAAAATAATTAATGTTATTATTATTGCAGCTGTATCAAAATAAACTTCAGCTTGTAAACTAGTTCCACTAAAGAAATTCGGAAATAATATTACAAATAAACTATATAGAAAAGCAGCATTTGTTCCTATGCTTACTAAAGAATCCATATCAAAATTAAAATGTTTTAAACCACGTAAAGCATTTTTATGGAACATTAATCCAGCGTAAAATTGTACTGGAATAGTTAATAATAAAAGTATGATAAACATTGAATTACGGGGTATAAAACTTAAAAACGGTAGGAATTCCTGATATGTTCCAAGTAATATAAAAACAGAAAGTATTGCTCCAATAATAAACTTATTTTTTAATTCTTTAATTTCTTGCTCTTTCACCATTGCTGCATGATCATGTCCTTCCATACCATACATATCATGGCCTTGCATTCCTTGCATTTTATGGTTATATTTTTCATTTGGTAATTCAATATCATAACCAACTTTTTGAACCTCTTTTTTAATTTGATTTAAATCTAAATTTCCTTCATAATTAACAGTTGCTTTTTCAGTAGCGAGATTAACATTTGCTTCCTTAACATTTTGGACTTTCTTTATAGCTTTCTCTACCTTAAGCACACAACTTGCACAATGCATTCCTTTTACATGTAAATCTAGTTTATTTTGCATATTTTCCCGGATTTTTATCAAATGTTTGTTTGCAATTTAAGGCACAAAAATAATATGCTTTGCCATTATACTCACTTTTATATTCTGTATCTTTGCTAACTTTCATTCCACATATAGGATCAACTTGTTTGCTAAAAAACATTTTATTTACCTCCTGTATTTATATTAAACAATTTATATATGCCACAAAAACCAATGTAACTTTCATATATTGAAATTGTTGCAAATACTGTAAATAATATTATTAATAATTTATTATCTGTTGTAAATGCTAAATAAAATAATAATATTCCCACAACAAATCTGATTATTCTATCTATCTTACCTATATTCTTTTCCATTTTTCCTCCAAATTAATATTTTTTAATAAAGTAATTATATAAACTTGCAAACAATGTTCCAATTAAATAGCTTGAGACAAATATTAATATCAAACCAATAACAGTGCTACCTAATGTCATGGATTTGTTTGTTATCAAGATAATATCTATTCCATGAAATAAGTAATTTGCATAATTAACAAGTGTCTCTGGAATAATCCAATATAATAAAGCACATATTACATATAATACTACAGATGTTGTCGCTAATGCAAGTCCAATTACCTTGTTATTTAATTTATCCATTCGTCACCTCCTTTTTAAGTTTATACCAGTTAAAATGCTCATAAACACTTGACCATAACATACCAAATGTAAATGCAAATATTAATTCTTCTAATGGGATTCCTAAAAATAATATACCTGAAATATCTTTTAAATTCCATGTTGTTTGAACCCAATTTGGGTACAAAATAATAGTTAATAAAAATGAGACAAAATAAATTATTAAAAATAAAAATCCACCTTGCCATATTTTATTTTTTAAGTCTGGTCTACAATATAAAGTTGCTAATGCTCCTAAAAACATTGAAATAATTGCTAAGTAAATAGGATTTAATTTTGTTAAGAAAAACAATAGTATAAAGATGATCGCTGGTGATGATAAAGCAAAGTAATGCATTTTATGCCTTGCCAGATGCATTTCATGTTTACCCATTTTTATATGTTTTATGCTGAAAAACATTTCATATAACACTGCTCCAATTCCTCCAATCACAAAAGAAAATATTAAACTTTCAATATCAAATTGTATTGTTTTTGCTAAATTAAATAATGTACCAGGATTCCAATATTCTGGAACAAATAAAGGCTCACTTAAACCAAAAGGCATTGTAAATATGCTTGCTAGTAACATTTCTTTTCTTAAATTACTTTTAAAAATAAATAAAATAATCCAAACTACTAATAAAATTAAGGAAAGTACTAAAAACTCTAACATTACTTACCTCCTTAATCCTTTTTTCATTTCTGAATATTGCTTCTTACTAATTTCACCACGAGCAAATCTCTTTTCTAGTATTTCTGTTGCTGATTCTTTGTTTTTAGTAAATTGCTGTACTATCCATACAATTAACCAGATTATAGCTATCCAGAATATTATCATTAATATTATTCCAAACCAACTATAACCATGTCCAAAATAACCCATCATATTATACATCATATTTCCACCTCCCCGATTCATCATTATGTTCATCATATTAGCAGGCATTGTATTTGTTCCCCCACAATAAAATGTTTTGCCCATATTAATATGAATTAATCTTAAACTTTTGCTTCCTTCACCACCCATCCTTTTATCCATCATCTCATGCAAAGTTCCAGGATGCATTTGTTCCATATAATAATCACCTAAAATTTCTAATTGATTATCACTTAATTCATTACAATTTGCTCTGCTTTGAATTAATCTTATTGCTTCGTCGTAATTTTCACTCGCAAAGCCAATACTAGTCAATAATACTACAAATAATATTAAAGTTAATATTTTTCCCATATTATATCCAATCTTGATATATCAAAAAATGATAAACTATATAAACCTTTCTGTACTCTTATTTATATGGTTAAGGTAGACAGTTTCATTAAATTACACACTTTAATTGGTTTAAATAATAATGAAAAAACAGGTTATGGATTAATGAAAGAGCTAAGCAATAAATTAGATAAGAAAATAAGTGCTTCTCATGTTTATCCGTTTTTAAAAGAATTAAAGCAAAATTATCTGGTTAATTACAGGCAGTTTGGACGTGAAAAGATTTATAAATTAACAGAGTCGGGAACTAAATTTGTTAACGATACCCTGTCAAAGTTTAATGATGTAATACAAGAAAGTTTAAAAAGAAAGATTACTAAATGCGTACATTGTGGTTGTGAGGTTTATAATAGTAAATACACGGAAATAGTAAACGGAAAAAGATTAGCATTTTGTTGTTGCCATTGTGCTGATTCGTATAAAAAAGGTATAAAACATGGACATAATAGATAAAGAAAAATGTGATGAATGTGAAGATGAACATTATCATGGTCATAGTTCCAATAAATTAATTTTTAAAGTTGAAAAATCAATGATTAAAACAGCTTTTTATAACTTAATTTTTTTAAGTTTAATAGAAATAATAGCTTATTATGGTTTTTTTAGAAGCATTCCTAATTTCTTTAGTAAATATGGATATTATTTAATATTTTTAGTAATTAGCATAGTAATTAATTCAGCAGCTATATGGCATATTAAAGCTTACAGACATGTTTTTTCTTGCACAACAGGAATGATGATTGGAATGACAATAGGAATGAGTTCTGGGTTTAGCATTGGTTTAATTGTTGGGGCAACAAATGGGATGTTTATAGGAAGTTTAGCTGGATTAATTGTTGGAATGATAGCCGGAAGTTATGCTGGAAATTGTTGTGGTATTATGGGGGTAATGGAAGGGATGATGGCTGGTTTAATGGGCGGATTAATGGGAGGAATGACTTCTGTTATGACATTAAATGACAATATAAAATTCATTACTCCAATACTAATAATTAGTATATTAACCATAATGATTGGATTAATAATCATGATTTATAAAGAAGAGATTAGTAAAAAACCAGATATCCATTATCATGGATTTCAATTTTTACCATTTTTAACAATAAACTTTATAATAACTTTAGGATTAACATTCTTAATGATTTATGGACCAAAATCATTTTTATTTAGTTAAAATGCAATTAGGAAAATTACTTAGCATTATAGGAATAATTTTAATTTCTGTATTTTTATTAGTTGCTATAAGAAATTTTTTCTCAAATAATAAAATAAATACAAATGATATAAAAGATGTAAATACAAATAATGGTGAGCAGATTGTTCAATTAAGTATGAGGGATTATAATTATTACCCCAATGTTATTAATTTAAAATATAATGTTCCTGCTAAAATTATAGTTGATACAAATAAAGTTAAAGGATGTTTGCAAAGTATTGTTATTCCTGATTTTGGTGTTAGAAAATATGTTACGGCAAAAGATAATATAATTAGCTTTACACCAAATAAGAAAGGAACATTTAGTTTTTCTTGTTCAATGGGAATGGGTTTTGGGAAAATTGTTGTAAGTTAATTTAAGCATTCTTTATACCTATCCGGATGATGCGACATATGTTCTTTCCATTCCTGATCAGTATAACCTTGTGGTGTTTTACATTTATCACTTAACTCTGCCGAAACAAATTTATTGTAATCACTTTGTGAATAACCTTTGCTAAAAAACGTGCTTATACTAAAAATTAAAGCTATTATAACTAATATTAATACCCCGTATAAAATAATATTCTCAGATTTTTTCATTTTTAACTCCAAATCTTTTCTTAATTATTAAGTACAAACTAAAAATAATTATACTAAATCCAATAACTAAAAAATAAGTTCTTAAAAAAGTTAAATTTTCAAATGGCATTCCTACAATTATCGCACCAGAATTAAATACTAACAAATTTTTAATTTTATGGTGTTTATGTTTAATGTAAATAAATAAACTTAATCCGAATAAAACTAAAGCGAGTATCCATAATGGTAAAGCTAATTTCTGTAAAAATAAAAATGGTAATCCTATTAAGGTTATACCAATTGCACTTAACAATGCGATTGTACCTAAACAAATTGAATGACAAACTTGATATGAACTAAATATTCCCCCAAATCCAGAAAATGAGCTAAAATAATTAAGATACTTCTCTTTTTTATGATTTTTATTTAATTCTTTTAATTCAATCTTTTTCTCTATTTTATTATGTTTATGACTTGTATGACAGCAATCCATCTTCACTCCTTACAACAATCAACTATTTTTTTAATAATATCAGAAATTTTTCTTGTAAATAATGATTTCTCCTCTTTAATTTCTTTAACCTCAATTATATTCAAGTTAATAGCAAAGAATAACGAATAAAGTTCAAATGCTGATTTAAAATACAATTCAGCTTCTTTTTCATTCTCTTGCAGTTCTTTTGTTCCAACTTCAATTAAGCGCATACTAGAAGCAAGTAAATGTTTGCTTATGCACCATTCTTCTCCCTTGGGATTTTTTACAATTTTTTTAAGTAAATTTTTTCTTAAAGTTCTTACAGAATTAAGCATGTCAAGATAAGCTTTATTTCCAGTCTTCATGCTAGAAAAATAAAAATGCTCCTCTAAGCTAATTAAATTCATCAATGCAATACTTAAATCCTCTTGTTTACTTAAATCAAATTCTTTTCCTTTTACTTTCTCCATCCAATTCTGAATTTCTTTTTCCATTTTAATTAAATATAAAATATACTGGAATACTCGCCAAAAACAAAAATAAAATTGTTAATATAACTCCTTGATATGGAAATAAAACTTTTCCATATTTTAATTTAATATAATTATGCAATCTATAAGCTAAAAGTGTAACTAATGCACCAATTATGCTTCCAATTAATAATTTATTTACAAAATAAACTTTGCTTAATAAGGAAATATAAGTCATATCCTTAATAAATGCTAAACTTGGAATTACAGTTAAAAAAAATGAAGAAGTTACGATTAATGTATTCTGATATTTAAAATAATTTTTTATTTTTCTTGAAATCCATAATCCTAATGAAATTGCAAATGCTCCTACAAATATTCCCAAAATTGTTATATCTAATCCAAGATATTTCGCTCCTACTGCTCCAGCTACAACAGCCCCTGTACAAAGAGGACAATGAGCACTAACTTCCTTTAAAAAAAATAAAGAAGGAAGTAAGGCTAATAATTTTTTAAATTTCATCAGCATCCGCCAACCATTGTTGGTCCACTTTGGCTAGGTACAAAATTTGAAGCCTGATATTGTCCTGGATGCATCCTAGCCATCATTTGTTCATATGTTTCTCCGCCGCCATCTACACTGCCACTTACAACGTTTCCTGTAACTTGATTTTTTAAACCAACAATTTGAATAGCTTGCACAATTGATATTAAAACTAAAACACCAAGTGCAACAGCTATTATTGTATTTTTTTCCATCTTAACAACCTCCGACCATTGATCCTTGAACATTACCTTGTTCTATTCCACGATATTTATTAGAAGCTAGGTTAATGTAATTTAACTCAATATTACTTTCTTTCAAAATTTGAGCTTTAGCATTTATTGAGTCTGGAAAGAACAATGTCTTCCATTTTCCAAGCTCATTTAGAATTTCATCATCACTTATTTCAGGATGTTTAGTTAATAAGTATTTAGCTAATCCCCTCATTGCGTAGCTATGGGCGCAACTGCATGCAGCTTGTCCATCAGAAAATGTTATTGCTTGAGCACCACAACAATATTCGCAACTTATAGAATTCGTAATCCCAATATAACGTTGCAATAACCCTCCCTCTAAATTTATTGTATTATCAAACAAAGCTAATTTACTTATTGTCGACTCTGCTTTCTGTAAATCATTTACACTAACATCATCATATTTAATACCAATTTCTTTTCCATATATATTTGGGACTCCTTTTGGAATAACATCTAACGCATTTACAGTTTTAACTCCTGTTGCTAACCCTGTTGCTAAATTATTTGTTGATGAATCACTTTCCAAATATTTATTCAAACTTAATATTTGAAATTGATTAAATACAGTTAAAATAACTGCTACAATAATTAAATATATTGCAATATTTTCTTTCTTCATTTTTTCCTCCTTAATAATTTATCTTAGAAATAGTAAATATAGTTAGATAATATAATTTACCCGTAAAACAATGATATAAAATGGCCTTGTTCTTATCTATAAAGAATAAACTATGTTCAGAATTGTTTAGAACGCCTTAAATTGGCTTCTTTAAAAAAATCTGGTTTGTTTTACCTTTTAATTGCTTAGATATTAATCCTTTTTTCTCTAAATCTGTTAAAATGAAGCTTAATTTAGTCTTACTTAAGTCTGTTCTTATCCTTAACGTAGCTTGGGTAATTCCATCCTGCTCTCTTACTGCTTTTAAGACTTTTTGTTCATCTTCATTTAAAGCAGTCATTAAAAAATTAAATTTATCTTCTTTAAGCTCTTTTTTCTTAACATCCTCTAATCTTTTAGTAATTTTATCTTGATATTCTTGAATAATTTTCTTTTCCTTTTCACTAAAAAACACCAAGTAAATACCAAGCAATCCTATAATGATCAAAAATGTAATGCTACTATAAAAATAGGGCAATATATCGACAAGTCTTTCATAAGGGCATAATTCTCCTGTTGCTGGATCATGTGGGCATGTCTCTGTAGAATGTATTCCAAATGTATCTTGAAACTGTGCTTTAAAGAAAAATAATAAAACTATAATTATTATACTTAGTATTGTTAAAATTATTCCTAGATTTTTATTTTGCATAATCTAGCTTAATTAATTGGGTTTAAAAAGTTTTGTAAAATAAGATCTTATAATAAATAAAAGAAAAGCTTAAATAAAATAAACTTATTATAAAAATATGATAAAAAAAAGGGTCTTAATAATTTTATTATTAATAATATTAATTTCATTTTCTGTTTATGCGAGTTCTGTTAGGGAATTTTTAAATGATTACAATGAATTTATTACAGGAAAAGCTGTTAGTACAGGCACTGGTCCTCGTTATGATTTTACAATAATGGTTGATAAAGCAGAGGGCGAAGCGCCATTAACTGTAAACTTTATTATTAAAAGTTATTTTAATATAGCATATTGCGATATAGCTTTTGGTGATAAAAATTTTGAAGAAAAATATTATCCGGAATGCGGTTATTTTCAGCATACTTATGAAAACCCTGGAAATTATCGTTTTATTTTGTACGTTCAAAGTTCGGATAATAAATTTCGGGGGATAAAAAGTGTTAATATAAATGTAAAAGAAAAAATAATAGATGGTTATTTAGAGATTGCAACATCAAAAAAAGATTATAATATCGGAGAAAAAATTGAATTAACAGATCCGCCTACTGAAAAAAAAGAAAATTTTCTTGAAAAATTAAATAATTTCATTGCTAAAATATTTGGAAGGAACACGATTGGTTCTAAATTAGAAATGGATGACTTTAATATAATTAGCTCTGAAGTAAAGACAGGAAAAATTGATTTGGTTAATAACAAATTCGAAGATGATTTAATTTTAACTAGCTCCAATGAACTACAAAACGTTATTTTGGTCTCTTATATTGGTAATAAATTAAATTACGAGGCAAATATAGCTGAATATAAGAAATCTATGACTCAAGGGGAGGAACAGAAACCGAAACCTTCAATATTAATCACTAATCCGCTCGAGAAGGATGTTTTAAGAGCAGGGGATATTATTGAGATAAATGGTAGCATATTTACTTATGGCTTTAAGAGCTATGTTATTGAATATGGTATAGGAGAAAATCCACAAGAATGGAGTGACAAAGGAATAAGTTTGGTGAACAATGGACGAATTCAAATAATCAATGGAACGTTAGCAAAATGGGATACTGGTTCGATAATTGAACCAAACATTTACACAATTAGAATAACAGTTTATGGAAGATTTAAAGAAAAGGCATTTGTAAAAAATATTTATTTAGATCCAACTTTAAAAAAAGGATGGCCTCAAAAAATAAATTGGGATAAATGTCCACCGGAAAAATCTTTTTGCTGGGGTGGTTTTTCAGATCCTTCTATAGATGATTTAGATAACGACGGTAAAAGCGAGGTAATTATGTTATTAGACGGGATACCACCAAAGATTTTTGTTTACAATGAAAATGGTTTACTTCTTTGGCAAAAAAATATTGGTAATGCTAATATTTTTATAGGTGGGAATTTGCGCCCACCAATAATTGTTGATATAAATAATGATGGTTATAAAGAAATCATCACCCATAGTTATTCTCCTCAAAATTCAGAAATTTATACATTTAATTATAACGGAGCTATCCTAAAAACACTGAAAATCCCAGATTATTATGATCCCGCTTTATTAGTTGCTGATTTAAATCATGATGGAAATAAAGAATTGATTAGAAAGGATAAAAAAGTTACAATAACTGATTTATTAACTTGGAATAATATAAGTGAATGGGATTTTCCTAGTAAAGAAGCGTGGTTTGCTCCAGTTACTCCGATGGCCGTAGGCAATTTTGATGATGATGAAGACCTAGAAATTGTAATTGCAACCCCCTCTGTATATGGTCAAGAAAGTTTAATTTATATTTACAATGAAGATGGATCTTTAACAGTAAATCCAATAAATGTTAATGGATTAATAAAAGGTTTAGCAGTTGGAGATATAAATTTTGATGGCAATGATGATATTGTTGTAAGTAGCTCTTCTATACCAAACACAAAAGATAATGTTTATGCATTTGATAGAAATGGTGAATTACTTGAGGGTTGGCCAGTATTAAAGAACTATGATATTTATACTTCACCATCCTTAGCAGATTTTAATAATGATGGTTATTTAGAAGTTTCTGTTATAGCTGTTAATACATTTTACCCTTATGATATAGAAAATTATTTAATTAGTTATAATGGAAAAATAATTTCTGGTTGGCCACAATCAATACCTTATACAAGTTCGCGTTCTAGTAGCATTGGGGATATTAATAATGATAAGGTCCCAGATTTATTAACTGCATCTGGGAGCATTAAAACAAAAAGCGGAGTATATGCCTGGAATTTAAATGGAGATGTAATTAAAAGTTTTCCAAAAATAACTGAAGAAATTTCTCAAGTTACACCTGTAATTTCTGATGTTGATAACAATGGAAGAATAGATATTGTTGCGAGCTCTGGTGATGTTGTATATCCTCAAGTGAAAAAAAGAAGTGTAATTTATGTTTGGGAGTTACCTTATAACAAAAACCAGGAAAGCATGACATATTGGCCCACTTTTAATCATGACAATCAACGAACTAATTTATATGATAAAAAGTTTATTCCCCCCTTGCCCATCTTACCCAAATCCTTAATTAATAATACTGGGCCTGATTCAATAACAGGTTATCTTCTAATAAAAACACAAAAAGAAGTTAATGGACAGTGGATGGATTATAAATTAGTTTTAGATGATTTAAATCAAGCTGCTTATGGCGTTAACTTAAGAGTCATTAATCCGGGTGAGTATTTGGCACTAGATTTAATATTTAATCCTTATGATATTAGAATTAATGAAGCTGGAAAATATAGGATTTATGCAGCCTTAAGAGATATTAATGAACAAGTTATACAAACAGTTTCTGGAAAATTAGAAGATTATTATGAGTTTGATATACTTAATTAAATTCCTAATAATTTTATAATAATAGCTTTCTGCATATGTAATCTATTTTCAGCTTGATCAAACACTATGCTTTGTTTTCCATCTATAACCTCTTTTGTAACCTCATATCCTCTTAACGCTGGTAAACAATGCATAAATAAAGCATTTTTCTTAGCATGACTCATAACTTTATTATTAACCTGGTATGGCCTAAGTACTTCGGTTCTTCTTTTATATTGAGATTTAGGGATTCTGTAAGAGAACCAAGAATCAGTATAAATTATATCTGCATTCTTAGCAGCTTCGATATTATGAAACATTTTCACTTCTTTTAATGGAATTTTTGGAGTAAAATTTTTATTATTTGGGCATGCGATTGTCATATTAATATCTAGAATATTTGCTGCATAAATTAAAGAATGAGTAACATTATTATTTGCATCGCCAAAATAAGCTAACTTTAATCCCCTTAATTTTTTCTTTTTCTCATAAATTGTTAATAAGTCACTTAGGATTTGGCAAGGATGTTCATATGATGTTAAGCCATTTATTACTGGTATTTTTGAATTTTTAGCAAATTTAACTAATTCATTATGATCGCTCATTCTTATCATAACTAAATCGCAATATCTTGAAACAACTTTAGAAACATCTTCAATCGATTCTTTACCATGAGCCCAAGGAGAACTTTCAGAATGATAATCTATAACTTCGCCGTTCATCTGGAACATTGCAGTATCAAATGATAATTCAGTCCTTAATGAAGGCAATTGAAAAAATGTTAATAAAACTTTTTCAAAAGCTTTGTTTTTATATTTTTCAGGATTTTTTTTAATTTTTATTCCTAAGTTAATCAAATCCAGAATTTCTTTTTTGTTTAAATCATTAATGGAAAGTAAATTTTTCATTTTAATAATTTATCAATCTCATTAAATAAAGGTTTTAAATCATTCTCATCAATATCATAATCAACATATAAAACTTTTTTATTAATATTAAATAATTTCTTAATATCAAAGGGGCTCCCATCTAAAACTAAATCGCATTTTGCATTATTAATTGTTTTTTGCAAATCATAAATTTGTTTTTTGTTATATCCCATTGCAGGCAATATTTTCTTTAGATGTGGGAATTTTTTGTACGTTTCCTTAATTGAGCCAACAGCATACTTCTCAGCATCAACAATTTCTTTTGCATGATATATTTTAGCAGCTGCATTCGCAATTCCATATCTCATTCCACCATGTGTTAAGGTTGGGCCATCTCCGATTAATAATACTTTTTTACCTTTAATTTCTTCTGGATTTTTACATACAACTAAAGAATTAGCCTCGATTACCTTAGCTTTCTTATTAACCTTAATTATATTATTATGTAAAATATCTAAGTTTCCTTTTGTTGTTCCAAGCATTTTATGTATTAAAACAATATCGGCCATTCTAAGATTAACTTGTCCCGGATAATAAATGAGTTCATGACCTGCTCTTCTAGGGTCAACTAAAACAATGTTTAAATCAGGTTTAAAGAAACTCCAGTCATTATTTCCACCATCCCACAAAATAACATCTGCTTTTTTCTCTGCTTCTTTTAATATTTTAGCATAATTAACGCCTGCAAATATCGGAATATTATTTTTAATATATTGATCATATTCCTCGTGTTCTTCTATTGTAACATTAGCTTTAACTAAGTCTTGATAATTATAAAACATTTGAACTTCTTCTTTCCTTAAATCACCATATGGCATCGGATGTCTTACTACAACAACTTTATAATTTTTATTTTTTAGATATAAAGCAACTTTTTTAGTTATTCTAGATTTTCCTATTCCAGTTCTTACTGCTGTCACACTTATAACTAGTTTTTTAGATTTTAAGTAAGTTGCATTTGTTCCAAGTAAAGCAAAATTAGCACCATTACTTAATACAATAGAAGCTTTAGTCATAACTTCTTGATGAGATAAATCAGAATAAGCTAAATAGATAGTATCAACTTTAAATTTCTTAATTAATTCTGGAAGTTTTTCTTCAGGATAAAATGGAATATCATGTTTGTATAATCTTCCAGCTAATTCTTTTGGAAATTTTCTTTTTTCTATACCTGGAATTTGAGCTTGTGTAAAACAAACTACATTGTACAATGGGTTATCTTTAAAATATATTAAAAAGTTTTCGTAATCCCTACCCGCGGCACCCATAATTAATATATTTTTTCTTTCCATCCTGCCTCTTTTATTTTGTAATTATCGTTCCTGCTTTATTATTTAAAGCTTTCATTACATTAACTGGGTTAGTTATAATAACTTTCTTGCCATCATTCTTTAAAAAATTAATTGCTGCTAATATTTTAGGTTTCATGCTTCCTTCAAGAAAATGTCCTTCTTTTATATATTTTTGAGCCTCTTTTAAATTCATTTTTCTAATAATTTTTT
>ERZ1292632.1472-Hain-H43-01um-R2-1472-length-22609-cov-7_pt1 | contig 17704 bp, 24 predicted proteins | sample MGYA00564407_ERZ1292632 | MGnify/ENA primary metagenome ERZ1292632 (study PRJEB36523, sample SAMEA6512637) | groundwater metagenome | collected 2019-01-08 | study: AquaDiva: Metagenomics assemblies of 32 groundwater samples | reverse complement strand
GGGGTAATATCTACGGATATAGCCACCAGTTTGCGTTTCTCTTTCGGAATTATTTCCATGCCTTGAATTCTAGCATAAATTGTTGTAAGATTAAACCATGCCAACAAACCTAAGTGTTTTTATCCCCGACCTTTGGGCTAATGAACAGCGCAAAGCCAATCAACACAATGCCGCAATGTATAAATGTTTATACGCAATGCGGCCCAAACCTAAACCCTTAACTGCCAAGCAAAAGATTGAGAATAAGCGGCGCGATAAACTTAGGGCGCAGTTAAACAAAATTGATTCCAGAATACACGCCACAGCCTTAAAGAATGGGATCGACTTAGATACTGAATACCCCCATGAGGACGATTAACCATGCCTCCTAAAAAATGGTGTGTTCATTATTACGAAAACCTGAAATTATTGGATGGGGAAATCCCTATTCCAAATGTGTTTGGCTTTTTTAACATCTCTGTTTCCTACGATTGTAAGAAATTCTTAGTTGTAACCCGACCCGATGATTATTGCAACAGTATTATCCCTAGAAAAATATATCCTGAAGCTGTAAAAATGGGATATAGACTAAAACAATAAAACATGCCCCCAAAGAAAATCCATAAACCCAAGACCCGCGCTTACCTGAACACGCTCCTTGACAATGCCGGGCTGTCCGACAAGGACATGGCTAAAGCAATAAAGGAGGGCATAACATCAGGCAATCCATCCGAGCGGTCTAAGGCCCTTGATATGGCGGCGCAGTGGAAAGGCTTTGCAGATGTGGACAAGCGGGCCGGTGATGATATTGAAGCCTTACCTCTGGCGAATGTGAAGATGGAAGACCTTGACCGCCTCGCCAACAGGTGTTCGTACTGCAAGCATAAGAAATTTGAGCCTATAAGGGGCGGGAAGCCTGCTGAACCGGCCAGCAAGTCGGGATTTGAGTTGGGTACGGCCATTGCTGTTATAGACCCCGTAGCCACTGTAACCACCGAAGAAACCCCGGCAATCCCGGTAGATGAACCACCCCTATCAATTCCCGGAGAGATGAATGAGCAGAATCCGCAAGAAAAGGCTGATTGAGAATAAGGCCGCACACGCGATAAAGGCCAATTCCGAGATCATCCTGTTACCCAAACAGAAAGAGTTTATGTTCCTTGAGGACCGATTCTCCGCACTCTCCGGCGGGTTCGGTTCAGCTAAGACATACGCTGGCTGCATGAAGGGAATTATTCTGTCCGCCTTATTTCCGGGCAACAGTGGCGTTGTGTGCCGTAAGACCTATCCCGAGTTGCGCGACGCTACCCGTAAGACATTCCTTGAATTACTGCCGCAGTCATGGATACTTGACTGGAACGAAGCGTTCAACACTTTGCTTCTTAAGAACGGATCTCAAATCTTGTTCAGGCCAATAGACGATATATGCAAGCAAAGGTCTATAAATTTTGGATGGTTTTATATTGACCAGGCTGAGGAAGTAGAGGAAAACGACTTCCTTGAATTGGTGGGGCGTTTACGCCATCCCGTAAGCAAGCAGTTCGGATTTCTGACCTTGAATCCTGACGGCCATAACTGGATATGGAAACTCTTTTTTAACACGGACAAGCCCAAGTATAAAGGCATAAACAGTATCACAAGCGACAACCCATACTTGCCGGATGATTATATTCAATCTTTGCTCACCAACTACCCGAAAGACTGGCTGGATAAATTTTTCTACGGTTCGCATGAAGTCAAGTCCGGCATAATTCTTTCAGAGTATACTGACGATTTACAAATTGACCCTTTCATTATACCCTCGCAATGGATAAAAGCGCGTGGCATGGATTGGGGCGTTGCTAAACCCACTACCAAAATATCAGTTGCACTTGGAGATGACGGCGTTTTCTATGTCTTTGACTGCTACGGACAGGCCGGGAACACACCCGAAGAACACGCCGCTTCCATCCTTGAACGCGACACAGGTATAGCGCACCAGTTTACCAAGATGGACAGCACGGCATGGAACCGTAAAGGCGACACCAAGGAAACTTCAAAGCTGAGTGTCGCCATGCAGTTCATAAAAGCCGGGCTGTCCATGTCTCCGGCTACAAGGGATTGGAGCGGGTCTATAATGTACCTCAACTCCATGATGAAGCAGGGCAAGATTAAATTCTTCCGTGGCTGTTGCGACGCACTTATTGAAGAAATCAAAATGTATAAATATGGCCGCCCTGTTGCTGGTAAAGAAGTCCCGGCAGTGGGCGAAGATCATTACATTGACGGCTGGCGTTATGTGGTCTACGCCCTATCAGGCCGACGTTCAGATTCCCCCGTTGTTGAGAAAAGCAAGACGGACGATAAGGCCGTAAGAAGCATAATTTTAAAGAGGCTAGGAAGGTCGGTAATTCAGTATGACAGTGTTACAGGCGCACCCCGGCTATAAAATAACTCTTGACAAATACTATAAGCATAGCCTATACTCTAACTGTAGATTTTATTCTACAGTGTGATTTTAAGGGATAACCATGCCGGAAACAGAAAAATCAGGGCAAGAGGTTCTGGAAAAGGTCAACAACTTTGCTACAGAGCACAAGGACCACTTCACATCTTTTAATAGTTGGTACAAGATGTACCGCGCTCAACCCGAGGGTCGCACAATAGGCAAGTCCAACACTTTCATACCCGAAATCACAACCGAAATAGAAGCACTTTCAACCGCAGTATTTGAAATGATATTTTCAGATACAAGCGACGCTTCTTTCTTTGATGTGTACCCACAGGGGTATGACGACGCTGTTAAATCATTCCTCGCCAAGTCCGTGCTATCCGATCAGTTTGACACCATAGAGTTACAGCGTAAGGTTATGCCGTTCCTGCGCGGGCTTACGCGGGATGGCTACGCGCCCGTTGAAGTGCCTTGGGTCCTTGACTACGGCTGGAAGAAACAAAACGGCATACTTACCCGGTTCCCCAAAATAGACTGCTTTGACTTCCAGTATATCCGGCCCTGCGAGTTCTCATGCGGCGAGGGGGCCGACAGCCTTGAGGGCATGGAGTGGACCTGCCGGACCTATATAATCCCTTTCGGTAAAGCGAAGCGCATGGAGAAATTGGAGCTATGGCAGAACGTGGACAAGGCCGGGACCAATGGCTCGCCGTTCAACGAAATCGAGAAGGCAAGGCGGACTATAGCAGGGCTTACCAATGAGCCTAAAGAAAAAACCTTAAAATACCACGAATACACAGGCTATCTTGATAACGAGGACGAGGATTTTAGATGGCGTATGACGGTGGCCGATAACGGAGTGGTCCTGCGCCCAGCCGAAATAAATCCATACGACGACGGCGAGTACCCTTTCCTCGACTGTAAATGGATCGAGTGCGATAACGAACTTTACGGCATGGGAGTTGTTGAGATAAATTACCGGCAACAGAAAGAAATCAATGACCGACGCAACTTTATCAACGACAATCTTTATGCCGCGTTTTACAATATGTGGGCTATGTCCGCCGATTGCGGCCTCAAGAGCGATAATGGCCGGTTGGTGTGGGAAGCCTACAAAGTCCTTGAGATGGAGAATACGAGCGGCCTTGTGCCTTTACGCCCGCCCCTCGAGGGCATACCATACGCCAAGCAATTAGAGGAAACCGACCGGGAGGCCATGCGCCGACAGTCCGGGGCCACTTCTACGCTTCAAGGCATAAGCCAGAATCAGACAGCGACAGAGGCTCAAATAACTCAAAGCGAGGCGACTCGCAGACTCCGTGCTTTAGTCAGGTCGCAGATAAGCACTTTCTTAAAGAAATTTCTTTACAAATGCCACAACCGAAATTTACAGTTCCTTGATAGGCAGCGTGTGGTTCGCGCCGAGGGGCCGGAGGGGGAGCAACTTTTCGCCGCCGTTAATAATAACAGCTTGTCCCGCAATCCTTCCTTCAAAATGAAGATCAGCACAGACCTGGATTTCCGGGTTTTCCAAAAAAAGGAATTATTGGAATTGTTGCAGGGCTTCGCGCAACTTGCCAAGACCGAAGGGTTTAACATGTCTGCTAAACCTATTATCGAGAAAATCGCACTTGCTTTTAATATGAATCCCCGCGACTTTAAGCACGAACTCGATGTCAACAGAGCGATGACCCAACCTGAAACCATGAAAGCCGCTGTTAAAGATATAATTTCAGAATCCCCTGGGGCACAGGCCATTATGCAAAGAGGCGTTATCCCCGCAGATATGCTTACGGGCGGGCAAGGAATAGCCGCTAATAATGCGGCAAGGGCGGCGGCAGGATTATGACCGAATTTGTCTCACCATTAATACATAAATTGCAACAATTAATCAAATGCGATGGATATGCGGCATTAGAATCTTTATATCAGGCCGAAGAACTTATAATCCTGCGGGATTTGCACAATGCCAAAGACGACCGGGAGTTGGTCATCATACAAGGGCGTTATAAAACATTGAAGAAATTACGCGACTTACCGCAACAGACGGTTGACAAATTTTTAGCAAGTCAAAAATCGGGAGGATAAATCATGGGAATTAAAGAAATCGTAAATAGGACATTGAGCAAGACCGACGAAGCCAAGATACACGCGCTCGCGGGAACCAATGGGGGGGACGCTATTGAGGACCAAATGCCCGCGCCTACACCTGCCCCTAAAGAAGCCACGTTACCCGTAAACGATATTGAGTTCTACGGCTCGCGTGTCATGGAGTTCTACGAGTATTTCTCAAACAAGGCTTCGCAGTCCACGGCGGCAAATCTGACGATCGCCGCCGCCACTCTAAGGTCTTCGGTAATTTTGGGCGGGCTTATAAGGGACCTGACGATGGCTATAACAGACCAGACCGCAGCCCCGGCAATCCCGGCAGTCACAGCGAAACTCCCGTATACCGGGAAGAAAAGGGGCAGGAAGCCTAAGGCCAAATAAATGAGGGACGATCAGATTGCAAATCTTATTCGTAAAGAAACGGCGTATATTGACAACCTGTCAGTGTTGCGGAGCCAACAGGCGAAGATACGCATGGATTCAATGATGTCCGCGATATGTGAAAAGCGGTGTCTGCTGAAAACCATATTCAGGCCGGAGTATTTCTATAAGCGGGTTGAGGAAATATATAAAATCAAGGCGCAGTCTTTCAATGAAGAAATGGCTGCCATGCTGGCAAGGGAGAAACTCAAAATATGAAACACAAGTATCATAAAATGCCGGGTGGTAAGATGATGAAAGATTCCGACATGAAATCTTACAAAGGAAAATCGTTCAGGAAAGGCATAGCAAGCCCTCGTCTAAAACTTGAAGATGTGTTCAAAACACAGGAGAGAAAATAACATGAAAAAGATATTATTTAGCGTCTGCCTGATGTTAAGCATGGTGGTATTCGCGGATAAGGCTTCTGCTTATACGGAGATAGACGCTTCAAAAGAGGTGGGGTTCTCAAGCGCAGTGTCGGTGTCCACGACCCCGGCCCTTTTCGTGTCCAGTTCTACTTTGCTAAACCTGGAAGAAGTGCATATATGGCAATACGCGGCTGATGTGGTTTACATAAACTTCACACTGCCTACTTCATCCACAACCGCCGCCGCTGCCGGGATAAAGATATTCCAGTCAGATAAAAATGATGGCTATATTCCTCTGCTTATCAACAAATATGTGACCATGTATTTGACTCTTGCAGGGAGTAGCGGAACGGGCAGCGTGAGGGTGGCTGAATTTGGGAGAGCGCCGTAAGACAATTTTAATTGTTTCGAGGCCCATATGATGAAGGAACAAAAACACTTTCACACCATGCTGATAAAGGTGTTCTCTGGTAAATCCAAAGAAGAAAAAATAGAATATCTTAAATATCTATCATTTAAGCAGGTAATCCAACATCATAGGAATTATTACTTGGGAATAAGGAAAAACAAACATCCATCACTTGATGGGAAGTGTTATGTATGCGGGAACAAGGCCCACTACGAACATCATGTAGTAATGCTGTTTAATGGGGGCCAAGATAGCCCTAAAAACCGAATAAAAATTTGTCACAGTTGTCACAAGTTAGTGCATGATTGGATGAAATAATACGGAATCTGGTTTAGGATTTAATCGGTGAGGGTCATTCCCTCTTTAGCGGCTTACCCCGCACGAAAAAAGGCTTGGTAAGAGGCCCTTGTAGATTAATTTCTACAGGGGTTTTCTTATTCGAGCCCGATTTGGAAGTAAGTTCGCCGAGAGGCGTTAAACAAACAAGGAGAATAAATAACATGGAAGAAGAAAATGCGAGTGACGGTGGTGGAACAGGTGAAGGCGGCACAGGGACCGGAGGCGCGGGTGCGGTCGGGCAGGAGAATGTAAATGCCAGTAATCCTCTCTATGGCAGAGTACAGGAATTATCCGCCCATAATAAGGACTTATCGGAGAAGTATAACACAATGCAGGGTATGCTTGACCAGATGAAAAGCGCGTTAAGCCCTGAGCAGAAAAGGGGCTTTAAGCTGGATTACCAAAATCCCGATGGCTCAATAGAAACATGGGGTAGGGGCTTGGTGAAAGAGGAAATAGACGCACTTCGGAAGGAGTTTGCCGAAAAAGAACAGGCCGCAAGTCGGACGAATGCTACTAAGTGGTTCTGTGAGCAGGAAGGCTACAGCCCTGAACTTGAAGAAAAGGCCGCGCAGTTCATCAAGGACAACGATCTCAACGTCCGCGATAAGAACGGCAATCTGCCTATGAGTTCAGAAAAGGCCGTTAAATTGGCCTATAAATTCGTAACTATGGGCGACGGTTCCGGGTATACGCGCACGGTTAAAGAGGGATTGCGTAAGCCGGGAACAGGCGGTAAAGGCAAAGAAGGGGACGCAAGGACCGAACTCGCGGCACTCGACCCTACGGACGAGAAATACGAGGAAAAGATGAAAGCGATTCATGCAAAGATAACAGGAGGATAAAACATGAAAATAAGTAAGTTGTTTGCCTTGGTGGCATTTCTGGTGTTTACCTCATTGGCGGCAAATGCCGCTTTAAGGTATCGCTGGCAAACGCCGGTAAATCAGTCGGACCAGCCGGACTCTTTCGCGCTACCGTGCGAACCTGTCAAGTTGCTGGCAACCGCAGGCGGGGCTCTGGCAACGTATGGAGTAGGTAAAAGCACTCCACTGGCAGAACCCGGTGCGGTTTATTGGGCGATTATAGACAAAGCGGCGACGGCTGGCGATTACATCACATTCCGTGATTCAACTACCGCCAATTCTACGTCTGCGTCTATATTGGTGATCGCCAATGAATCGGCTACAGGCAGTAAGTTGGTGCAGTTTAACCCGCCTTTCGCGTTGGTTAATGGCTTATCCATTGACACGTCTACCGCATCTACGGGTGTGACTGTCTGTGTGCGCGAAGCTGACGGTGGGATATAAGGAGGATTGACCAATGACTAATACAAACATTGAACAGTCCGTAGCGGCCAGCGGCCAGTTCGTTCCCGAATTGTGGAGCAAGGAAATAGTCCACGCCAGGGAAAGGAAACTGATAATGCCGAATCGCGTGGCCCGCTACGACGCTGAATTCAAGAACGGGGGCGATATTCTGCGTATTCCGCAGATGGCGCACCTGACGGCGGCTAACGTAGGTTCTTACGGCGCGATAACACTGGCTTCTATCAGCGAGACACCTCTCTCCCTGACCGTTGACAAGTGGATATACGCTGCCGCAGAACTTGAAGACCTTGCAAAAGTGCAGGCGAGCTACAACATGCTGAAAGAGTATGCTAAAGAGATAGGTTATGCACTCAAGTTACAGCTTGAGCAGGACCTGTTAGGTCTTTACAGCACTCTTACACAGTCTGTCGGGACTGCCAGCACCCCGGTTTCGGATGCCGTTCTGTTGAACGCTATCCTGAAACTTGACGAGGCTTCGGCTCCTGAGGAAGACCGCACAAGTGTCCTGCGGCCCGCGTCCAAGTCCGTGCTTTTACAGATGGATAAGTTCGTGGACGCTTCCAAAACCGGCTACGCCAAATCGGCGGCTACGACCGGCATGTTCGGGGATATATACGGGATTCCGATATTCTTCTCGAATAACGTGGTTTCGTCTACTGGTATCCGCAATCTGGTGTTCCACAAGGACGCTTTTATGTGCGCGATACAGAAGGACGTGTCCACCTATGAGGTGGGTCCTGACCGCATCCAGATAGCGCATACCATCGTGGGGCACATGATGTATGGCGTACTGGAAAAGCGGGACGATCACGCTTGCGTTCTGTTGACCTAATAAAAAGGCGGCAGTAAAAAAGCGTAACAATACAGCGTTAAAGTGGGTTCGCTGTTCCACAAATTTGATAGGCGTAATTGCGGGGGTCGCCTCCCCGCGAAAATTTAAGAAGTAAGTTCGCCGAGAGGCGTAAAACAAAAAAAGGAGATAATCACAATGGCAGATAATGAAAGCGGCGGCATAACGGTTCCGGTGGTAGTCGGTAAAAAGGTGGACGTAACAAAAAAGCAGTCGTATTCCAGCAAGTCGGTCCTGTTCCTTAATAACAAAGGACAGGCGCACATGGTTCCCGCAGATATGGCTGCTTCGCAGGTTAAGAGCCATAGGGGGCATGTAGTGGACAAAACCCATAAAGACTATATGAAGTTGTTCAAGATGGCCGTGGGTTCGGACGACATAATCGGTACAAAGAAGTTCTCACAGGTGGCCGGGAAAGTGGTGTCTGTTGAGGATTCAAGCCGGACTCCGATAGATGAAATCATAAAGAAAGAAATCATTGAATCCGAGAAAGCCAAGAGGGACGCAGGGATTAAATAAATGGAGTGCCCTATCTGTAAGCATGAGGTCGGCAGGATACGTTACATCCATGTTGACGGTAAGTTGACAGGAGGTTGCGTATCCTGCATGGTGGGGCACAACCCGTCCAATATATCCACTGATAAGCGGTGGTATCGTGGACAGGGTTATGATTTCACAGCGTCACCGGCCCATATTTCGGATATAAAACATAGACGGGTGGCCGAGGATGGGAGAAGTGTTGAAAGGTCATGGAGATAAAGAGGTTATACTATGGGTTTAACCAGAACACAAATAAGAACGCTCGCCCGCCCGCTCTCTAACGACACAGATTCTACGAATCCGTTCTGGTCTGATACAAATGTGAATCTCCTCGTGGAGGCATGGCAAAGCGACATGGCCTCTTTTCTGCGTTGGCCCCGCGCCACCAGTTCCGCTATAACGATGGTGCAAGACCAGGACGATTACGCCTTGCCTACGGACTGGCTGTCTACGATTCGGATATTCATATACACTTCAAACACTTATCAGGCAAGATTAGCGTATAAATCCGAAGACGAGTTGTCCGAGGTAGACCCTAACTGGCGAAATGCGGTTAGTGGTGCCCCCCGATATTATTTTATCGGCAATGACATAACCCCCTCAACAGTGCTATCACGCAAACTGTTTATCTACCCCGCGCCCGATTCCAATAGCGTTAAAACCATGCTCCATGTTTACGTCAAGGTTCCTACGGCTATTGCCGCTGATACCGATATTCCCATTTTCCCCGGTCCTATGCACATGCTGGCCGTGTATTATCTGGGGTGGTTTATGAACCTTCCACTTAGACCCTTAGAGGCTGAAAAATACAGGCTCTTATATGTGAAGGAACGCTTGCGCATGTGCGGCGAGGGCAGAAAAGAAACCGAGCAATCACACATAATCCTGTTCAAATAAAGTGTTGCCATGAAAACTCTTACCATCAACGATTTCAAAGGGGGTAGGAACTCCAAGGTATCTTCTCCCATGCTTGAGAAGAACCAGAGCCTTGACCAGTGGAATACCTGGTGCGAGAACGGGGCGTTGTCTAAACGCCGAGCGTGGACTTCAATGGACAGTACTCTTGTGGGTGAAGCTGTGCACATTCTAAAGATGTGCCTTACCAATCTCGGTGCTAACGGCGCAAACCGGATAGTAATGATGGGCCGTCACGGCTCCACAACCTCATATCATACGCACATTGCCTATACCGATAATGGCACTTCGCTTGCGTGGTGCGAAGGCACACCGACCGTTTTATCCGGTGCCTCTGTTCCCTTTATGGGCATGTTCGCAGGTTTCCTATATATATCCGATGGAGTGAACACTGTTCTCAGGTATGACGGCACAACAGTTACTACAGTTTCAGCTTTTCCAAAGCAGACCAAATGTGCGGTTCATAAGAACTACATGTTTTCCGCAAAGGGCAGGACGATATCATGGTCTGATATTAACGACCCTACAACGTGGCCCACAAACAACTTCCAGAACGTTAACGCAGAAGCCGGAGATGTAATAATCGCCATCAAATCCACGGGTAACGGGCTTCTCGTTTTCATGCGTCACTCAATGTATCTTTTCGTTGGAGATGTGTTTGACCCCATAGACGCGCAGTATTATCTGCAACGCATAGATACGCCGTCCGACTTTAATTTCCTATTTGGGCAGACTATCGTTACGCATATGGGCGTTCTTAAATTCCTGACGGTTGACGGGTGGTATGCGTATGTCGGCGGGACTCAGATAGTGAAGATATCTGACCCCATACAAACAGATGTAGATACATTGCTTTCAACAGCGGTGTACGATACGACAAACGATCTTGAATTGCCGGATAAATTTCCTAAAGCATTTGTCTATAAAAATACCATGTATTGCTCCGTGCTTGTAAGTACCAGTCGGCGTATAGTGGTACAGGACGAGCGTGGCGCGTGGTGGTGGTTCGTTGACAACTCCTATGCTGCGTCCCCGCTTGAAGCCGTGTCCGCAAATATGGGTTCAGGTGAAAAGCTATACGGCGGCTTGCCGGGGTACTCATACTTTCTGACTCTGGATACAGGGTATAATCTTGCCCCGCCTACCGGAACCGCTACAGCCCTTACTACCTATTGGATTTCAAAAGATTTTAATATGCCGAGTGAAACGCAGTTCCTTTACGCCGATATATTCCTAAAAAAACAAACGGCGGTAGCGGGGCTTGGAACCCTTATTTTCAGCGTGTCCGTGGACGGCGCAACTTTTATTGATTTTAACGTAGATATGATGACCGGCGTAGGCACGATACTCAAAAAGCGCGTTCCCATAATGCGGATAGGCCGCTCAATCAGGGTCAAGGTTTACAACGCAGAACTTGGGGTAACATTTGAAGTTTATCAAATCAATGTCAATTATGAGCCGACGGAGGCCATGCGTTAAAATGCTTAAAGTAACCATCCCCAACTTACAAGACCCGCAGTTATATCAAGTCTTACGCCAGTTATCCACACTGGCTATACAGATGGGGGATTTATTTACTTCGGGGGCTTCATTCCCCACTACAGGTAAGCGTAAATTCCATTGGCATACGACAAATAAACAACTCTATTTTTATACAGGCGATTCTACAGTCGGTGCAAGTGGCTGGATAGTTTTGGGTTAAAGGAGAAAATATATGGGACTTTTTGGACTTGGTGGCGATAGCGACGCAAAGAGATTAGCTAAGGCGCAAGTGGCGGCTGACAGGGATTTAGCCAACCTGGAAGCTAAACGCCGAGGCGATATAGCGCAGGCAATTCAGCAGTCAAAAGAATTTGCCGGGAATCAGACCGCTATCGCCAACAGAGAGGCGCGTAGCGCACAGACAGGAAAAGAGGGTATGTATAATGTGGCACTTGGGGAATACACACCCAGAGCGCAGGGCCTTTACGATACCAGCAGGGCCAGTCAGCGGGATATATTGGGGCAAGCAAGGGGCGACATAGAATCTCTTTACGGGCGCGGATATTCAAATCTACAGAATCTTGTGGGTCAGGAAAGCGAAGCCGCTATACAGCAAAGCCTACGCCCTATAGAGGGTAAACTCGCAAGGCAGGGGCTGCTTGGCGGGCCGTCCGGTGCTTTGAATGAGGCACTTGCCGGGGCTTCTGAACGGGTAAGGAATCAGGGTATCGGTCGCCTTGCCGATTATCAGGGCCAACAGACCGGAGCATTATCAAATCTTTATAATCAGCAATCGGGTCAGTTGTCGGGCCTTGAAGCCGCTTATGCCGATCAAAGCAAGGGGCTTCTTGATACCACTTTAGGCATGAAAACCGGCCTAGCCGCTGAAAGGGCCAATGTGCTTTCAGGTGGGGCAAAAGACTTGCGGAGTGCCTTGCTTGGCATAGATACTGCTGGTTTGGATATGACCGCTTCTGCGGCTAACGCGGGGGCAAATGCACAAATGGCCCAAATATTATCCAAATTAGAGGCAGAGAAAAACAGGCCGCGATCACAGGGGCTGGCGGGGATAGGCTCGCTTGTTGGTGCGGGGGCGGGTGCGCTATTTGGTGGGCCTGTAGGCGCACAATTAGGGGGTTCACTTGGCGGGATATTTGGCGGGGTTGTTTCTCCTGGGAGTTCGGGTTCCGGGGTTACGCCCGAAAATCTGTCTTCCACAATAAGCGGTTGGCAAGCACTACAAGCACAAAGAAAAGCTGAAGCCGAAAGAAAAGCGGGGAGGGGATAATGGCAGAAATAGGAATCCCGGCAAGTTTATTAGAGAGATATTTTTCGGCCTACGGGAATAAAAGCCCGCTTGAAACCGCTATTACACCGGAGAGAGTTCAGGCCGCAACAGAAAAGTTTCTGGCCGCGCAACAGGCGCAAGCCGAACAGAAATTGTTACAGGCAAATATCCCGGAGGGCGCGGGCAGTATGCCTATTAAATCATTCGCTGATTTAATGGCGGTTAAGAAACTGGAAGCCGAAAAGGAAAAGAAAGGCCAAGACCTGTTCAACCAACAGGCTGAAAAAGTGTATAAGTGGAAAATGGAGCGCATTAAACAGGCAGAGGACCAAACGAAAGCAGAGAAAGAATGGGCGTTTAAGATAAGGCGACAAGAAGAAACCGAGAAGCACAACAGAGCAATGGAGGCAAAAAAAGATACAGGTGGTGGGAGTTGGAAGAAGAAAGGCGTATCAAGCGGAACGGTTAAAACTGACCCATTAGGTATAAGGTAATTTATGGCATGGACAGTAGACGAATTTGCCAACAAGATTAAACTTAAATATCCCGATTATGCGGATATGGATAATCAGACTTTAACTGATAAGATGTTGGCAAAATATCCTGATTATAAAGACGATGTAATCACAAGCCCCAAAGAATCTTCTATGCAGAAATTGGGGGGTGGTGTTGGTGAATTCTTCCGCCCCCATGAAATACCGGGTATCTCAAAGCCTGTGCAGACTATAGCAGACTTCGTTTCAAGGGCGGCGAAAGCGGGGGAAGAAAAACTAGGGCAATTTGGGGCAGGACGACCCACACTTGAACCTTTGACCACGGCAGGGCAAGGCGTGCTTACGGGTATTCGCGGCGTGGCGCGATTAGGTGCACAATTTGCCAGACCGTCAGTGGCAGATGTAATGACCGGATTTACCGCGTCAAAAGTCAGTATCGCTTCAAGGCAAACACAGGCTTTGGCTAAACAGTTGCAACTACTGAAAAGCGCACCGGCAGAGATCAAGGCCGTGGAAGTGGCTAAACTGGTACAGGTAAAGGGTAAAAAGGCCGTAGAGGAAGCCATGACCCTTGCAGAAGTTGAATCTGAACAGACCATAGCGGCCTTAAATAAATCACGTTTAGCGCAAGCGGCGCATAATGCCCCTAAACCATTACCGGCTTCTTGGCAGTCTACGGAACGCATACCTTTAGGGACTGCCCCGGGTCCATCCACAACAGGGAAACCCTTTACCCTACAGGCTGGCCTTGCCGAACAGAACAGGGCCGCTTTGGAAGCGTTCAGGGCGAAGTTGCCACAAGGCCCCGCCATGCCGCCAAGGATAGCGCAGGAGGCCGTTTTAGGCCCTAAACCGACCATTCCCCCTGTCCCGGCTCCGGTTGTGCCTATCATCAAGGCCGGAGAGGGTTTTGCGGGCAATATAAACCTTGCCAAATATCCTAAACCAGTAGCGGACCTGATTACTTCCGCCAACAAAGCTACCGGCGTTGCCGAAAGATTGCCCCAGACCATAGAAGAAATGAAGGCTATAGGGGCAACCCCGGAATTTAGGGGCATGACCGAGAAACTGGCTACTTTACCGGAAGGTGGTGTACCCGGCGAATTTCTTAATTACAGGGAGATAGTGAACAAAGAAAGTAAATATGTCTTGGACAACCTGAAACCGTCACTTGAAAGCGGTGGGAAAGATATTGACGACCTCTTGGCACTTAATAAGAAACTTGAAAATGTAAGCAAGGTTTCCAAAATGTCGGGCCAGATTCTAAGGGTACATAAAGAGGCGGCAGATAGTAAACTGGCTCAACAGGTGTTTGATATTGCGGAGCAAAGAAAACAAGAGGCCCTTGCGCTCAATAGCCCATTAACAGCCTCTATTGTTGACGGCCTTACCCAAATACAAAAAAAAGTATTGAGTGGGAAATTTGATTTAATGCAGACCTCAAAATTATACAGGGAAACATTAAAGAAATCTGAACAGGCATACCGCGTATATCTTAACGCCATACTTTCAAACCCGTACACACATTTACGGAATACCGCAGGCAATCTTATTTTTGCCGGCATGAAACCATTTGAAACGGCGGCGGCTGCTGGCGTTGAAAAAGTGAGGTCATTATTGCCCGGTGGGGTTGCTCCTACGCATACCTTTGGGGAAGCGGCGGGGCAGTTGAAAGGCGCGGCTAGGTTTATGGGCCAAGCCCTTGATCCCCGCAATATAGGTAAAGGGTGGTTGGGGAATTTACAAAAGGGATTACCTTTTGACGTTAGGCAAGCCGGACACAGACTTGATACTGAATTAGCAAGCCCCATAAGCGGTAAAGTCGGTAAAGTTGTGGATATCCCGCTTACCTTGCTGAAAATTGAGGACGATATAGGGAAATCACTTATCGGACAGATGGAATATGCCGGGTTGAAAGCCAGGGGATTGACCGGAGAAGCGTTGAAGGCCGGAACAATGAAAGAGGCGGCTTACCGGACGTTTCAGGAAGAATCGGGTCCGATAGTCAATGCCCTTATTGCCATAAGGGATACCGTTCCCGGTGCTAACCTCGTTGTGCCATTTGTCAAAACACCTACGCAGTTAGTTGCGCGTGGCGCAGAGAGAAGTCCTTTAGGATTCCTGAAAATGATAGGGCAACAGGCAAAATACGGCAAGAATTATACACAAGCCGATTACTCTATGGATATGGGGCGGGCCGTTTTGGGTTCCAGCGCTGGCGCGTTCCTTGCTTGGCAGTATGGCAAAGGTAAGATAAGCGGGGCATACCCTACCGATAAAGATGAAAGGACACGCTGGCAAGCCGAGGGAAAAACGGAATGGTCCTATAAACATAAAGGCCGATGGTTGCCCCTGTCAAAGATTGAACCCGTCGGCAGTGTTGTAAAAATAGCTATTGCCGGGATGGACGTATGGAAAAACAAAAAGGGAGAAATGCTTGTTGAGCAAGCCGCTACACTGGCTTACAGATTAGGACGGGATTTAGGGGCGCAATCATCGTTAAACGGATTCAACACCTTAGCACAGGCGTTGTCTGAACCCGATAGGAAACTAGGCAAAGTTGTTTCAAATGTCGTAACCGGCTTTATACCGGGCGCGAGTAAATTCGTAACGGATATTATTGACCCCACTTTAAGGGCCAAAGGAGGGATAATTGAAACCGCTAAGTCAAAGATACCCGGCCTATCACAGACCTTGCCCCCGCAAAGAGATATTTTAGGTGCGCCAATTAAAAAAGATATGTGGTGGGGCACAAAAGCAACCGCTACGCCGGAACTTGACTTCGCTAAGAGTTTGGACATTAATCTTCCCGACACCCGGACGATAACCCAACCTATTACACGCCTCACCACTTTCGAGGAAAACCAGTATAGGGCACTTGTCGGCGAAGATATGAAGCGGTTATTGCAATATGAAATGCGAAACCCGTCTTTCGCCAATCCCGAACAGGAACGCAAATATATTGAGGGTCAAATATCGGATATTGTTGATGAAAAGAAAGGGATTATCAGCACTAAAGCGGAGTTTAGGAATCTAGGCATTTCCTTTAACCCTGATCTGGCACAGGCAACCGATATTTACACAACCGTCATACGGGACAAAGACTACAAATCCGCTTCCCAAGATCAGAAGCGGGCCATGATGAACCGTTTTATCCTATTGAAGCAACGGGGTGAGTAATGTATAATATTTCTGTCTAAGGTTCTGCGGGTTTTAATTTAATCCCTAGTCCAACCGCAAGCCTTAGACAGACTGCAACCGGACTAGGGATAACTTTTAAAGGGGTATAACTATATGGAACAGACACAAGTGGAAAAGATGATAGAGGATATTCGTTGCCCACAGTGTAAGGGGCTTTATCTCCCTAATTTGGGCTGTTACTGTAGCCCAATCATAAAACCACCAACCATCCCAGAGCCCATACCAAACCCAACTTCACATTCAACGCATATAGAATTTATAGAGGATGGAAAAAAAGTTCTTTTAAAGGCTTTACTGGAAATGTTTAATAAAAAAGCTTATGGAGAATAGATTGAAGATTTTCTTTCTTTTATTGATGGCCCCCTGCCTGTCCTATGCCGGGCCGTATTACGAGGTTGTAAACAGTACCACGGCGGGCACAAGCACAATGACGATAAGCGGGTATATCGGTGTCGCGGCTTCATCCACTACTCCGACAACCTATAAATTCAGGATAGACGGACCCAACGGGTATATACAATTTCCTGACGGAACAACACAAACATCGGCATCTGGGGGTGGCGCCGTGCTTGCCGCTACACAGACATTCACGGGTGGTAATACCTTTCTCCAATCGTCTACCTTCACAGGAACGGTCAATTTACCGACTAGGGATAAGATTATACTAGGAAACTCCCTACACAACAGTAGTTCAACGGTTCTTGCTCAGTATAACACGACACAGACGACTTTTGCCGCCGGTTGTGTAACTGGCTCAACATTGACTATTACCGTTTCAGCGTTGAGTTGGGTGATGGTTTCGCTGGCGGCTACGGTATACAATAATGGAGTAGGGAATGACATACGGCTCGGAGTTAAAGCGGACGGCTCTAGTATAAATGGTGAACTGGCGTTAATTGTGCCAACAATGGTAGCGAGTAACTACACGCAGAACGGTAGCTTTACTTATTTGATAACATCAGTGAGTGCCGGTGCGCATAGTTTTTGCTTGGACATGAAAACCAACGGGAACACCGCCACTCTAGCCAACGACGGGGTGAACTTTACTAACCAATGGTCTGTGACGGAATTGCGGTAGCGAATAGAATGGGCGGGGAGCAATGTTTGACTTAATCATGTGCGTAATCGCGGTCGCAGCCCTTGTGCTGGTGTTGCGGACGGTTAAAAGGAAGTAGGATTTTATGGCAGAAGATTCCGACAAAGATTTTGTTGAGCGCAGGGACAATACCAGAGTCCTTGAAGCCATCGGTGACCTAAAAAATGAGATGACCGATAGGCTGGCCCGCATTGAAACCAAGCAGGAAGCCTTAGGCCCGCGTTGCGATTCACACAGCGAGGATATACAGGCATTGGATACCCGCACAACGTCACTTGAATCGTCCAGGGAGTACGCTAAAGGTGTTATAAAGACCGTTTCTGTGGGTGCGCCAGCCGTAGGCACTATTGGCTATGCTATCGCAAAACTGATAAAATTTATACAACATGGTGGATAATAATAAATGCTCTTGTATCTGAAACGCGAAACACCTATACTGAACGCAACCC
>ERZ1292632.2054-Hain-H43-01um-R2-2054-length-17710-cov-6_pt1 | contig 17710 bp, 13 predicted proteins | sample MGYA00564407_ERZ1292632 | MGnify/ENA primary metagenome ERZ1292632 (study PRJEB36523, sample SAMEA6512637) | groundwater metagenome | collected 2019-01-08 | study: AquaDiva: Metagenomics assemblies of 32 groundwater samples | reverse complement strand
GGGAGGATGAAACATGAAGAAGGTAGCGTTGATAGCGGTTCTGGCGGCAGTGGTTATGGTGAGCGGGTGCGCGCAACTGGCTCAGAAGGGCGGCGTCATGGGCGCCATCCAGACGGCCGACGAGGCGCTGGCGGCGAAGTACGGAGTGCCGAAGTCTGCCGTTGTGAGCGTTCGTAAGGCGCTGGGCATTCCCGATGCCAGGACTCTGCCGGCGAGCAACGAGGTGTTGCCGAAAGGGTTCATCTGGAAGTACGACTTGCTCGACTCAGCCGGTCACGTCGTAGACCCGGCGTCGTTCCACTGGGGCACGTTCCCGGTTGTCGTGCCAGCGTCGAACGTCGCGCCTACCGTATTCAGCCCAGCCGTTCCGCAGGTAGACACTCTCGACGGAATTCTGAAGCTGCTCAAGGACAACCCAGAGCTGTTGAAGGAGGTCCCGTGAGAGTCATCACCGTAACGCAGGCCGACATTGACAAGCTGCCAGTGGATCAACGCACGGCGGCGAAGGCGATCATCGCCATTCTCGACACCAAGAACACCGCCATCGAGGAGATGCTGGGCATTCAGGTTGTGTGGCAGGATGCGCCAGCGCCCGGACCGACGCCAGTCCCGCAGCAGCCGAAACCCGAAGTCGATCCGTGCGGGTGTGACCTGTCACGGCCGCTTGTTGACCCGCCCTTCACCGCCGCCTACCTCAAGTCGCGTGGTAATGCCGAGGAGTGCCCGGTGCCGGGCGGCAGGGACATCCGTACCCGGGTCAAGTACCCAAGCGGCGGTCACAAATCAATCGGTAGCCTGTGGCCTGGTCAGAAATTCGTTGCGACCGCCGATGGGATGCTTGCCGCCTTGTGCGTGGAGAAAGACGGCTTCCGATACCACGTCACCGGACACGGCCTGAGTAGCGACCCCGGCAAGGCGACCGCCGGCAACACGTTCAAGTACCGAGGCACGATGTTCATTTTCGCGGAGTGCAGGCGGTGACGCAATGCCGGCGACCCGTAGTCCAGGGGCCATGATAAGGGAGGGCAACATGGGAACGTCAGAAGAAGATGCGCGCAAGGCCGAACTGGTAACGCTCGTCAATTCCAGCGAGAAGGATTGGCGATTCTGGGTCGCGACTCAACTGCTTGATCTACGGTCGCAGCAACAGAACATCGCGACGAACGGTTGTGCGAGGGCGTGCGCTGATAAGCCGCCTCCTTCTAGCTGGGTCATTCCATCCGTGGCCGGTGGAGGCATGGGCTTGTTCCTTGCGGCCATGTGGAAGGTCGTAGAGGCGAAGTTGTTTGGAGGCGGAAGCGTAGGGCCGTAGCGAAGGGAGGATCTATGTCGGCTGAATACGGACTGATGGGAGCGTATCGAGGGAAGTCACGGATGTCCAGGACCATCAAGTTTGCCACATGCAGCAAATACTCCCATGTCTCCCACATCGAGGCGAAGGTTCTGGACGGTCGCATGGTCGGGCCCTTGTGGGAGATCGAGTCCGTTGGTGGTATGGGCGTCTGCAAGGTCCAGTACCCCGGCTACAACCACACTCCTGGGACTCGGGTGGATCTCTTTCGGCTCAAGCAACCGCTCACCGACGAGCAGCATGAGAAGCTAGTCAAGGGCCTCCATGCCGAACTGGGCAAGAAATACGACTGGTGGGGAATCATCGGATTCCTGCTCCGGGCGAAGATCAATGATCCAGCGGAATGGTTCTGCAGTGAGCTTCTCCATGCCAAGTACGGGTATGCCGGCCTGTGGATCCAAGAGCGAATTGCATCGAGCAAGGTATCCCCTGAGCGAATGGTGAATAGTCCATTGTGGGATCCGGCCGGCTACATGATCGTCGGGGAAGGAATGAGGGTCTATGCCAGCGATCAAATTTAGGACGTACGGCGGGATCCAGCCCAAGATCGATCCTCGGAATCTGCCCGAGGTCGGCGCCCAGGTAGCTCGGAATGTCTTTCTCGCGGAGACGAACATAGTTCCTCTGAAAGCCCCTCTCACCATCCAAGCGATCGCGGCGGACCAGCAGTCCCTCTACCTGTGGCGCCGGGGCGGCGGTTCGGAGTGGATCACGTGGGACTCCGATGTTGACGTGCGCGAAGGACCGATTGCCGATGATCAGTTCAACACGATCTTCTGGACCGACGGGACCACGCTGCACAAACGCCAGTGGATCAGTGGGGCTGCGGTGGTCACAAACGATGTCTCCATGGCCGCTCCAGCCGCGCCGACGATCACCAAGGGAAAGCTCTTCACGGAGAGCAACGTCACGGCCACGTTCCAGAGCTTCAACCTGCCCCTGACCGCATACGAATGGGATGGCGACCTTCTCAAGCTGACCTTCCACGTTGCGAGCAACATCACGCCAACCGACCCGACCATTCTGAATCAGGGGGTTCGGCTACGAGTCGTTCAGCCGGCAGGATCGACCTACACGCCGACGAATCTGGATGATGATGCGGCTGACATCTTCGAGGACACCATTCCGCTGATCAATGCGTCTGCCGAAAACTACGGGACGTTCCAGGTGGTGGGCATTGAGAACGCCAACTATGACGCCTCGATTGTCCCGGCATCAGGGTATAGCGTTCCGTATGACAAGATCGTCAGTGTCCGGATGAACTACTCCCGGTCCTCGACGCAGTATCAGGCGTATGTGGCAACAAGCGTGAATGCAACCACCGGCCAGGAGAGCCCCCCGAGCGCGGCCTCGGATCAGGTCAAGTGGGAACCGAACGACACGATCATTCTGACGGTTGCCTCGGGAACTGTCCGCATCTACAGGTCGGCGTCGGGAACGGTGGATGATGATTGGTTCTTCGTTGGGGAGACGACGACGGGCTCCTTCGAGGACGACTTCCCGGACTCGGCCCTGTCGGAAGTGCTGCCGCTCATCGAGAATCCGCCGGCCCTGATGACCGGGCTCGTTGCCATGCCAGGCGGCTTCTTTATGGCCTTCAACGGGAAAGACCTATTCAAATCCGAGCCATGGTTGCCATACTCTTGGCCTACCAAGTATCGCTCGACTCTGCACTGGGACATCGTAGGCCTCGCTGTCAGCGGGAATGATTGCGTGGTCATCACCAAGGGCCGCCCGTACTTCGTAAGCGGGACTCACCCAGAGATAATGACTGAATCGGCCCTTCCAATCGAACAGGCTGGAGTCTCGAAGCGCGGCATAGCGTTTGCCGAAAACGTGGTGTGCTACCCATCCCCAGACGGCCTTGTCGTGATCTCTGGCGGCGACGTTCGGCTTGTGACCAAGGATCATTACACCCGGGAGCAGTGGAACGCGCTCACCCCAACGGGCATGATCGGCAGTGTTCACGACGGCCGGTACATCGGATGGCTGGCCTCGGGTGCTATCATCTTCGACTTCCGCGAGGCGATCGGCACGCTCACGACGACGAACGAAAGCGCGACTGGGGTGTTCAACGACCTGTTGACAGACAACCTGTACCTGATCCAGAGCACGAACATCACCCAGTGGAGGGGCGCCGCTACCGTCCTGACTGGCTCTTGGCGATCGAAGGAGTACCAGAGCATCCGGACTCCTATCTTCTCGACTGCGAAAATCATCGCCTCGTCTTACGTCAACATCACTTTGAATCTGTACGCAGACGGGGCACTTGTGGCATCATACCCTGTGACGAATGGAAATGCGTTCAGAGTTGCGAAGTTTGCGCGGTCTGAACTGTGGAGCATCGAAGTTGTGACGGATGATGAGATACACCCGATCCTCATTGGTCCGAGCATGCAAAGTCTGAGATAATATGCCAGTTCAACGCATAGGCGACAAAGTTCATAGCAAGCGCGAGGACTGGTCCATCCTCGGCAGCGGCATGCCGGCCTCGACGCGGATCAAAGACCCGGAGATCAGGCGCATCGTTGACCGAGTGAAGAGCCAGAACGAGTATCTGATGAAGAAGATCAGGGACATTCATAAGCACGACCCCATGCCCCCGCTGACCAATGTGGCGAAGTCGAATGTGGCGGTGCTGACGCTTGCACCCCCTACGTGTACGGTATCGGCGGCGACTGTAATTGGATGGGCGGGAACAACGGCGACGTTGAATGGCGTAGTGATTGGGCACGGATTCACAGCAACGTATCATTTCGAGTACGGGCTAACGACGGATTACGGAAGCACCACCACTCCAACGGCAACGGAGAATGGAACATCATCTACGGTTGCGACGGCAGCATTGAGCGGATTGACTGCTGGCACAACGTATCACTTCCGACTTGTTGCGACGAATGCGAGCGGAACGGGCTATTCCGATGACCTTACGTTTGTCAGCGGAACGAAGGCCGTGAATTGTAGGATCACAGAGACGGGAGAGGTTGTTTCTGTGCCGTTCTTTGCCGTTCTGTTTACCATCGGTGATTGGTCTTATTCAAATGGTGGGGCTACCGGAGATCAAGTGGCCGCTTTGAGTTTTGGCGATAGAATAGCTCCGAATTGGTTCTTAGAGCTTGCTTTGGCCACGCCATGGGCAGGCGCCACAAGCACCTTTTTACCGTTATTCGCTACAGACGGGTATCCACACGGGACGGTCACGCTGACATCTGGAAGTACGTACAACGTAGAAGTTGGCTACGATTACGCAAGTCACGCATAAGGAGGCATCATGCCATTGGGACTACAGTTCGGACAGGCGCCGAATCGGCCGGCGAGCGCATATCAGGGTCAGAGCGAAGGCTACCTCGACGCGGCCGGGAACGCATACAGCTCCATGCTGGGCGCCGGCAGGAACCTGACCGAGATGGGACAGGGGCTCTCGTCCCTGTGGTCGTCCACGTTCAAGCCCATGGTGTCTCAGCTTGCGGGGCAGGCCTCCTACAACCCCCACCTTGAGAATCAGGCCGGGATCGATACGCAGAAGCAGTTCGAGAACGCGCGCGGTCAGATGGTCCGGAACGCCACTCGCATGGGCATCAACCCGAATAGCGGCCGGTTCGCAGGACTGGAACAGCAATGGGGTCAAGCACTGGCAGCGGCGAAGGCCGGGGCTATGACGAGGGCCGCCCGCGATGAACGCGCCGGCCAGTTCTCCCGTCTGGCGCAGGTGCTTGGGTACGGGAATCCGGTTCTGGGCGCGGCTCAGGGGGCGCTTGGAAGTGCGGCGAACATAGCTCAGGGGGCGGCCGGTGGGCTCCATCAGGTGGCGGGGTCATACGGCGACATAGCTTTCGAGACTGGCGCCAATGCGAGCCTGCAAGAACTGAGGCGGCCCAATCAGGCGATGATTGATGCCGAAGCGCGAAATGCAGAATGGATAGCTGGACGGTCCGGAGGCGCCCAGCCGGAAAGACCGATACGAACTGACGGGCTATCCTATGGCTGGAACCGTCCTCTTCCAATGCGTATTCGATAGGAGATACACAGCATGAGAAGCATCTACGGTGGACAGTACCAAGGCCGGCTCCAGACTCAGCAGTTGCAGCGGCAGGCCGACATGGACGCCGAAGCTCGTCGGGCAGCCGAAGAGAACCGTATCCTCCAAGCCCAGCAGGCCCAGAACGCCATGATCGTCGCTCAGGAAACCAAGCGGGTAGAGGACGAAGAGCGAAAGCGCCGGAACGCCATCGAGAATGAACGCTTGGCCCTCGACCGCGAGCGGGTGAAGAACGCGCAGGCCCGCACTACGCAGATGGACGCCCGCACCGCCTCCATGGATGAACGATGGAAGACCTCCGAAGACCGCAAGGCGGCGGCCGACGAACAGACGGCCAAGCGTGACGAGCAGCGATTCAAGATGGAGCAGGAAGGCCATACCATCACGAAGGAAAAGAACGCCGTCGAGAAGGCAGAGTCGGATCAGAAGTTGGCTCGCAAGAAAGAGGCCGACAAGTATCGGACATCGGCTCGCATCGCCCGTGACCTTGGAAATGGCGAGAAGTCGTTCGACAGGATGGAGAAGGACAACCCGGGCTGGATACAGACTCTTGGCTACAAGGACATCGCGGAACACGCAGACGGGACGATCACACTGACCGAAGAGAACGGCGAAACGAATGTAGTCACTCGCGATCAGTTGACGGCCATGGCGGCACAGCACGACGACGAGGCCCTTCGCATTGAAGATCCCGTAGCCTACGCCAAGATGGTCGAGGCCCGGGATAGCAAGGCCGCTGCCGAGGAAGGCACCCGGGCAAGGACGACCGAGACTCGACGGAAGACGGCGTTGGAGATTGCTCAGGCCAAGGTATCCCTCGCAACGATGGAGGGGGAAGTCAGAACCGCCAAGCAGAAGCTCGTCGATGCACAAGCTGGCTTTGTTGACAATGCCGATGGCACAAGGACGCAGTTGGACGAACCGAATCCTGGCGCAGTTCAAGCGGCAAGGATTGCGTACAACACTCGCAGGAATCAGCTCAAAGAGGCCAAGGCTGGCATGAGCATTCTTGAAGAACAGATGCCGAAAGAAGACACTGGCGGCGGCGCCATCAAAAAGGCGGCAAGAGCAAGGATCATCAGCGCAAAGGAACAAGCCGATCTCGACCGGATCAACGAACGAGTCCCGCCGCAAGCCGCCGTACCGATTCCAGCAGTGGCGCCAGCATTGGGAATGGCCGCTCCCGTCCAAGCGCAAGTCCAGCCTCCGGCTCAGGCCCCAGCCCCGACGCAGACAATGCCCGGGGACATCAACGGCGACGGCACACTCTCTGACGATGAGAAGGTGAACGCGCTCGACTACATGGTGAAGAATGGTATCACCATGGGAGGCCAACCCTTGACGGCCGCGCAGATCATCAAGTACAAGGCGGCGTTGAAAGTGCTGTCGGGCAAGATCACGAAGCAGGGCGCGTTGTAACGAGAGGTAGACTATGCCGTTGAACCTCAACAATCCCGATGCCGTTGACTTCGACGCTATCGCGGATGACATTCTTGCCGGAGAGGCTGCCGCGGCCAAGCCTGTTGGCCTTCCGACCGCCGAGGCCGACTTCGATGCCATCGCGGATGACATTCTTGCGAGTCAGTCGGTCGCCCCCAAAGCCCCCGGCCAGAGCCCGGAGCAGGCTTCCGCCCTCGGCTACAGTCGGGCGACACCCCCGGCGGTTCCAGGCGCGGAGGCCCCGGCTACTCCAGAGAGCCGAGCGGCATCCGCAGCCGGGTACAATCGCTCTGGCGTTCCGGCAATTCCAGCCGTTACACCAGCGGCGGATGCCGATCCTTACACGCCGATCACCTGGGGCGACTTGGGACTTGGCCTTGTGAAAGGCGCTGCCAACGTAGCCACGAGCATAGGAATGGCTGATCAGGAAGCGGATCGACTCATAAAGAAGGTGCAGCCGGTCCTGAAGTATGCGCCCAAGAGCCCGTTGACCGGAAGCGCCGGAGCCGTATCGTCTGCCGCAAAGGCCGTCCTCGATCAACTGGGCATAACGAGCAAGCAGAACGAGACGTTGCTCGGTGACGTTGGCGACTATGCGAGGAACATCGGCAAGGACGCTGAGAAGTTCTATGCCGATAAGATGACGCCCGAAGGCCGGGATCCGACCACCTTCCCGAATAAGGTCGTGATGAGCGTGGCCGAGTCGGCTCCAGGCATGGTGGCGATGTATGGCCTATCAGCGCCAATGGCAATTGCCAGCCGAGCGTTACCCGTCCTTACGAGAATGGGGCGGATCGGCAAGTTCCTCGAAACCTCCCTCCCGGCTGGCGTCGGAGAAGGCCTGTTCTCTGCCGCGTCGAACGCTGGCCAGTCGGGCGATCAGGTCCGAGAATCGGAACTGGCCCAGATTGCCACGACACCGGCTTTCGAGAGAGCGTATAATCAGACGGCGCCGGAACTGGAACCCGCCGAACGCGCCAAGCTCGCTCAGGAGGCTATGGCACGTCGGGCTGAAGATGAAGTTTTCCTCAAGACCGCGCCGTGGACGGCCGCTACCGGGATGGCGACGGGCGGTACCATCGCGAACCTGTTGAAGAAGACGGCCGGTCGTGGCCTCGTCAAAGAGTTCTTCAAGAATCTGGGGCAGGAATCAGGGCAGGAGGCGATCCAGAGCGGCGGCGAGGCGGTCATTCAAGGGCAGGCCGCTCAGGAATACGTGGACCCGAACATCGTCCCCATGCAGGCCCTTCCTGAAAGCATGGCCGTTGGTGCCGGCGCTGGTGCCGTGCTGGGCTCTGGCGGGTCCGTCATTCAGGCTGGGATGCAGCGCAATCAGAAGCTCGATCGTGCCGAGCGCATCAAGAACATTCGCCTCATTCGTGAGAAGTTTCCTGATCTCTACGCGCAGATGTTTCAGAAGACGCCCGAAGGGCAAGAGGTAGAATCCACGGCAGTCCCCCCGCCGCTTCCCGCCAAAGAAGCTGTCGTACCCCCCGCCGAGGCGGTAGAAGCACCGAAACCCTCTATTCCGGCCACGGAGGCCCCTCAGCGCCCCGTGGAGGCGCCGGCCCCGGACGCCTCGCCAACACCCGTCCCCCCGTCGCCGGCCACAGCAGAGCCCATCCCAGCCCCAGCGGATGGCAAAATTGAGGCTCCCGCCACAGAAGCCGAGAAGCCATCGAAAGCGCCAGACGTTGTGGCCGCGGAACTCGTAGCGGCCGGGATGCCTGCCGATAGGGCCATGAAGGCGGCGGAAGAGGCGGCCCCGGTCGAGAAGCCCGCCGAGACCCCCGCTCCTGAGTCTGCCGGCGTCAAGCTCGCCAAGCAGATCAAGAAGCCTGCGATTTCGGGCGCTCCGATGGAGCAAGCCCAAGCCCCCGTCGCCGCACCCTCTACGGAGCGTGTGGCCGCAGCCGAACCGAAGGCGACCCCTCCGGTGACGCCGGAATCCGCTACAGCGGAACCGATCAGCAAAACGGGGGCTACCTCTTCCGTGGAGCCCAAGGTGGGTGACTCGTCTCGACTCATGGATATTGACGTGACGCTCGCTGATTCCGCCACCGCTGATGGCGTGCGCTACGAGATTCACAATGCCGCCAAGGGGTCCGATAAACGTGCCGTCGTTCGTTCCGTGGACGTGGATAGCGGAAAAGTAGTGACGCTGAAGTCCTATCCTACGTTGGCTCAGGCGTCGAAAGAGTATGCGAAGGCGCTGGCCGTTGTTGGGAAGAAGCCATCGGCACTGGTTGTCCCTCCCGCCAAGAAGTCCCCCGGCGAGAAGATGACCGCCACCATGGGGAAGAAGGGGAAGGCGCTTTCATCTGACACTCTGGTTTCAGAGATGGGATTGTCCCGAGATGAAGCAGACGCCACCATGGCGATTGCCGATGCCATGGGCATTGACAAAACGAAGGTTTCAGTCCAGAAAGGGGACACGGTTCCAAAGTCCTCGCTTCGTCAGAGCGAACAACCGAAGGAAACGACAGATGCAAACACAGGACAGCCAACCCTGCTACACGCAAGACCAGTCTCCGCAGCTACATCTCGCATCCTCGCAGAAAGACTGGTTGCAAACGCCGAACGGAATCAGCAGGGAGTTTCGGCCAAACTTGTTCGTTTGCCCGGACAAACGCATCGTACATGGGCGCGAGAGCGTAATCTCAAGGTTGCGGGCGCTGGAAGCGAGGCGACGGCTTTTGTCACGCCTGATCGCAAATGGATCTATAAATGGTACTGGCCGCACGATGATGGAACTTATGGCATGCGAGCCGTCGCCACTGTTCGAGACGGCAAGGTACAACTTGAGTCGCACACCGGAACAGTTGTTGACCTCTTTGAACGTCTTGCTGTGCAGACTGGTATCGGCGGGACTCCGACGGAAGTGGTTGGCCGTCTTGACTCCGGAGCCATCCTTGTCAAGCAACCAGCCGGCGTAGGCGAAGGGACCGCCCATGGCATTGAGGCGGAACGGCTCCGAATGCGTGGCGTCGTTGTTCCCGTGGGGATGCTCGCGAATCCAACGCCGGCGTGGATTGTCGTCTTCAACGGATCGCCCTACATCGTCTACGACCTGAAGTCCATCAACTGGGCTTCCGACATGAGTGGTAGAACTCGGCTGATCGACGCCAGTATCGGCCGGCTACCTGCCGATATAGCCCAGAAAGTACCAGGGACCGGCAAGTTGATTGAACAGGCGGTAAGTCTCGACGAATCAACAACGCGATCAGAAACCGAGTTTCAGACTCAGGGCAAAACAGTCAAGGGAGCCGTCTCCTTCGCGGAGTCTGGCAAGGCCGTCATTCACGCGCTCAAGGCGTCAGACGTGTCCACTGGCATTCACGAACTGGCCCATATCGCTCGGCGTTGGCTGTTCGACCGCACCATACCCCAAAATCAACGAGCCGGAATCTCTGACGCCGACATTGACACGACAGAAAAATGGGCCGGAGCGAAAGACGGAAAGTGGGATACGAAGGCCGAAGAGAACTTTGCCAAGGGATTCGAGCAGTACGTAATGGACGGTCAGGCTCCATCGAAAGGGCTTGAATCCGTGTTCTCGAAAATGTCCGCATGGCTGACAAACATCTATCGTAAGACGCGAGGGCTGCACGTCAAGATCACTCCTGAGATGAAGCAGGTATTTGATCGACTGGTATCTCGCGGAACATCTTTTGCCGCGCCAGCTGACGTTGAAGCTCCGTCAATTAAGGTTGAGGAAGTGACGAAGCCCGCCCCCGCCAAGGAAGCGGCCAAGCCCATCGTCAAGGTAGAACCACGAGAAGGAGACGACGTTACTTGGACTGATCCAACAGGACACGCGGCCCGTGGTATAATCCAAAGCATACACGAACCCTATGAGGGTCAGACGGAGCGGCAGGCGCGTATAGACTACTTCGGAATGAAGGATGTGCCGTTGTCCCAGTTGACTATTAAGGATTCTCCGATGGGCAGACGAGCGGCATCAAACGCCCGGAGAGAAGTCGAGCTGAACGCACAGATCGAGGGTTCTTCCATCGTCAAGGTCGAGACGCAGGCCGACGGTGACAAGACCATCTCCGTTCCATCCAAGGACAAGCCCGGTCTGTCGATGAAGGAGCAGAAGAAGTTCTTGCTGGCCGAGATCGACAAGGCTATTGAGGGGGCGCCGGATGCGAAACTCGAAAGTGAGTTACATCGAGGCGAAAGAGAGAGACTGACTGTTCCTCTAGTCGAATCAGGCATACCCATCGGCAGGAATGGAAGCGTTGAGGCAAACGCACGCATCGCCAAAGACAACGCATCCAAGTTCGGTTACGTCACAGTTGAAGTCCCCGGCGATGGCGAGTACAAGTTGCTGAACGCCAAGCCCGTTCTCGAAGCATTCAAGAAGCGAGCCGAGTCCAGATTCCCGACATTGCTCAAGACGCGACCGGAGGCCCTCAAGAAGTTTGCGTCGGAACTTGAAGGCAAACAGTGGGCCGCGTCTGTTCCGAGAGAGCCGACTGCAACCAAAGCCACGAAGCCCAAGACGCGAAAGACAGCGCGGAAGGCGTCTATCGAGAGCACGATAGAGAAGCAGACAGAGGCGATGAAGCCCACCCCCAAAGGCCCCGGCATCGCTGGCGGACTTGGAGCCTCAGATATTAACTACGATGCCTTGGAGAGCCTATGGGATCGAGACCCAGCTCTAGCATTCAAGGCTATGATGGATGCAGGCATAGCGACTCAGCGACTTCAACAACTATGGAAGAAAGCCCAAGAACAATATCAGTCAGGCCAAGGGGGAGATGCTGGCTATGACGCAAAGGTTTCGGCTTTAGACCACATTGCAGGGCTCAAGCAAGCAGCCAAGCTTCCGAAAGGCCCCGGCATCGCTGGTGGACCCGGAGCGGCGGCGGCACAGAGCGGGGGCGAGTTCACGCCCCGGACCATCCCCGCTGCAGAGGCTACCGAGGAAGAGGATCGAGGTCCATCGGCCAACGCGACCGGACTGCGCCGTAGCGTAGCCGTTCCAGAAGCAGCGGCCCTTGGCATCCCCCCGGAACAGAAGGCCGACAAGCGCCCAGGGCCCGAGGTGAAGGCAGAAGCCGAAGCCGTAATGATGAAGGATCCCGAGGCGGCTCAAAAGCTGATCGATGAGTTGACGAAGCGCCCGCGGCCCCTGAGCGACTTGGAAGTAGCGATTCTGACTCTTGAGAAGGTCCGCCGGTTCAATGCCCGTAACGAAGCGGCGACCGTCACCAACAAAGCGGCAGCGTCCGGCACGGAGGCAGAGCAAGTCGCCGCCCGCATGGCCTACACGACCGCCAGCGAACGCTTGGAGCAACTGTGGAGCGTCGTAGAGCGTGGCAACGAGAAGTCCATCACCATGACTGCCCGGGGGCTTGCCGCCGTAGGGATGATGCTGGATGAGAAGTACAACCTCGTCCAGATGGAGCAGGATCTCCGAGCCAAGAAGGGCAACAAAGGCGTCTCCGAGGAAGAGCTTGCGGAACTTCGAGCCATTGCCGATGCGTGGGAAAAGCGTTCGATGCTGGGGACTGTGGCGAGAGGGGTTGCGGAAGAGAAGCAGGCTCAGGCTGAGAGCGAGAGGGATCAGGCGGAACGCGAACGCGAGGACATGCAGGTCGAAGCCGAGACATCGGTAACTTGGCAGGAACTTCTGGAAGAGATGTTCCCGAACAGTAAGCAGCGGTCAAGGATCCTCGCCAAGATCGAGGCTTGGGGCGATCAGCAGATTGCCGAAGCTGATGCCATGATGAAGGAGTTGCGTGGGCTGGCAGGTGCCGGCGTCACCGATAGGCATCTCCTTGTTGCTGGCAAGTATGGAGCTGGCTATATCGCCAAGGGATTCTCGAAGTTTAGCGCATGGGCCGCGAAGATGCGCGAGACGTTCAAGGGAATCGACATAGAATCCCATCTACAGCAGATTTTCACAGATGCACGGAAAGCAGCGAATCTAGGCACAGGCAAGGTCATCTCTGGCGAGAAGCGGGGCACCGGCAAGAAGCCGACTCCGGAAGCCCCAGTGGCGCCCGAAGGCGAAGAGAAGCAGAAGCTTGATCATGCGTACATCAAGGAACTGTACGAGGCTCAGGTGGCGCATAAGGTGACTGAACTTGAAGAGGCGACCCGAAACGTCACCGACATCGCTCGCGAAATCGACACCAAGATCACAGAGCGCGAGGTCAAGCGTCTGTTCTCCAACTACGACGCCCCGGCCAGAACTGCGAGCAAAGATCACAACAAGCGAGTGTTGGCGCAACTGGAGCAAGAGGCGCTCGTATGGTCAAAGTACGACGACGCTATGGCTGGCATCAGACCCAGGAAGCGCGGCACGACGATGCAGAAGCCGAGTCTTGAATGGTTCAAGACTAAGCGCAAGCTCAACGCCGAGATGAAGAAGCATCCGGACTGGGAGGATGCCAACCCGGAACAGCAGCAGGCCAGCGCCATGCGGGCTCGCCAGACCGCCCTCGAAAACGAGATCAGGCTCCTTGACGATGCCATGGCGAAGGGCGAGCGCCTGACCGATACCGGCGAAGTCATGCCGGACTCGGAAGAGGTCAAGCTACTCCGTGCCAAGCGTGACGATCGGAAGGCGCTCTACGATGCCATGTTCCCCCCTGTGCCCAAGTCCGACGAACAGAAGCTCACGGCGGCCATCGCTGTTGCAGAACGTCAACTTGCGGCATGGGAGAAGAAGGCACAGAATGCCAAGGTTGGCGTGTTCAATAACGCGATGAAGAAGGACCGCTCGGTCTGGAACGAACGCCTGAGTAACATCAAGAACGAGGTCGCCGCCAGACGGGCAGAGGTCGAAGCTCTCAAGGAAATAGCATTCCCAAAGCTCACGCCAGAGCAGAAGTTCATCAGGGGCAAGCAGAGAGCCGCGAAGAGAGCTATCGAAGACATGAATCTTCGCATGAAGCACGGCGTCTTTGATAGGAACATGCGGTACGATCCCGAGTTGAAGACGTTCGCGCCCAGGAGCAAGCCATCGTTCAGGCTCTCGCAGGCGCCCGAAGTGCTGGCGGCAGAACAGGCCAAGCAGGACGTGAAGGACCGCTACAACCTCGTCATGGGCAAAGCATGGTGGGAGTCGTTGTCGCCTCCTGAGCAGGCCGCTGAAATCGCCAAAGGCTCGTACAGCATGCTCCGCAACATCGTGTTCAGCATCGACAACTCGGCGCTCGGCCGGCAGGGTTGGACAACGCTGTTGACGCACCCGTGGATATGGGCAGAGGCCGTAGCCCCATCGTTCCAAGCGGCGAAGAGGTCAAATAGCGCCGTCCTCAATGCCCAGGTCAACGAACGCGAGAATCATCAGAACGGACTGGATCAATTGGCCGAACTGGAGATTCAGACTGCCGATGGTCGGGGCGACTTCAACGGCAACGACGATAACACCAAGATCGACGTCATGCGGAAGATACCACTTCTCAAGAGAGTAGTTGCCCCCGGAGTTGACGTCTCGACTCGGATGTACGCTACGGCTCTCAACACGATTCGAGGAGGCTTGTTCGACACGTTGATGAAGTCCTCGCCCGAAGGCCGGGCCGCCATGGCTCACCCGGAGAACCTTACGGCCGAAGAGAAGGCATTCGTCAAAGACGTGGGCAAGCTCGTGAACATGCTCACCGGCATCAGTCAGTTGAAACATGCCGATGCCGCAGCCAAGTACTTTGCGGCCCCGCGCTTCTTGAAATCATTGTGGGATGTTGGAATCGCAACTCCGATTCGGCTCACGGCTGCATTGCCTATCGGCGCGGCATCTCGATTGATGCCTGCATCCAGCAAGCTATCACGGTCAGTAGGAGTTGTGTCAGGGTTTCAGACGAAGGCCGCACGAAAGGCGGCTAGAAATCAGTACTATCGAATGATCGGAACTCTCTCCGTCATGTACATGCTGGCGTCACTATTTGATCACGACATCGAATGGGATCCGCGTTCATCGTCATTCGGAAATATCCACATCGGCAAGTACCATACGCTCAATCTTCTTGGTCCGTACAAGCCGCTACTCGTGCTGTTGTCGCGACTGGCGAGCGGACAAACGAAGTCGGGAGACAAGATGACTCGACTTCGGCCCGGTAAACTTCCGTTTGGAACGGCCGCAGAGCAGGCGAGCAAGATGCCATATGGCCGCGATCTTCTGGACGTGATGGTTCGCTTTGGGCAAAGTCGGCTTCACCCGGCTATGGGACTCGCGCTGGCAAGCCTGACGCGAAAGACATGGGAAGGCAAGCCGGCGGGCCCGCTCGACCTGGCGCGCATGGGAATCCCGCTGTCCATGCTTCAGACTCCCGAGATGTTCGCCCGAGAGAACCTGTCCATGGGCAGCCTCTTCGCGGTCGCCAACTTCCTGGGCTTCCCAGTCGGCGTGGACTGGGAGAAGAAGCAGGCAGGCGAGAAAGCTGCCAAGGCACAGGCCAAGGAGATGGAGGAGTTCACGACAAGTGTGGGGAAGAAGATGAAAGAGAGTATCTTCCCTACCAAGAAGGCCGAAGACGAGGAAGAACCAATGTCAGGAACAGATACGTTTATGAAACTCAAGTAACAGAGGAGGCAGCATGAAGCGGATAGCGGCAGTAGTGGTGACGATGGCGGTTGCGGCGGCAGTGGCGCTGGCGGGCGGCTGGGAGGCTCCGGTTCACAAGAGCCATACCACGACCGGCACGAGTCTCAGCGCGGCGTACACGAACGGATCAACCGGGCTCCGTCTCGATCTCAAGAGCCTGTGGCTTTCCGGGGCCCAGCTCACGAACGGAACGATGAAGATCGTGAACACGGCCACTGTGACCAACACCCTTCCTGTGAGTGTAAATGGTGATACGGTCTACGTGAACATGGCGACAGCCATGACGCTCGAACCTGGCGGCGTGATCCAGTACACGGGCCTGATCAACACAAACGGGTCGATCACGAACGTCACCTCGTTTTCGCTCTACACCACGACACTGTAAAGAAACAAAGTAAACAAGAGGAGGGCAGAGCATGAAGCGGAATATGTCAGAGAGCGCGCACGCCGAGATGGAAAAGAAGTATCCGACGGACGATAAGGCGTCAGCAAAGAAGTCCGTGAAGGCTGTTCGCAAAGACGGAACGCCCGATGAAATGTCCAGAGTGTGTGATGCCGCATGCCGGAAGCACGGCGACATGATGAGCATGATGGACATGGATAAAGAGTAGCTGGACAGGCCACAGATTATCGCCAACCGGCGCCGGCATCAGGAGTTCCGTGGCTAACCTTCTCCACGGCGCCGATGGTGTCCGGCGCCGTTCCTTTTTCCTCTCGCGAAAAAGATTAAATATTCGTGACTCACTTACGCATAAGAGTAATATGCGTAATATGAAAGTGATGCTTGTTCAGTTGGTCTGTTTGAGATGCGGTCACAAGTGGTCCCCGAGACATGCTGACGTTCGCATCTGCCCCAAGTGCAAGTCTCTGTACTGGGATACTCCTCCATCAAGTAAGAATAGAAAGGTGGTGTCTGGATGAAGATCGAAACGCACAAGTGTGACCTATGCGGCAAACAAGCCACAAGTAAGGAGGGCAAGGCGGAACTCGATCTCGCGCAGGTGATTGTCGGCCTTTCCCAATCGTACTATACCTTCGCCGCCCCCCAAGTTCATGGTGGTCACAAGGAATGGACCAAGGACGCCTGCCTTGCCTGCCGTACTCGTTTGGGCGTGACGCATGACCAGATCAAAGCCAACCCCGAAACGCCGAATCTCACGCTTGAAGAGGTCCTACGCGAGATCATGCGAGAAGAGATTGAGCAGGCAACGGGAGCCAACCGATGAGCAGGGAATGGCCCAGAGTAAGACCTCGCGCTAATCGCAATGATTGGTGCATTGATCTCGGAAAGGCCGACGGCAAGAAGCGCCGCTGCGAGTTCAGGCCCACCAAGGAAGAGGCCGAGAAACGCGCTGCCGAGCTACGGATGGAGCGCAAGGCCATGGGCGATCTGACATTCCTGATGACGGCCCAACAGCGGCTAGACGCCGTACAGGCCATGGCGATCCTCGAAGGCCGCGCAACCCTGCAAGACGCCGCCTCGTTCTGGATGGAAGGGCACCCGCTTGTGCTACCGAAGACCGTGGCCGAGGCTCAGGCCGAACTCCTGGCCTCGCAGGAGCGCCGCAATCTCCGGGGTCCGTCCATCTCGTCTACCCGGAACCGATACCGCTCATTCGTCGAGCGCCATGGTCGCCGGCCTGTGCGTAGCATCACGACCGGCGACGTTCTCGAATGGCTCGAAGATCAGGCGTTCGTATCGGAGACGACGAAGCAGGGCAGCATTCGGTATCTGTCGGTGTTCTTCTCGTACTGCCAGAAGCAGGGCTGGTGCGGCGTCAACCCGTGCGAGAAGATCGAGAAGCCGCGGCGCGAGCAGGGGGCGGTGCAGTTCATGGCTGTCTCCGACGTGGCCGAACTGTTCAAGGCGGCGAAGGCAACACTTTCTGGCGATTCCCTGATACCCATGATGGCGATAGGTTTCTTCGCTGGCGTCAGAACAGCCGAACTCCACAAGCTGACGTGGCGCGACGTCTCGTTGGAGAACCGACTCATCACGATTCGGCCGGAAGTCGCCAAGTGTCGAGTACCTCGTCACGTTACGATGTCGGACAATCTGCACGACTGGTTGCGATGGTGGATCAACGATAGTCCCTCTCGTGCCAACATCCATCCCGACGAACTCATTGGCCAGAATCAAAAGCGGTTCATGGCGCAACTGCGGAAGGTGATGAACTGCGTCCGGTTCGGGTTGAAGTGGCCGCACAATGCCATGCGGCACACGATGGCCACGATGTCCGTAGCGGCGTTTGAAGACCCAGGCAAGACCAGCCTCCAACTCGGGCATACTCGCGGGCAGGATCTCCTGTTCAAGCACTAC
>ERZ1292632.2051-Hain-H43-01um-R2-2051-length-17721-cov-113_pt1 | contig 17721 bp, 19 predicted proteins | sample MGYA00564407_ERZ1292632 | MGnify/ENA primary metagenome ERZ1292632 (study PRJEB36523, sample SAMEA6512637) | groundwater metagenome | collected 2019-01-08 | study: AquaDiva: Metagenomics assemblies of 32 groundwater samples | reverse complement strand
TTTTGCCCCAAAATCGTGGTATTATAAATTTATGAAAAAAATTGTGGCGATGGGTGGTGGTGAAATAGGCAGACCCGGGTTTCCTGTAGAAACCACCCAAATAGACAAAGAAATAATGAACTTAACCGGGAAGAAAAATCCTAAATTGCTTTTTGTTCCAACCGCCAGTGTTGATTCGGAATCGTATTATGAGACTGTAAAAAAACATTTTGGCGAGAATCTCGGATGCAAAACCGATGTTTTGTATTTAATAAATAAAAATCTTAGCAAAAAAGAAATTTCTAAAAAGGTTTTTGGGTCAGACATAATTTATGTTGGTGGCGGTAATACTTTAAATATGATGAAAGTTTGGAGGAAAACCGGCGTTGATAAAATTTTAAAACAAGCTTATGAGAAAGGCATCGTCCTTTCAGGATTAAGCGCCGGATCAATCTGTTGGTTTAGGTGGGGGAGTTCTGATTCCAGAAAATCCATTAACTCCAAAGCGGACTTGATAAAAGTTTCCGGTCTCGGTTTGATAAATGCTCTGCATTGTCCGCATTATAATTTTGAGAAAGACAGAAAACCGGATCTTAAAAAAATGACGAGGAAAACACCCTGCGTTGCTATCGCCATAGACAACTGCTGTGCCATTGAAGTTATTGATGATAAATATAGAATTATCAGTTCTAAATCGTCAGCCAATGCTTATAAAGTTTACTGGAAAGCCAATAAATATTACGAAGAAGTAATCAAAAAAGAAAAGGAGTTCAAATTATTAAAAGATTTGTTAACAAAATGACAGAATTAGATAAAATAATTGAGAAATTAAAATCAAATGATGATGTGGACGCGGTTTTTTTGACTGGTTCACATGGTACCCAAGAAGCAAAAGCGTATAGCGATATAGATTTGGTGATTATATTAAAAGAAAACAAAAATAATCTGTATTCTTTATATCGCTGGATAGATGGTGTATTTGCTGATATTTTCTTTTTTGATTTGATTGATTTGAAAAGAATTAGAGATTGTGCAGGAAAATATGAAAACCCAATGGACGGTGCTTTTATGTCTTGGCTTAAGAAAGCTGACATTAAATTTGATAAATCTGGGAGTTTATCAGCACTTAAAAACAAAGCAAGTGGGAATGAAGAATTTCCAGTTCCAACAAAAGACAAAGATAGTTTCTGGCAGAAAATAAATTATAATTTAGTCGCAAACAAAAGATATTTTGAATCAAATGACCCATTATATTTAGAAGCTCTTGAATTGCGATTGTTATATAGCGTTATTGAAGCCATATGCGGATACGTTGCTTTTAGAGACATCCCGTGGAGAGGTGAAAAGGAAGCAGTCAAATATTTAAAAAACAATCACCCAGATTTTTATAATATTTTTAAGTCATATTCAATCTCAAACAATCTGGCTGACAAATTCCGGTTTTACGAGCAAATGGTTGATTTGGTTTTTACAGACAAATACAAAAAATGGACAGAAAAAGACGAAATAACCCTCAAAAAAGATTTTTTAGTTGCAAAGGTAGATGAACCCGCTACAGCTTATATAAAATCATTATTTTAATTTTAGTTTGCATAAAATATGCATATTTGATATCCTAAATGCGGAAGCTGATGTTTGGCTTACTATGGCTCTCATGGGAGCTCAATTGGGAGGTAAACCATGCAAAACCCCCCTCAGCCCAGGAAGTTCTCCTTGAAGGTTGCGGTGAAGCCAAAGATTCGTCGGTCAGGCGAGTCCGCAAGCAACGGTTGTCGCTGTGGGTGCGGGAGATGCACCAAGTGCAAGTAACCTTGCATACCCCAGAGGTGTAACGAGTATTTTTCGTTGCACCTCTACTTCTTTGTAAAAGAAGACATTGCAAAAATAGTCTTCGGTTCCATTTTCATAATTTCCTCCCAGGATTTATCGGGATAAGTTTTACGGAATGATTTAACTATTCTGTAGCCAATCGAAAAACCAGTCCATTTTTTATATTTTCTTCCTCCAAAAAAGACATTCTGATACAAACTATGTTTTCTAGAATGCACCAGGTGTTTTAACGAAAGAAGGGCCAAATCGCACTGCTTCTTACTAAGCGCTTGAGACCACGGAGAAGACTTTCCTCCCACAGTTTCTTCTCTAAAATTTTCAGCAAGACCTTCAAAAATAAAAGTCTCAAGAAGTGTTAATTCTAAGGATGATTGGCGATAATAAAAAAATACAGCGTGATTAAACTCATGTGCAACAGTTTCTTTTAATGATTGATAAGAAAATTTTGTTGATGAAATAAATATATGAATAGTATTTGCGTATGAAGCAAAACCGTTTACGCCACCAAAGGCTTTATCATATTTTGCATCAAGCCAAGGAAAAACAAAAACAAAAAGAGGAGATGGCGATAATTGTTTAAAACATTTTTGTGCTACTAATTGAATAATTTTCTCAATTTTATTTTTGTCACCAGCTAGTAATGGCTTGTATGTATTTATATTTTTACTATCGAAGTAGCCCGAGAGATGCTTATGTAAATATGCTTTCTTAAGATAACCAGCATATCCCACTTTTTTATCTGGTTTAATATCATGAATAAGAGCATCGATAAACACTTTTTTATTTCTCGTAACGGTTCTAGGAAAACAGAAGTTTATTTTTACAATATTGACCATATTGAAATATTAGCAAAAAAAAGAGTGAAAGCACATAGTTGCACTCCCACCCTCGCGTTTTATGTATAGGGATGTGGAAATTTTGGCATGTCTCGATACGAAACCGAAATCCCGCCTATTTCCTTTGCCACCACATGTATCCGCTCCATGCCGCACGGTTCTTCTCGGTTACCGAAACTGATTGGCACCATTCCTGGTACTATGGAACGAACAATGTGTAATCCGTCGTTCCCACCAAGCTCTTTAGTAAGATTTAACGGAACTGTAATGAGAGACCACTTTTTTGCCACAAATCGATCAAGCAATTCTTGCCACGATTGTGCTACATCCTTACCAACCTCTCGAAATGCAATCAAATTTCGACTACGTACTAAGAAATCGGCTTTTTGGAAGAACTGTCTCTGCTCGTAAAGTCTCCCATGATCACTCGGGAACTGAACTTTTGACAGTTTAATCGGCTTGAGTGGGCCGTTTGCAAGGCGGTACAGAACTGACGATTCGACTTCCATGAGGGCATGGTCAAGTGCTTCCTCAGTATTGAAGTCGGAACACCCAGCACATGTTGTGAATACGAGCTCTTCGTTTTGAGCGAAGACAAACACAACAGGGGCAAGATCAAGAGAATAGTCCTTAATCCACACCTTAAACCCATTTTTCCGAAGGCTACTAATCCGCTCCTGAATTTTCTCGGGCAAGCTTTTTTCGGAAACAGTTGGAAAAGTGAGTTTCGCCAAATATGCAATCATGAACGAGTCTCTCTCAACAAGTTCAAGAACACCATTTTTGATTGCCTGCTGTCTCTCTGGATGTGCCGCTACACCAGAGGAGTTCGCGTGCGCGTACCATGGCGTCTTTGGATAGTACGGAAAGTAGACACAGTCCGCAAGTACCAAAGTTTTTGATCCTTGTAACTCATCAATCCCCTCAGCCCAGGCGTATTTTTTTCTATCATCAAATGGTTTGAACGGGAATCCATTCAAGCGATACTGCACTGGACGGAACCTGATTATTGTTCTCGGGTCAATCGCAACATCAAGATCAGAGAATCTGGCTTGAATCAGAGTGTCAGGAATGCACCCACAAGCAGCCCATTCTTTTGATTCGGCAACTGCTTTGATATATGCAAGTCTAGGCAAAACCGCTCTTCCGCACGACCAATCCTTATTTGTTTTTGAGGACACGCGTGCGAATGCCATAGTAAATGGCAATCGATACTTACCAGCCAGAGGAACCGCCCAGTATGTTTCAATCTTTGGCTTAGACACTTGCACAGATTCATCCGCACCCTTTTCTCGTCCAAAGATTATGGTTGTCAGTGGTCGGAAGTGTCTCGGCAAAACAAGAGTTTCAGTGAGTAGTTGGTCAATAAAGCCGCCTATTTCAACTGTTGCCACTTTAAGTTCCAGTGCCGCTAAATGGACATTCTGCGCGGCATAACCAGCTTCAAGCACCGTAAAAAGTGTGCTCCGATTTCCGTACTTTTCTCCTGTTGTGCAGAAGTTACCACTTATAACGACAACCCCATGCGAGTCGTTAAACATAAGCGGATCCGCAAAGGAGCGAACGAAACGCATGATGTCTGCTGATACATATTTGAACCCCACCGTTTGCGGTTTACCCATCCACACTTGATAGATGCCAGGTTGAAGATTTCCCGTCTTCTCAAATAGAATAATGGAAATCATAAGGGGATAGAGCGCACCAGCAGATGGCACAGTTCGACGGCTAAAGTTTTTCGTTGGAGCGTTTACTTCACCGTATGCCGCCCAAAGTATTTGTATAATACTTTGGAGGTCAATAACTTCACCGGAAAAAGAACGAACCGATCGGCGCTTTTCAAGAAGTTGCCCAAAAGCGGAAAGTTGTACCTTGTAAATTTCCTCTGGTGGGCCGTTTTTGTGGCGTTGCTTAGCTTTTTCTGCCAACGCTGCCACATCGGTACTGGAAAGCAATGACGGAAAATGGGATGGGTTTTCAATCATAGGCCAGATTGTTTCGCTCAAAGTGCGACTATCTGCTACTATACCATGACGACACAGTTCAGAAATCAAACCATAAACATCATGTTTATCCCAATCGTCTTTCAGAGTGTCGATGATTTCACGAAGAATCCGTGTACCATCGCACAATTCAATAAGTTGACGAATCAACTTTCCTGGCGCTTCTACTACAATCTTTTCGTTAATTTTGTGGAATGTGGTCTTGTGATTAAGAATCACACACGGTACCACAAAAAGTGGTGAGAGTGATTGTTTCATTGACTTAACTCCTTTTCTGTTGTGAACGTACTTATCAAGAAAACGATTTTTCTCGACTTCTACCTCCAATCTACCCTGTCTATGTTATTTTGTCAAATTCACAAAAAACAGAAGTTAAATCTGGTATAATTCACTAACTTATGAACAATATAGATAAAATTGAATTAGCCAAAGAATTTGCGCGTAAAAAATAATCTTATTTTTATCAACAAAAGTTTTATTATTAAAATATTTTTTAGTGTATAATTTTATTATGCACTTTGGAGAACACATAATGATTGATGGGTATGGTGGCTCTTATGAAAAGCTTAATAATAAGGAACTCGTTTTGGAGTGTTTAAACGAACTGCCTGAAAAATTAGAAATGCATAAATTGGCAGAGCCAAGTGTTTATTACGCTCCCGAAAATAACAAAAAAGATCCGGGTGGTTGGAGCGGATTTGTAGTTATAGCCGAGAGCCACATAAGTATTCACACTTTTCCCGCCAATGGTTTTTTAAGCACTGATGTCTACTCTTGCAAAAATGGTATGGATTCAGAATTTATTTTAAATTATTTCAAAGAAAAATTTGAATTAAAAGAGATGGAACATAATTTTATTAAAAGAGGTACAAAATATGGAGAATCAACAACAAAAAATGGATAAGAAATCAAAGATTTTGATAATTGTAATGTTTATTTTGATTAGTTTATCAATTGCTTTTACATTTTATAGAACAATCATAATTAAAGATTATCCTATTATTGAAAAAACTCCATGATCTCTTCAGAAATACTGGGAATTTTGGCTGGCATTTTATCATTTAGTGCCTACACTTTATATATTTTTACAACTCTTTTCGGAAAAACTAAACCTAATAGAGCCACTTGGTGGATTTTAACTCTTATCGGTTTGATGATTGCTTCCAGTTATTATGCTGGCGGAGCCAGAGCAACAATATGGGTAGCCATAAGTTATGTATTGGGTCCTTTTATTATTGCCGTTCTTTCACTAAAATATGGGGAAGGGAAGTGGGAGAAATTGGATAAATGGTGTTTTGCTGTGGCGTTAATAAGCGTGTCTATTTGGTATTTTTCTCATTCGGCGCTTTTAGTTCTTCTTATAAATATATTTCTAGATTTTATAGGTCTAGTTCCAACTATCAAAAAATCATATTTGCGACCGGAAAGTGAGGATAAAATAGCGTGGACACTGGAATCTCTGGCTGGAATATTTAATATTTTTGCAGTAGAAAGATGGATTTTTGCTATCTCTTTTTATCCAATTTATCTTTTAATTATAAATGGAATCATCACTCTGTTGCTTTACCGCCCTGTCTTTTTCAAGAAAAAAATTATTTAAAAGTTTCTCTTTTAAGATCCCTTCTTTCAAACCAATCGTGTTCATAGTGAGCATAATCACACAGAAGTTCCTCACCTTTATTTATGTCTCTAAGAGCAATGTCTTTTGATGGTGTTGATATTATATTAGGGTTATTTGAGTGATTAATAAAACGCTGATCGTCAGAACAAAGTATGTATTTTTTTAAATCATGATCAAAATATGAATACTTCATAAATTGCTTCTGTACATGTTTGGGAATTCGATTAATTATATCTTCACTAAATGCAGTATCAAATTCTGGATCATATTGCCATGTTGTTGCCCCAGCAGGTATAAACTCTTCCGCAAAAAGACCAATTCCATCTATATCGCTCGAAGCGAGTTTTGTTTTAATTCGTAGCATGATATTATTGTATAATAATATCATATTTAATAATATTATAAATGTAATGCCTTTAATTAGTTCTATTTTTTCAAACATTACTCTGTGCGATTTTGAAAGTCCCACTTATCTTTTGTTTTCTAGTAATGTGGCACCCTTAGTGCATTATTCTCACATACCCATTACAATTATTTCACTTATACTTAGTTTTTTTATATTATTCAATAATCGCAAGGGGTTAGCAAATAGAATATTATTTTGTTTAACTGTGGCATTTTCTTTGTGGGTTTTTTTGGATTCAATTTTTTGGGCTAGCAATAGAAGCGATGTTATTATGTTTGTGTGGTCACTCCAAATTTTGTTTGAACCGATTATTTATATAAGTGCCCTTTACTTAATCAACATATTAATAAAAAAAGAAGATATATCTTTTAAGAAAAAACTATTAATTTCATTAGTTTATCTCCCTGTTGTTGTTTTTGTTCCAACTAAATATAGTTTATGGGGTTTTAATTTGAATACATGTTTAAGTGAAGAGGGTTTTGTTGCTCTTTATTATACATATGGGATAGAAATTATATATACCATTTGGATTATTTTCTTTTCAGTAAAAGAGTTTATAAAAACAAAAACAAGCACAGTTAGACAACAAATAACATTGTTAACTACTGGTATAATATTGCTTTTATTATCTTTCTCATCAGGAAATATTATAAGTAGCTTTACCGAAGATTGGAGATATGCACAGATAGGACTTTTAACTATGCCATTATTTATTGGGTTTTTAGTATACTCAATCGTCAAATTCAAAACCTTTAATATCAAACTCATAGGTACTCAGGCACTAGTGGTGGCTTTATGGATTGCACTTTGTGCTGTTCTCTTCCTAGATACAATTGAAATTGTGCGGATTGTTGTGGCGCTGACTCTTATTTTATTTTTGATAGTGGGTATTTTGTTAGTTCGCTCTGTCAAAAAAGAAGTGGAGCAGAGAGAAAAAATTGAAAAAATGGCCAAGGAGTTGGGGGAGGCCAATGAGAAGTTGAAGGAGTTGGACCAGTTGAAATCGGAATTTTTATCTTTGGCCACTCACCAGATTAGAGCACCTTTGACGGCGATAAAGGGTTATTCTTCAATGCTTTTAGAGGGTGATTTTGGAGTTTTACCTCAAAAGGCCACCGATTCAATCCAAACTATTATGAAATCTTGTCAGAATTTAATAAACATAGTAGCCGATTTTTTGAACATTTCGCGCATTGAACAGGGTAAAATGGTTTATGAAAAAAGTATTTTTAATTTAACAGAATTAGTAAAAGAAGTGCTCAACGAAATCAAACCAAATATTTATAAGGCTGGGCTTTCTCTTGAAATTAAAATGCCGATTGAAGAAATAAAAGTTAATGCTGATAGGGGTAAAATAAAACAAGTCGTTGGAAATATTGTTGACAATGCTATTAAGTATACTGTTCACGGAAGCATAAATATTTCTGTGTCTGTTGATGGAGAAAAGGCAAAAATAGCGGTCAAAGATAGTGGAGTGGGGATCGATCCAAATGAAATAAATAAATTATTTAATAAATTTTCTCGCACCAAAGACGCCAGTAAAACTAATGTTACAGGTACGGGTTTGGGTTTGTACATAGCTAAAAAAATGACGGGGGCTCAGGGTGGTGATATAAAAGTTTTATCCGAAGGCGTCGGCAAAGGCACCACATTTATCATTGAATTGCCAATAATAAAATGAGTTAAGAAGTATGAAAAAAATAATTTTTATAATTTTTGTTTTTCTTTTTCTGCCTAACTTTGTTTCTGCTGATGTAATTGTTTCCGGTCCAATTTCTTCCGACACAACATGGTCACCTCCTAATGTGTATGTTATTGACACTAGCTTTTCTGTGGCTTCGGGAACGACTCTAACTATTGAACCGGGAACAATAATAAAAGCCAAATCAACATGGTATGGTGGTCCCAGTATTTACGGAAAACTCGTAGCCCACGGTACAAGTGAATCACCAATTATTTTCACTTCTCAAAATGGCGAGATTAATGGTTGGCAAGGTTTGTATTTCAAGCAAGGTTCGGAAGGAGATTTTGATTTTGTTGATATTTCGTATGCTGGTTATGGAGGAGATGGTTTTGGTAATTTTGTTGGTATTGAAAATGACGGGGGTGTTGTTGATATTAAAAACTCAAACATACACGACAATTTTAAAATTATAAACAATGGAGGAGGTGGTTTAATGTCTGTCGGTTCTGGAATTTATAACAAAAGCGGAACTCTTTCTGTAAGCGACTCTGTTATAGATAACAATGTTGTTGGAATTCGCATTGATTCTGGCGCGGCTAACATTTCAAACAATATAATTAAAAACAACGACGACAGCACGGGATACAGTAGAGGTTACGGAGTTTATGCTATAAGTCCGGAACCTCTGACTCTCACAAACAATTCTTTTTTAGGTAATGGCAGAACTGCTTATATTGACGCTTCTAAAAATTTCACCCATAGCGGTAATACAAGTGGTGATAAAACAAACAGAGGATTTGAAATGAATGGAATTATAACAAATAACACAACTCTTTCAGGAAATGATTTGCCTTTTATTATAGGTTCCTTAACTATAAATGGAACTCTCACTATTGAGCCAGGCACTATATTAAAAATGAGCGACTATTATTCTTCTGGTTCCATTACGGTAAATGGAAACTTGATTGCCAAAGGAACAAAAGACAAAAAAATATACATAACTTCTCTCCGAGATGATTCTGTCGGAGGAGATACAAACGGCAATGGTAATGTTTCAATACCTGCCCCCAAAAATTGGAGTTCCATCTTTATTGAAAAAGGAAATGTTGAATTTGATAATGTTGTTGTGAGTTATGGTGGCTGGAACTACAACGGCGAATACTTAAATATAGCCGCTGCCATATATCAAAGGGGTGCTATTTTTTTGGTTTCAAATTCTGTCTTTGAACATAATTCAACAACAGATATTTTTCAAGATGCCGGCACTACCACCATTAGTCACAGTGAGTTAACTAACGGGGATTATGGCATCTGGTCTCGTGGGGGAAATATAACTATTTCTCAATCTGCCATCCATAACAATACTGGCTTGGCAATTTATAATGAAAGCGGTATTGATTTGGGCTGGTGGTGGCAAACTAAACCTTTGCAAATAATTGACGCCCGAAACAACTGGTGGGGTGATCCAAGCGGTCCAAACAATGTGTATAACCCAAATCCAACCGGCACTGGGGATAAAATAAGCTCAAATGTTGATTATATTCCTTTTTTAACTGAACCGCCCGGCACAACTCCACCACCACCTTCAACACCAGAATGTTGTTCAAATGTTTTGTTTTTGCCGGGATTTATGGCTAGTGATTTATATGTACAAGGCACTTTTTTTGAAAATCAATTATGGCCACCAACAAGCTTGCTCAAAGCAGATATTCAAAAATTAATGTTGGATTCAGGCGGGAATTCTATAACTTCTGGAATTTATACAAAAAGTATAATGAGTGAAGCTTTTGAATTTAACATATATAAATCATTTATAGAAAAAATGGATACAATAGTAGCGAATGGAGAAATTAAAGAATGGGAAGGATTTCCTTATGATTGGAGAAAAGATATTTCAAAAGTTGTAAACGAAGATACTATAATCAAAGTTGGTAATAATTTTGAAAACAAAAAGCTCATCAATGAAGCCATCACTCTGGCTCAAAAATCACCAACAGGTAAAATCACAATCATTGGGCACAGCAACGGGGGACTTGTCGGAAAGTATTTAATCAAAGAACTCGCCAACCAAGGCAAGGCAAATATTGTGGATCAATTTATAATGGTCGCCACTCCCCAAATTGGAACGCCTAAAGCTATTGCTAGTTTGTTGCATGGAGACAAACAAGAGATACCTCCTTTTGTTGGTATTCTAATGAATAAAGAACTTGCCAAAGAACTTGGCCATAATATGCAAAGTGCTTATAATCTTTTACCAACCCAATCATATTTTGATTTGATTTCTGATCCAGTAATTAAATTTAATGATTCAATAAATCAAGTTTTTAATTATTCTGTTTCTGGGTTTCCACAATTTCTCAATACCTTTAATGATATGTTTAATTTCATTACTTCAAATAACAGAGGCGATATTTCAGGAGAACCAACAAATATTCCGAGTATTTTAAGATCTGATCTGGTGGGCAATGCGAACACAAATATTGATTCTTTGGCAAATTGGCAAATTCCCTCAAATATAAAAGTGACGGAGATCGCTGGTTGGGGAGAATCAACAATAAAAGGAATTGATTATAAGTCAAAACAAAAAAATTCTTGCTCAACTCAGGGTGGATTATATATTTGCCAACCCCAAAGCTTGTGGGACAGAAAACTTTTAATGACAAATGACGGCGATGGAACAGTTGTTATACCAAGTGCCACGAATTACAATACTCCAGACGAATATTATCTTAATTTATTTGATTTAAATGATGTAAGGAGATTTAATCTTAAACATCATAATATTTTAGAAGCATCCCAGTTATTAGAAACGCTTTCTAAAATATTTACAAAAAAATTGGTTGTTTTGCCAGATTTTATCTCTATCCAAAAACCAGTTTCAACAAATCAAAGCCTACAATTAAGTGTTCATTCACCAGTTTCTTTGGGAGTCTATTCAAATAATCTTTATACTGGCCCAAGTTCAACGACGCCGACTGACGCTTTTATTTTTATAAGGGAAGAAATACCGAATAGTTATTATTTGGAAATTGGGGAAGATAAATATATTGGTCTTCCTAAAAATGGAAATTATGCAGTGAACCTTCAAGGAGAAGGAGTGGGAACATTTACATTTAATCAGGAAATTACTCAGGGTGATCAAATTGTAGATTCAAAAAGTTTTATTGATATTCCGGTTATTCCTTCAATCAAAGCGTCTTTATCTATAGATAGCGGAATTCTATCTCCGAGCTTGAATCTTGATATTGATGGAAATGGTTCGGTAGATGTTCAGATACAGGCCAACAATGAATTTGACCCGGTGGTGTACCTAACCGTTATGAAGTCTGTTATAAAATCTTTCAATTTAAAGAAAGCTCAAGAAAATAATTTAGTAAACAAAATAGATAACCTCATAAAGTTAATTCAAAAAGGAAAGATACAAAAAGCTTCAGTTAAAGCAGAGGTTTATGTTAAAAAACTTAATAAAAAATTTGAAAAGCTCAATAATGATCATAAAAATAGAAAAAATGGTAAACTTACAGAAGAAGAGATGCAAATTATAATTAAAAATTTAGAAGAATTTATTAATAATTTAAAGTAAAAACATGAATAAATTTACAATATTTACAATAGTGTATTTTTTGTTTGCCATGTTGCTGATTTTTAATTTTAACAATGACATTTTTGTAACAGACCAAAATGGTACAGCAATTATTTTAGTTATAATCTATGCAATATTGGTGGCGTTATATTTTGTTTTCAGAGGAATCAAAAAAATATTCAAGCATTGAAAAACTGCCCGATGGCAAAAAGAAAGAAAAAAGAATAGAAAAAATGGAAATGAGAGTTGACAAAATACTTCTAAAACTATTTTCCAAAGAATTAGATTTGCTCTTAAAAAAGAGCAAAATAACAAAAGAAGCTTCTGAATTATTAAGATCAGATGTTAAATATTTATTAGATAATAATTAAATTTATGAGAAGAAATATTTTGTTGTTTATTTTGGTGTTAGTATTATGTCTTGTTTTGGCTTCATATTTCGGGTCTTTGTATGATAAATTTTCTCCACAATATAGTTATGGATTATTCGGTGTTGGAAGAGAAAATGCTGTTACTTTTTCGGGAATTCCTTTTGCTTATATGTTTTTAATTCCATTTATATTTGAATTATTCGGTTCGGAAAATAAGAAAAAATGGATATTATGGCCATTACTTCCTGTTGTACTATTTTATCTTTACGACAGCGTCAGTTTAGCTTACATTCCGATATTAGCTTCAATAATCGCTTTCCTCCTCGCCAAAATTATTCGTTTTTTAATCTCCAAATTCAAACATCCCAATCCGCCGATGGTGGTGAAATAGTTCGACAAGCTCACTATAAATAGCAACGGCTCAAATGGCAGGAAGTGAGCCGTTGGATCCCATATTCTAGCTGGAAAAACTGTGGGGAAGCACTATTTTGAAAAGGTTGTTATAATTGTTCTATGACTCTAGTATCTATACCAGAAGCATCAAAATGGGCGTCAAATCTTCTTGAAAAAGAAGTTTTGCCTATGAATATTTCATATCTTGTGCAATATGGAAAAGTAAAAAAACATGGCGAAAATTGTTCTACTTTGGTTGATTTAGGTGATTTAAAAAAATATTACGATTCGTATAATGGTAAACGTGAAGCAAGTTGGAAAAAAAATCTAGGTGATGATTTGAATTGGACTCTCTCTTTCGATAATTTAAGAGAAGTAGACACTACAAAGCATGTTCACCGATTACATCCTTACAAAGGTAAATACATTCCACAACTTGTTGAGTATTTTATAGATACTCATACGGACGATTTTAAAAAAGAAGCATATTTCAAAGCGGGCGACATTATCCTTGATCCATTTTTGGGTTCTGGAACAACAATTATCCAATCATTAGAGATGGGTATTCATTCTGTTGGTATAGATGTTTCAGAATTTAATTGTATGATTGCAAGTTGTAAAGCAACGCGATATGACGACATATATTTACAAAAAGCTATCAAAAAAATGCTCGGTTCTCTTGAGACATTTGAGCACGATAATAGAATTCAAGAATTTGAAAATGAGCTTCTAACAGAGCTTGCAAAGTTCAATGGGGTGCATTTTCCAGGTTATAACTTTAAATATAAAGTTAATCAAGGAAACTTCAACGAAAATAAATTTGCCACAGAAAAGGAGCGAGAATTTTTACCTATTTATCAGAAATTACTCAAAAAATATTCAATTAAACTGAAACAAGATAAATTTGAATCATTCCTTGATGTTTGGTTTATGGATAATGTTCGTCAGGAGATAGATCATGTTTTTCAAGCAATTAAACAAGAAAAAGATGCAAAGACACGACAGATCCTTGCGCTTATTTTGAGCCGTACAATTCGATCATGTCGTGCTACAACACATAGCGATTTGGCAACTCTTAAAGATCCTCAACTCACGACTTATTACTGCTACAAACACAAAAAAATATGCAAACCTCTTTTTTCTATAATAACAATGCTCAATCGTTATGCATTTGATACATTAAACAGAGTTCGTGAATTTGAAGCTTTGCGCAAACCGGTTCATTACTCTGTTGTAACTGGTGATTCAAGGGTAGTAAACATTTTTGAGAAAGTAGAGAAAAAGAATCCAGAATTTTCCAAAATTCTTAAAAAACAAAAAATAGCAGGTATTTTTTGCTCACCCCCATATGTAGGACAAATTGATTATCACGAACAACACGCTTACGCTTATGATTTGCTTGGATTTAAGAGAAAAGATGATCTAGAAATAGGCCCATTATTTAAAGGACAAGGATTAGAGGCTCGTCGATCTTATGTCCAGGGGATTGTCGATGTATTAAATAACTGTAAAAAATATTTTAAAGACGATGCCGATGTTTTCCTTGTAGCAAATGATAAATATAATCTTTATCCAGAAATTGCAGAAAAATCTGGAATGAAAATTGTAAATCAGTTCAAACGACCCGTATTAAATAGAACAGAACGAGACAGAACCCCTTATTCTGAAATAATTTTTCATTTTAAATTAATATAATTTTATGGCGTTATCTAGAGAACAGATCAATAGTGTTGAAGAGGTTTTAAAAGCAAGTTTACGCAATAAGTTTCAAAATTATAAACCAGAACCAGCGTCGATGCCTTTTCATACTCGCTTGCTTGGTAAAGATAGACTAGCTCTATATTCTTTTATCCATTCTCTCAATACAAATTTTGGTACAAGCATTTTTGAGCCAGTTGGCCTTGCTTTGGCACAAAAGAATTTTAAGAAAGCTTTATCGCAAGTTACAGCAGGAGATCAAATCAGCACTGCCTCACAGGCCGAGATTCAGAAGATCATTGATGGTCTTATTACAGCAACAAGTTCTCCTAATAAAAAGGAGGAGATTGAGAGAATACGAAAAGTCTGTCAGACGGGCCAAATGATCAAAGTTAAGCCGACAAAAGTTGATTTAATGTTTGAATCAAAAGATGGTGCGTATTTCTTATTTGATATTAAAACAGCAAAACCAAACGCCGGGGGTTTTAAGGAGTTTAAGCGCACATTACTTGAATGGGTTGCTGTTGTTTTAGCAAATAATCCAAAAGCAAATATAAATACATTTATCGCAATTCCTTATAATCCATACGAACCAGAACCATATACGCGGTGGACAATGAGAGGAATGCTTGATTTAGAGAATGAGCTTAAGGTGGCAGATGAGTTTTGGGATTTTCTTGGTGGTAAAAATACCTACAAAGATTTGCTCGATTGTTTTGAAAGGGTGGGGATTGAATTGAGAGATGAAATTGACGCTTACTTTAAGCGCTTTAATAATATAAAAACATGAACTATCTACTTTTTGTTAATTTTAATACTGGTTTGCTACATAATGCATGTCATGCAACTTTGGAGGCAGTAAGAGAAAGTGTAGAACAACTGATAAATGACGAGAATACAAAACCTGAAAATAAATTACCGAGTATAAATGAATTAAAGAAATGCTTAAATGATAATGACGACTACACAGGACATTTATCTAATGGTACATGGTTCCATATTCAACCACAAAATGTTTTTGAGATGATTAAATAAAATAAAAACTATGACCCTCACAGCTCATGCCATAACCGGAGCCGCTTTGGCTAGTTTAGTGCCAGATCAACCACTAGTGGGGTTTGCTGTCGGTTTTATTAGCCATTTTGTTTTGGACGCTATACCCCATTGGGATTATAAACTCAATAGCAAAAAAGAAGATGGTAACAATCATATGAATGATGATATGGTTATAAACAAAAATTTTATAAAAGATATTTTAAAAATTAGTTTTGACGGTATTTTAGGTCTTTTGCTTTCTTTAATTGTGTTTAATTTTTATTTTAAATTTTCTACCTTTGTTGTTTTAAGTGGAGTAATTGGTGCTATGATGCCAGACGCCCTTCAATTTGTTTATATGAAATGGAGACACGAGCCCCTTATTAGTCTACAAAAATTTCATCTCTGGATTCACGCTGATAAAAAAATAATTGAAAAATTGCCATAAAAAGCTACAATAGCCGTATGATCCCGTAGTGAATTTTGGCAATAATTCCTACGGAATTGGTTATAAAATAACATTGCCAAAATCTACTACGGGATGACCCAAAAAGAGGCTCTGGATATATTAAAGACGGGACGAAATGTTTTTTTGACCGGCGCCGCTGGCAGCGGTAAAACTTTTGTTTTGAGAGAATATATAAAATATCTGCAAGATTTGGGTGCCGATATTGGTATCACTGCTTCAACCGGAATCGCTGCCACTCATATGGAGGGCACTACCATTCATTCCTGGAGCGGTATTGGCATTAGAGATAAACTGAGTAAAGACGACCTGGCAGAAATTGTTGCCAAAAAACATGTCATAAAAAATGTTGCCAAAGCTTCTGTTTTGATTATAGACGAAGTATCAATGCTTCATCATTTCAGATTGGATTTGATAGAAAAAATAATAAAAAAAGTTAAAAATTCTCAAGAGCCCTTTGGTGGTATGCAAGTGGTTTTTTGTGGAGATTTTTTCCAATTACCACCAGTGCATAGGGCCTATGAACCGGAAGTATTTTTTGCCTATCATTCACCGGCTTGGCAAAACTTAAATTTGAAAGTCTGTTATCTTTCGGAACAGCATCGCCAAAGCGATTTGGAATACTTAAAAATTTTAAATGCCGTCAGGCAAAATTCTGTTTCTGACGAAATTTTGCAAATTTTGCAAACTCGTTTTTGCCCGACATCCGATGTAGGGCTAGAGCCGACAAAACTTTATTCTCATAATAAAAATGTGGATGCCGAAAACGAGGATGAACTAGCTAAAATTTCAGGCAAGGTCTTTGAATACGAGATGCAAGAAAAAGGCCGTCACAATTTAGTGGAAACGCTCAAAAAAAGCTGTCTGGCACCAGAAAACTTGCGACTAAAAGTGGGCGCCAAAGTAATGTTTGTCAAAAATAATTTTGATAAGGGTTTTGTTAATGGCACCATGGGCATCGTTACTAAATGTGGTTATGAGGAAATAAAAGTGAGAACTCTTTCGGGTAAAATTATAGACGCCGAAAGAGAGAGCTGGGTTATAGAAGAAGACAAAAAAACTTTGGCTAAAATAATTCAATTCCCTCTGCGATTGGCTTGGGCCATAACCATCCATAAAAGTCAGGGTATGTCTATGGATAACGCTTTAATTGATTTATCTGCTTCTTTTGAAAGAGGTATGGGTTATGTAGCTCTTTCGCGAGTGCGTTCTCTTGATGGACTATTTTTAAAAGGTCTAAACGATATGGCCCTGCAAGTAAATGAGGAAGTTTTGGATTTTGATAATAAATTCAAAAAGCTTTCCAAAACAAATTGTTTTCATATTCAAACCATGGGCGAGGAAAAAATTAACAAGATGCACGAAGAGTTTGCAAATCGAGTAAGGGGTGAAAAAAATTCCCACTCCGCTAAAGCTACGCGGGACAAGTTAGACACGGTGTCAGAAACGAAAAGAATGTTAGATGGGGGTGCTGGTATAAAAGAAATTTCTGTTGTAAGAGATTTAAAGATGGGCACTATTTTAGATCACATTGAACAAATAAAGAGGGAGGAGCCAAATTATAATATTTACAATTTGCGGGGTTGCATAACCAAAAATAAATTCAGAGAAATTTGGAACGCTTTTCACAAAATAGGCATGAGCGAAGGTGGTGGGGGATACGCCCTCACTCCCGTCAAAGAACTCCTCGGCCCCAAATACTCCTACGACGACCTCCGCTTCGTCCGCCTGTTTTTGTAATTTTATGGTATTCTAAAATCATGGAAAACATAAAAATATGGGTAGGGGAGATGCCGAGTGAGAGTTATAAATTGCTGGA